>Ga0210404_10000337_pt1 | contig 26500 bp, 21 predicted proteins | sample IncBWH28MmetaG_FD_155455 | JGI IMG/M metagenome (GOLD analysis project Ga0210404, IMG submission 155455) | Forest soil microbial communities from Barre Woods Harvard Forest LTER site, Petersham, Massachusetts, United States - Inc-BW-H-28-M | ecosystem: Environmental > Terrestrial > Soil >... | reverse complement strand
CCGGCGCCATCGGCATGTTCAAAATCGTCGCCGAGCAATCCACCGCCGCCGGCGTTCGGCGCGTCGAAGCGATCACCGGCGATCGCGCCCTCACCGAGTATCAGCGTGTGCTCACGACTCTGCGCACCGCGGCCAGCATGATGAACTCGTCCGAAGAACAGCTCATCTCGGCACTCGAGCGCCAGCTCGAACAAATCAAGACCCTCGAAAAGCAGCTCGAAGGCCTCCAGCGCAAAGCCGCCGGCTCGCAAGCCGCGGGTTTGATGGACAGCGTCCGCGAAGTCAAGGGCGTCAAAGTTCTGGCCGCTCTGGTACCTGCGGGTACCAGCCGCGACGCCCTTCGCCAAATGGTCGATTCCCTGCGCCAGAAGCTTGGCTCCGGACTGGTGCTGCTGGCATCGGCAGAGGACGGCAAAGTCGCTCTAATTACAGGGGTTACGAAGGATCTGACCCCAAAACTACATGCTGGCAAAATCGTTCAGGAACTGGCCAAACTGGTAGGCGGCTCCGGGGGCGGCCGTCCCGATTTGGCGGAGGCTGGCGGAAAAGACACATCCGCCGTCGAAAGTGCCTTGCGTTCTATTTACCCCCTGGTTGACCGCTTACTATAATCCCCACAGTGCCAGAAGTTTACGCCGGGAGACGTGTACTCCCATGGTGTAAAAGGCCACGCGTCTGATGATCAACTTTCTTGTTCGACAGAGCAGATTTCTGCCTTCCCCGAAGGTGTGTAGTGAGCGCTTGCTGACCCGATCCGGTCTCGCCGCAGCAGCTTTGGCGGCGTCTGTCGGGCTCACACTGGCGACCCCATCTCATGCTCAAATTGCAGCCTCTGTGGACTCGAGCGGGAAGATGACATTCATCAATTCCAATTCGGCGCCTAGTTCACAAAAGGCTCACGCTAGGAGTACGATCACTCCTTCCCCGGCCGTGGATTCTCGGCCCGCTGCGCCATCGACGCCCGACGTGGATGCTTGGACCAAGCCGGCTCCACACCAGGAGCCTACGAAACCCAAGCAGGCTCTGCTACCGCCGGCTGTGCCCATGACGGCGGATACGGAAGCGACCGGATCGTTCGTGAAACCGCCTGCTCCGGCGGCGGATGAAGATCCCATCGACCGCATCGTGAAGGAAGCGGCCGAACGCCACAAGGTCGATCCGGCGCTGGTCAAGGCCGTGATCACCACGGAATCCGGCTGGGATCCGCACGCGATTTCGCGCAAAGGCGCAGAAGGGTTGATGCAACTGATTCCGGACACCGCCGAACGCTTCGGCGTCGCGAATCCTTTCGACCCGGCGCAAAACGTGGAAGGCGGTACGACCTATTTGAAATGGCTGCTCGACCGGTACAACGGCGATCTGCGGAAAACTCTCGCGGCGTACAACGCCGGAGAGGGCGCCGTGGATCAAGTGGGAGGGGTGCCGCGGTATCGCGAGACGCAGCAGTACGTGCAAAAAGTGACTCACGTTTATTTCCAGCCCGGATCGGGCCGCAACCCGACACTCTGGGAGCCTCCGAGGCCTCCGGTGCGCCGCGAAGTGGATTCGAATGGCCGGGTCGTTTTCACGAACGAATGAAACCAGTGGGTTCTTGGGGGAAGTGTTTCGCTCGAATTTCGCTGTGCGCGGCAATCCTTGCCGCCGTTCTCGCAGTCTGTTTTGCCCCGGCTGCTCAGGCTGATCGCCGATCCGAAGCGCGCGACCAATTCGCCAGCGCGGTCAAAATGCGCACGATTCTTGAGGGCTACCTCGAAAAGGATCGCACTCTTTCCGACTACCGCCAGACCGTCTCCGCCTACCACAAAGTTTATTTGATCTCGACGCAGGCCGAGGAAGTGACGCCGTCGCTCGTCGCGGAAGCCGAGCTGTACGAGGAGATGGGCAAGCTGTACGACCCCAAATATTTCCAATCCGCGATCGACGTCTACAATTTTCTGCTGAAGCAGTATCCAGAAAGCCGCTACCGCGGCGAGGCCATGCTGGCCATCGCGCAAATCCAGAAAGACGATTTGAATAAGGCGTCCGACGCCGAGACCTCTTACAAGAGCTACCTGAAGCAATTCCCGCGCTCGGAAAAGGCCACTGAAGCGCGGCATGCGTTGCAGGAAATCGCAGCCGGTGAGGAAAAGCCGACGAGCCCGGCGCCGCAAACGCAGGCTTCGACCGTGGTGCAAGCCTCCGCACCGCAGGAAACCGGCCCGCGCATCGAGCCTCGCGAGGCCGAGAAAGGCACGCCCGGCGTCACCGCCATTCGCACCTGGAACTCCGATGAGGCCACCCATATCGTCGTCACGCTCGACGATACGGTCAAATTCGACGCCGTGAAAATCGCTTCGCCCGACCGGATCTACTTCGACCTTCACAAGGCGAAACTGGGTGCGAAGCTTTCTGCCAAGCCGATCGACGTGCAGAGCGGCCTTCTGAAATCCGTTCGCGTGGCGCAGAACAAGCCGAATGTCGTTCGCATCGTCCTCGATGCGAACGGCGCGAAGGACTATTCGGCGTATCTGCTCGCGAAGCCCTACCGGCTGGTGATCGACGTACGCGCGAATCCTGCCGCGACTTCCGCCCGGAACATTCCGGCTCCGGCCCAAGTGGAAAGTCCAGCAGCAGCCGCAACGAAAGTCGCGACCGAAAAGCCGACGGCCAATTCGCCCGTCACGGTCAGCGAGACAGTGGTCGTCAACTCCCTAAAGAAATCCGCGTCCGATCGGCCGACGGCCGCGATGGCTGCAAAAGCCGCGGCCGAAGTGACGCCGGTTCCGCAGAAGAAAAAGGCGGTCAGCGTCGCCGCGCTCGAACCGCCGGTGGAGCCGAAACCGACGCGTGAGGGAGACCGTTCACTCACTCGCGCCCTGGGCCTGAAGATCAGCCGCATCGTCATCGACCCAGGCCACGGCGGCCACGATACCGGCACGATCGGCCCGCACGGCCTGATGGAAAAGGATCTGTGCCTCGATGTCGCGCTTCGCCTGGGCGCCTTGATCGAGGAGAAGCTGCCCGGCGCGGAAGTGATCTACACGCGCAAGGACGACACCTTCATCCCGCTCGAGCAGCGCACGGCCATCGCCAACGAAGCGAAGGCCGATCTGTTCCTTTCGATTCACGCCAATTCGAGCCACGATCCCGATGCCCGCGGCATCGAGACGTACTACCTGAACTTCGCCACCTCGGCCGAATCGATGGAAGTGGCCTCGAGGGAAAATGCGAACTCGCAAGAATCGCTCCATGACCTCCAGGACCTGATCCAGAAAATCGCGCGCAACGAAAAAATCGAGGAATCGAAAGAGCTCGCCAACGACATTCAGGACACGCTGACCGCGCGGATGCAGCTGGTGAGCCATGCCGAGCGCAACCGGGGCGTCAAGAAGGCGCCCTTCGTGGTGTTAATCGGCGCGAATATGCCCTCGGTGCTTTCGGAGATCTCGTTCGTCAGCAATCCGGGCGATGAAAAACTGCTGCGTAAGCCCGAGCAGCGCCAGCGCATCGCCGACGGCCTTTACCGCGGCGTGGCCACCTATCTCGATAGCCTCAACAGCTTGACGGTGAACAAGCAAAGGCTGGTGTCGGAGAACCACGTCGCCGGCAGCCACCTCGAACCCACCTCTGTAGAATCTGGCGGGAATCCCAAGTAACATGATGGGTGTCTAATAGACTGGGGTTGCCATGCGCCGCGTCTTAAGCCTGTTCCTTTTCGTGTTGCTGTTCGCCGCTCTGCCGGCCTCCGCGCAGAAGATTCTGCCGGCGTCCGCGGCGGGCTGGACCAACACTGGCGAACCGATGGTTCAGCGCGTGATTGCCTCTCAGCCGGTCCTCAGCGAGTACGGTCTTGTCTCTGTCGAATACACTCGCTATGAACACGAGCAGGAAATCTTTGACGCGTATGTCTACAAACTAAAAGACGCGAGCGGCGCGTATGGACTGTATTCCTTCCTCCGCTTGCCGGACATGCAGCGCGCGAATTTCACCGACCATTCGTCGATTTCTCGCACACGCGTACTGGTGCTCGCTGGGAATTTGATTCTCGACATGTCGGGCAGTGACATCTCGAAATTGCAGCCGCAAACAAAAGAGCTGGTCGCCGCGGTTGCTGCGCACGCTGCGGAAGGCTCTTTGCCAACGCTTCCCTTCTATCTCCCCGAAGATCGCCGCGTGGGGGTCTCCGACCGCTACATTCTCGGCCCGCAAACCCTCGATCAGCTCTTTCCGGGCGGCATCGGTAATTCCGTCGGATTCCAGCAGAGCGCCGAAGCCGAGCTCGCGCACTATCGCCTCGCCGGACACGATTCGACTCTGCTGATCGTCGGATTCCCGACCGACCAGCTGGCAGCCCTGAAGTTGGCGGACCTTCAGAGGAATTTCAACATCAACGGCGCGAACCAGGCCTCCGCGACCCCGCTCTACGCCAGGCGGTCGGCCAGGCTCCTTGCGATCGTCGCCGGCGCAACGAGCCAGGCCGAAGCGAACACGCTGCTCGACCAGATTCAACTGGAAACGGACCGCAGCTGGAACGAGCCCGCGCCCAAACATGAGCCGCCCATCGAGCTGATGATCGAAGGCTCGATCGTCGGCGCGCTCACCATCTGCCTATTCGCGCTCGTGGCCGGATTTTCTTTCGGCGGCGTGCGGCTCATCGTAAAGCGCCTGGCGCCCGGAAAAATCTTTGACCGGAGCCAGGACCTGCAAGTCCTCCAATTGGGCCTGGGCAGCAAGCCCATCAATTCCGACGACTTCTACGGTTACAGCGGTCCCGCTGGGCCCGCACCGACCATCGACAAGAACCTGCCCGACCGGGTGGCGCTTCGCATATTTCGCTGACACGATTGTGACGGAAGTTTTCACTCGGTACGCTTTGATTCGAAAAACAAGCGTTCTATGATCTCGAAATGATCCGCTGGGGACTCGTTCCGTTCGCAACGGTTTTGTCCCGTGCGGTCTCAGCGGTTGGTTCTTCATCGCAGCACTCGGAGTGACGGGAAGCGCTATCGGAGCCCCCCTGCTGGTCGCAGCGGGAGCGCGCGCGCCCGGTGGCGCACTACCGTAAGGATCCTCCGACGGGCGATCCAACTCGTTCAGACCGGCTTCCGCGCTCTAACCTCAAGTTATTCAATTAGATAGGCGACCGAGCGTATCCGTCGGGCGGCAGCGTCGAGCTGGCCTCAAGTTCGTAGGTGCTTGACTTAGGACGCAGCCCCTTCTAGACTGCGCCCGGGATAGGGTTTAAAGGCCATCCGCGCATTGGCCATTGAACTTTTTCTCCATGAAGGCCCGCTTCGGCGGGCCTTCTGCTTTTGGGGGGCGGTGAATTGATTGCGCGCGTCCGAGTTATGCGCGCGCGGAGGCGCCTGCGGAGTTCAGGATTTTCGCGTAGAAGGCTTCGTAGAGCGGAATAATATCGTTTGAGCAGTATTTGCGGCGCGCATTCGCGCGGGCCATTTCCCCCATCATGCGGCCCCGGTCCGGCCGCGACAAAATTTCCAGCGCGTATTTTGCGGCGGTGTGAACGTCGCGCGGCTCGAAAAGATAGCCATCAACGCCGTGATTCACCACTTCGGGCAAGCCGCCGACATTGGTCGCCACCACCGGAACCTCGCAGGCCATCGCTTCCAGCGCCGCAAGCCCAAAGGATTCCTCATCGCTCGGCAACAGAAATACGTCGGCCAAGCCCAGCTTCTCGTGCACGCGGTCCTGCTTGCCCAGAAAATGCACATCCTTTGAGATCTTCTTTTTTCGAACGATGTATTCGGCCGCACCGCGGTCCGGCCCGTCGCCGATGAGCAGGAGCTTGGCGGGCATCTTTTCGCGAATGAGGGCGAATATTTCGACCACGTCGGTGAGCCGCTTCACCGGCCTGAAATTCGACAAGTGCATGACGATGGGCTCGCCGCCCGGCGCCAGCTTCGCGCGGGCCTTCGCGTCGTCGGATTTCTTGTAAAGCTCGCAGTTCACGAAATTCGGAATCACTTCGATCGGCCTCTTGATCTCAAATTCCCTCAGCGTACGGTCGCGCAAATAATTCGAAATCGCGGTCACGCCGTCGCTCTGCTCGATCGAGAATTTCGTGATCGGCAGATAGCTGCGGTCGCTGCCCACCAGGGTAATGTCCGTGCCGTGCAGAGTGGTGATAAACGGCAGCCGCCGCGGCGCGGCCATCATCCGCGCCAGCAGCGCGCTCACCGAATGCGGAATCGCGTAGTGCACGTGCAGCAAATCAAGCGACGCCTGTTCGGCGACTTCGCCCATCTTGGTAGCGAGCGCCAGGGTGTACGGCGGGTGATCGAACAGCGGATACGTGGTCACTTCGACTTCGTGGAAAAATATTCGCTCGCTCGCGCCGGTCAGCCGGATCGGCATCGCATAACTGATGAAATGCACTTCGTGCCCGCGCGCGGCCAGCTCGATACCCAGCTCGGTAGCGACCACGCCCGATCCGCCGTATGTTGGATAGCAGGTGATTCCGATTTTCATGTGGATTGCCGCACAGGCGCGCGGCGAGCGTGGTGGACCCGCGAGTAAGGCCGGAGAATTCGCACCGGCCGCTCTTACTGCCCGTTCGTTCCGCCCAGTGCCGCTTCGTCGCCTTCCTTATACAGGTAGCGAATGGAGTGCTTATAGACCAGCAGGTTGGGACTGCCGAAGCGCGTCAGCTTGATGCAGTCGCGGTCATACCATTCGACGGTGCCGCGCAAGACTTCGCCGTCGGTCATGACGATGGCGACCGGCGTGCGCGATTGCATCTGCTTCACGTAATAAAAATTCTCGGCGAAGGTCTGGTCCGGAGGAGCGGGTTTCTTCCGCGGTGGCGCCGCCTGCGGAGCGGGCTGCGCCTGGCGGGGCGCAAATGACGAAGGTTCCTTCATATCGGTCAGCGCGGGACGAAACAACTTGCGGTTCACCATAGGTGCTCCTCAGGATTACAGTACAGCTGCATGTTAGATATGACTACGCACGGGGACGATCGGTTGCAACATTTTGCAAAAAAGTCAGATTGTCCCGAGGCCGGCCTTAACGGGCACTGAGAGAAGTGACCAGGGCATCCAGAGCCAACTGGCGGCCGATATTACGCCGCATTCCGGCTTCGAGCGTGTCCAGGCCGCGCGTGGCCCGCTGGACCCACTCCCAGTCGATCTTTTTCCTCAGGTTTTCTATTTCTCCTCGCAGGTCAGGGTTGCGAAGGAGGCTGCTCTTGATGCCCTCCGAGGATTCCAGAACATCCGTAAGCAAACTATAAAACAGAGCGAGGATGTTTTCAAAGGATTCGTTTTCCTGCCTGGCAAGCTGAGCGGTCGCCGCGAATACGTCCCCATATTTCTCCCCGGTTACAGCCCGGTGAAGGAGATCGAGCACGCTCCTGCGCAGGCGCGCCGATTCCATCAGGTCGATCGAGAGCGCCGCTCCCGGGCTCCCGGCCGCCAGCTGCGCCGCCAGCTTTCTTTCCGCGGGCTTGGCGGGCCTTTCGTGGGCGTGTTCTTTCAGGAACGCTTCGATCTGTTCGGCCGGCACCGGCGCACAGTGGAACTGCAGGCACCGCGAACGAATCGTCGGCAACATGGCGTCCGGCGCATTCGCGAGCAGGATCAGCGTGGCGGATTCGGGCGGCTCTTCCAGAATCTTCAGAAACAGGTCGGCGTCGGTCCATCGCATCGTGTCGGCGCCGTCCAGGATGAACACCCGCCGGCGGCCCTGCGGCTTGAAGTAAGCGGCGCGCTGTACCGCGCGCAGTTGGCCCACGCGAATCATCGGCCGCGCCACCGGGTTTCGCAGCCGGACCGGGTCCGGCACGATCAACCACACATCGGGATGCGTTTCGAGGATCAGCGGCGTCCGTTCGACCGCCGCCGCATCGGCCGATTCCCCGCGTTCCGCCAGCCCCGCTTCGACCAGCGGCTCCGGATCAGCCAGGCGCGCGATCCGCACGCAGGACGCGCACTCACCGCAGAAATCGTCCCGGAGCCGCTCGCAATTCGCCGCCTGGGAAAACATCCGCGCCAGCGTGTATTTCCCGATCCCGCGCGGCCCGGTGAAAAGCAGCGCGCTGGGCACGCGTTCACGGCGCAACATGCCGCGCAGCGCGCCGACGATCCGCTGATTGCCGAGAAATTCGTCGAAGCCCATGCCTGATTAGCCTTTGGCCTGCAGCGCGGAGTGAATTCGCCGGTCAACCGCCGCCAGAACTTCCTGGTGAATCCTCGGCTGCGGCCGCAGCGAGCCGGACGCGGCGTCGTAGCACTCGATGGTCACCCAGTTCGGCTGCCGGGCCAGCTCGTCATACACCTGTGAGGCGGCCTCCAGGTGCGCGAGATCGGACTCCTGCAAGTCGCGCCGCGCCTTGGTGTACTCGCGCGCCGCCTTTTGCCCCACATTGCGGTGAGCTTGGGCCACGGGCACGCGCAAATAGATCACCAAATCCTCTACCGGCAGCGCGTGAACCTCATATTCCAATTGCTTTAACCATGCGAGAAAGTTCCCGCGCTCTTCGCGCGGCACGCGTGCACCCTGATGCGCCAGATTCGACGCGACATATCGATCCGCCAGCACGAAGTTTCCTGCGGCCAGTGCCGATTCGATCTCCGGCTTCGATTCCAGCCGGTCCCCCGCGTACAGCAGCGCGGAAAAGTGCGGGTCAACCGCCGCCAGCGACCCGAACTCGCCGTTCAGAAACTGCGCCACGAGTTTGCCGTAAAATCCGCGGTAGTTCGGAAAGCTGACCTGCGCGAATGCGATGCCGCGCCGGCTGAATTCGCCCGCCAGCGCGTCCCGCTGCGTGCGTTTGCCGGAGCCGTCGATTCCCTCCAGTACAATGAGTTTTCCGCGGGCCTGCATCGAAGTGGAGCCAGTGTAGCATCCGCGAGCGACCGGTGACGAGTGCCTGGTGCCCGCATGCTAGAATCGCACCGATGCCGGGAAAAATCGACGCCACGCCATCGACGGACATTGCCGCGAATGTGGCGCGGATTCGCGAACGCATCGCTCGCGCCGCCGAGCGCGCCGGCTGTCGCGCGGACGACATCACGCTGGTCGCCGTCTCGAAGACTTTCTCCGCCGAAGCTGTTCGCGCCGCTCACGATGCTGGCCTGCACCACTTCGGCGAAAACCGCGTCCAGGAAATAGAGGCCAAGCGAGCGAAACTCGCCGCGCTCGACGCTACCTGGCACTTCATCGGCCATCTGCAAAGGAATAAAGCCCGCCTCGCCGCCGAGCTTTTCGACCGCATCGACGCGCTCGACAGCGTGCCGTTGGCCCAAAAGCTCGATTCCCTCGCGCGCGAACAAGGAAAACGCCTGCCGGTGCTGATCGAGATTCGCCTCAGCGGCGAATCCACCAAGAGTGGCGTCGAGCCCACCGCCCTGCCCGCCCTCGCCGAAGCCACCGCCGCCCTCCCCAACCTCGAGCTCCGCGGCCTGATGGCCGTCCCACCCTACTCGGACGACCCCGAGCGCGTCCGCCCCCATTTCCGCCAGCTGCGTGGTGTGCGAGACGCCCTCAGCCAGCGCCTCGGCCGCCAATTCCCCACCCTTTCCATGGGCATGAGTCACGATTTCGAAACCGCCATCGAGGAAGGCGCTACGGAAATCCGCATTGGCACCGCCATCTTCGGCTCGCGCCTATAAGCAGAAGCAGACCACGGCTCTTGACCGGCGTTAACGAAGCGAATATTGTGTCCAGTCACCAGAAGGTGACGTAATCCATGCAGATAACGCCTAAGGCCACTTCAATCCGTCGGGCTAAGCTCGCCAATCTTGCTGCGGCGTGCGCTCTGGTGATCGTCTGTGCGGCGCCGCTCCATGCTGGGCACGCCGTCTCCGCGACGACACTTCAGCGGTCCACCGTAACTCAGACGCCAGGTCACCCGGCCCAATTCCGCGTCGTACGTTCCCTGTGCGGCAGCAAAGGCGCGTCCCACGGAAACGATTTCCAGATCGAAGATCCAAAGAACGAGTTTCACCCAGCTGAAGATCGCCAGATCATCGTCTACTTCGAATGGGAAGGACCGCCGGGTTCGCAACACGCCGAAGGGATCTGGAGAAGTCCGGATGGCAAAGCGATGGTCACCTCGGATTTCGACCTCGCCTCGCAGGGCACGCATTACACAGGATATTGGACGCTGGCCATTCCTGAAACCATCGCCACCGGTTTGTGGGCGCTCGAAGCCACCATCGACGGGCAGCCGGCGGGAACGCAGACGTTTCGCATTGTCTCAGACCGCAGCGCAGCGCCAACAGCTGCGGGGCCTCCTCCACCTCCATCACCCGGCGAAGTGTATCAGCGCGCCTCCGCCGCCAGCGTTTTCGTGACCAGCCTGGATGCAGAAGGCGAACCCATCACGCGCGGCTTCGGATTCTTCGTCGACAAGAATTCCGTGCTTACGGCTTTTCAGGTCGTCGACGGTGCGACTTCGCTACGTATCGATTTCGCTGACGGCGTCCGTACGGTGGTGTACGACGTGGTAGCTTGGAACCGCCCCGCCGATTGGGCCATCCTGAAAGTCGATTCCGATAAGGTTCAGCCACTTGAGAGGGCCGCGCCGGACTCCTGGAGAGTAGGGGATCTTTGCTACGTCCTTACGTCTCAGGGACAAGGCAGCCGCACAATTCAGAGCGTGAGCCTGACTGGCCTTCAAGGCTCGACAAAATCCTCGCAGCGGCTGACCCTCTCTGAGTTCGGAGGACAGGGCATTCTGGGCGCACCACTACTTGATCGCTACGGACGCGTCATCGGCTTGCTCAGCGGAGGCTTGGCGGGCATGGGCAGCTCACGCATGGGAAATTGGACGGCCTATCTGGATCCCGGCCAGGGCATAACCGCCATAGCCGACCTCACCGTGCTGCCTCTCGCCCAAATTCCGCCAGGGCTTGCGTCTCAGCCCGCCTCGACGCTGGCCGACCTCGCCACCCACGGCGCTTTGGAGAAGCCTCTGCCGCAGGTTTCTCAGGTAATAACCGGGTCGTTCTGCGAAGACTTCCGAAGGGTCGGCGACGATTTTATGCCCCTGAGGACGACCAGGAGCTTTTCGCGGGCCCGAGGCAATCTCGCGTTGGTCGTCGCCTGGGCACCGCTCAACAAACTAAAGGGCATGCAGCAATTGCGCGTCTACGACCTCAACAATCAACCTGTCTTGCAGACGACTCCATCGAAAATCGAGCTTCAGCCTCGCGTCACGAACACCTCGGCCTGGAAATTGCCTCTCGCCTCCGTACCACCCGGAATATATCGCGTGGACGTTCTCCTCAACGACGAGCCGCAGTGGCGTGAATTCTTTCAGTTGGTTGAGTAGACCTATCTGGCGGGTTCGGTGTCTTCGGCTCCCGCACTCCCAGGGTCGGATAGCGCAGAAGCATTGCACCCCGCCGCCCTCGGCTGTAGAGTAGGAAATTCAAGCTGACGCGCGCAGTTGGCACCCGCTCAACGACTCAGCGTTCGCTTCCGTGGCGTGAAGCGCGCTGAAATCCTTGTACCGCGCGCCGATAAAGCTTCTGAGCAATGCTTCCGGAAAGGAGGTTGGGTGGATGTTTCTCGAGTTCTTTAATCTGCGCCAGCAGCCTTTCGGCGTTACGCCCGATCCGGCCTACCTTTTCCCCAGCCTCACCCACTGCGAAGCGCTCGACGCGCTGACCACTGGAATCCTGGACGGCCGCGGATTTCTTGCCCTGATTGCCGAGCCCGGCATGGGCAAAACCACCCTCCTCTACCAGGTGCTCGAAGGCATGCGCGACAAGGCCCGTGGTGCCTATCTGTTTCAGACCCAGTGTGATTCCCGCGAATTTTTCCAGTATCTGCTGAGCGAGCTCGGCGTCGATTCCAGCGGCATGGGCCTGGTGGCCATGCACACCAAGCTCAACGAAATGCTCTTTGCCGAAATGCTCGCCGGCAAACGTTTCGTGCTTATCGTGGACGAGGCGCAAAACCTCGACGACTCGGTTCTCGAAACCATCCGCCTGCTCTCCAATTTCGAAACGTCCAATACCAAGCTGCTGCAGATCGTCCTTGCCGGCCAGCCCCAGCTCGCGGCCAAACTCGCGCAGCCCAATCACTCGCAGCTGCTCCAGCGCATCACCGTCGTCCAGCATCTCGAACCTTTCCTACCGGACGAGACCGCCGCCTATATCCGCCATCGCGTGAAAATCGGCGGCAACCAGGAAGACGAACTTTTCAATCAGGACGCCCTAGCTCTGGTCGCCGCTCAGAGCCGCGGCGTGCCGCGCAACATCAACCGCATCTGTTACAACGCGCTTCTGGTCGCCCACGCTCAGGGCGCGCGCAAAGTCACTCCCGAAATCGTCGAGGAGGCTAGCCGCAAGCTCGATATTCTTGCGCCTGGTAAGCCGGAGCCTGTTCCCGCCCTGCCGCCGCCCGAGGCGCCAGCCGCGAACACCGTCGCCCAGGCCGCGGCGGCCGGCTCCGCTCCCACGCCGCTCACCTACCAGCCGCTTTCCGGACTTCGGCCCCGCGGCCGAAACCTCTGGACGGACGGGGGCTTGGTCGCCATTCTCCTGGTAATCACCGCATTGATCGTGCCGCTCGGCCTGCGTGGCCGGATGACTTCGGTTTTCGCCTCGTTGGCGATCCATCGCGCGGCGCCGGCAGCGAGCGGCGCGATTGTTCCCTCCACCCAGGCGGCCGTTGTGCAGGCTCGCGACACCGGTGCATCTGAAAAAGACCAGCTCGCCGCGATCCTCTCCCATCAACACGGCACGCCGGTAGTGGCCTCCATCCAGGCATCAGGCGGGGAAGAAGACGCGCGCGTGGTGGTGCTGCTCAACAGCGCGGTTCGCTTCGAATCCGCGCGCATCAGTTCTCCCGACCGCATCTATTTCGACCTGCTCAACACGCGCCTCAGCCCCGCCGTCGCCGAGCGCATCACGCCGGACAATAGCGACACCGGCCTGCTGCGGTGGGTTCGGGCGGCGCAGAACACCGATGACGTGGTCCGTCTGGTCCTCGACGCGGGCAGCGCCAAGTATTATTCCGCGCAGATGCTCAGCGATCCGTATCGTCTGGTGATCGATGTGCACGCGAAGCCGGCTGCCTCGGCGGCTGCCGCTTCCGAGGCAGCCTCGATCGCGCCCCAGCCGGCAGCCGGGGCGGGCGCTCCAAACGGCTCCCGCTCGCTCACCCGGGAGCTTGGCCTGAAAATCAACCGCATCGCCATCGACGCCGGCCACGGCGGTTGGGATACCGGCGCGATGGGACCGCACGGCCTGCTCGAAAAAGATCTCTGCCTCGACGTCGCACTGCGTCTCGGTCGGCTCATCGAAGACAATATTTCCGGCGCCGAGGTCGTCTACACGCGCAAGGACGACAGCTTCGTCCCGCTCGAGCGCCGCACCGACATCGCCAACAACGCCAACGCCGACCTGTTCATTTCCATCCACGCGAACTCGAGCGACATTCGCGACGTACGCGGCGTCGAAACCTACTACCTCAACCTTTCGTCCTCGCCCGAATCGATGAAACTCGCCACGCGCGAAAACTCGCTCAGCCTTTCGTCGCTGCACGATCTGCCCGACCTGCTCCAGAAAATCGCGCGCAATGAGAAATCTGCGGAATCGAAGCAGCTGGCCGGCGAAATTCAGGATGCGCTGGCGTCGCGCCTTCAGCTCGTCAGCCGCGGCGAAACCAATCGCGGCGTGAAGCAGGCGCCTTTCATCGTTCTCACCGGCGCCAAAATGCCCGCGATTCTTTCGGAAATTTCCTTCGTCAGCAACGCGCGCGACGAAAGCCTGCTGCTCGGAAACGAACAGCGCCAGCGCGTAGCCGAAGGCCTCTATCGCGGCATCGCCGCCTACCTCGATAGCGTCAACAGTCTGCCGGTAACGAAAGAAAAGCTGGTAAGCGAGAACCGCCAGCACATCGCCGGTGCGGGGCATCTCGGAAGCTCCACGGTCGCGAAAACTCCGTAGGACGTGAGCCGTGGATCAAAAAAGGCGAGTCGTCTATCGCTGAGTGTCGATGGTCGGGGATTGGCCAGAGAAGATTATTGAAGTTCAGGAACTACCGTCACTCACACATCAAGGTAAGTCCATTCTCCGCGTCCGCTAGGGCGATTGCAGCGCACCGCAGGGCGGATGTCACGTTCCCTGGTGCGATGGCGAAGAGTGCCCGGCTTGCCATGGACAACTTATCAACTGTGATCGCGAATGTGACGCGCCGGTCACGTCCGGCTGGCTTTTCACTTAGCCTACTTCTTATACTGCTCGAATAATTTCTTATAGTCGTGGTTGTTTTCTTCGCAGATGTACTCCTGGATGTCCCATTCCGGATGCAACGTAAACGTCCCAACTTCCGTCCAGGGCGCCGCAAACACATTCGGATCCTCGATCGTCGCCGAATACTTCAGCGTGTCGAACCGCGTCCGCTCGAACCTCTCGACCAAATGATACGCCGTCGTATGCCGGTAATCTCCGACGCTGACCTTGTCATTCACTCCGATCACATCCACCACCAGCGTGTCGCCGTCCCAGTGCCCCACGGAATTCCCCATCCACGTCGGGTCCAGATCTTTCGGGTGCGCCCGGCCATCGATCGGGATCACGCGAAAATAGTCCCCCGCCTCGTACAGAATCACGACCTGTTTCGGCGTCTGAACGATCTGCATCGGATACGGCTCGCCGATGGTATCCGGCACCCCGCGCGGCAGGCAAACCTCGCCAAGTGAGAATGTATACTCCGGCCCGACTTTGTACTTCTCCGCGCCCGGCTTCAGTTTGATCTCATCGACCGCCTTGATTGAATGATACGGCGCGATGTACAGCCCATTCAGATCGGGTTTACCGTCCGGCATCCGCGGCGCGGGACCGCGCATCGTCTCCTCGCTGACCACTGGTCGGCCCGGCTGCGCCCCTTCGGTCGAACTCGCGCCCGCGGTCGCCGAACCGGTCACCGCAACGGTCACCGTCCGCGTGTCGTTGACTCGTCCATTGGCTCCCTTGGCGACCAGCGTGTACGAAGTCGTCGCACCCGGCGTCACCGTACGGCTGTCGCGCGTAGCCACGATCCCCATCCCCTGATCCAACTCAATCCGGTCCGCGTTCACCACTTCCCATGTCAAGGTGACCGCCTGCCCCGCCTGAATCGACGTAGCGCTGGCCGTAAAACTCAAAATCTTCGCCGCTGGCCCTGTCGGAAAACCGTCGCGCGGCAGCTGCCGTGGCGCAGGCGCCTGCTGCGCAGACGCGCCCGGCGCCAGCCCGATCGCGAACGCGACTATGGCAAACGCTGCGAAAAAGAAATCCTTCATTGGAATCTTCATGACCCTCACCCGACCCCCCAACAGTTTTCCCCAAGATTCTTCGCGCATCCTATTCCCCTGCCACTCCCGATACAACCGATTTCCCTCCCCTGTGCCATCATTGGCCTGTGCCTGCCTGCCGCGAATACACCAAACCGCGTTGTATCGCATTACGATATAAGAATCGAAAAGTACAGCTGAACTTGAATGGCCCTTGCGGCCAGCAGAAGCGCGTCGCACATTCTGCCAGGGTGGTAGCGACAGGGAAGTTCCTCCCGCTGGCCGGGAGACGATCTTTGACAACTGAATACACGGTCCCGGTGAAAGCGCAGGCTTCAAGGCCCACCCAGCACCGTCCTTCGCTTTTAGCCGCGGAGCCTACCTTACGTCGCCACTCCCGGATCGCGACAACAAGGTGACACGACCTGCAAAGTAATAGCACCGATATAGCTCACTCACCAAAGGTTGACTCTTGCGGTTCAGACTAGCGGTCTATCGTGCTTAAGTTGCCGCCGGTACAGAAATTCGCGAGCACCTCGGCGCATTCTTCAAGCAACGCCTGAGCGGTGGAATCAAACGCGTTCAGATGGTCGCTTTCCACATCAATTGTGCCGATCACATGATCGCCGGCATCGTCCAGAACAGGGACAATGATCTCCGCTCGTGTGCCATCGAGCGCAGTCAGGTAGCTTGGGTCACTTGCTACGTCTCCCACATTCACGGTCTTGCGGTCCGTGATGGCCCGTGATGTGAGCCCTTTTGTGATAGGGAAAACGGGATAGGCCGGCGCGTTTGGTCCACTCCATGCAATGTTTGATACCAAGCCCGACCGAGTATTCACGTCATAAATGCCTACCCAACGATAGGCCCCGGCTTCTCGAATTGTCTCTGCAATCCGTTGAGCCTTAGCTACGCGATCCTCGTTCAATACAAGTATGTTCTGCAACTCATCCGGCAGTCTTCGATCGGTCACAATGCAAGCCTCCCAGGTAACTCAGGTGTATTGGATCCAACGTAATTCTCGGCCCAAGCTACTGAAAACAAAGGGAAGGGGCGCCACCGGTCACGTGACACATAAATTTCGAGAGCTAAGTCGATCTTTCTAGCCCCTGGGAACGAACCACGAGCCGCTCTTTTCTAGGAATATCGCAGCCAGCGGACCAATTCCGGCAGCGTCGGCCGCTTGCCATACATCAGGATGCCCACGCGGTAGATTTTCGCCGAGCCGAAAACGACGGCGGCGATCGAGAGCAGCAAGATGGCGATGGACAGTGCGAGTTGCCAGAGTGGAGGCGTCTGTAGCGACACTCGCAGCGGCATCAGCACCGGCCCAAAGAACGGTATCTCGGACAGAATCACGGCCAGCCGCGACGTCGAATCGTTCAGCACCACGCTGTAGATCAACATGGTGAAAACCAGGGGCGCCATAGCGATCCATTGCAGCTGCTGCGCATCCTGTTCGCTTGAGCATGCCGCGCCCACCGCGGCGAACATCGACGAATAGAGGAAATAGCCGCAGAAGAAATAGATCACGGCACAAATCATCAGCGATGCGGGAACGTGGATGTTGGACATCAGCGAGCCTGCGCCGCCCATCGCCGCCATCGCCACGCCGTAAGAGCCGAGCAGCACCACGGTCGCGCCCCAGATCAGGAATTGCGTGATCGCCACACCGGCGACACCGAGAATTTTCCCGGCAAGCAGCTGCGACGGCGTCACCGCGGAGATCAGCACCTCCATGGTGCGCGTGGTTTTTTCCTCGAGCACCGAGCGCATGGTGATGATCCCGTACATCAGCAGCGACATATAGAGCAGGATCACCAGGGCGATGGCGATTCCGATGGTCTGGCCCTTCTCGACGGATTCGCCCTCTTTGGTGACTTTGATCACTCGCAGGTCGGCGCTTTTCACCAGGTCCTGCACGTTGTCGACGTGAATTCCCTGAGCGCTCAATCGCGCTTCGACCACGGCTTCGTTGACGGCGGACGTGATCGGCCCAAACATTGAGAAATTGCCGGGGTTTTTGGTATGCAGCTCGACAGCTTGGCTCAGGTTGGCGGGAATCACCAGGTAGCCGTCGAGGGCGCCGGCGTTGATCTTGCCGCGCAACTCCTTTTGCACTGCGTCGGGATCGGCCGGCCGCTCGATGGTTTGGGTCACGCTGAATTGCGGCTGGCCATTCGCGAGCCGCGTTTGCAGGCCGCTGACCACCGAAGGCGCGATGCCGCCGGCGTCGTCGACGATGGCGAGACGCATGGCCTGCGACGATTGATGTCCGATCAGAAAGACGATGAGAAACGTGAAGCCGACGCCGATCAGCGGGACGATCACGGTTCCGATCACGAAACCTTTCGTTTTTACGCGGGTGATGTACTCGCGCTTGATGATCAGCCAGAGCTTATGCATGGGCGGTCTTCTCGATGAAGATGTCGTTTAGCGAAGGCTCGAGCAACTCGAACCGGTCGATCCGCACGCCGCATTGCACCGCCGAGCGCAAGAGTTCCTGCGGATCGGCGCCGGGTTTCAGTTTCGCTTCGACTCCCGATCCGAACCGGTTGACGGACGCAACGACCGGGTTGCTGAGGAAGGCGTCCGAGCCGGTGAATTCGATGTGCGCAGTGTTCTTGCCGTAGGACTGCTTGATGGCACGCAGTTCGCCATCGAGCACGTTCTGGCCGTGGTTGATCAGGCAGATCGAATCGCACATCCTTTCGACCTGCTCCATGCGGTGCGTGGAAAGAATGATGGTCGAGCCCTGATCGCGCATTTCGAGCATCACGTCCTTGATCGTGGCGGCGTTCACGGGATCGAGCCCGGAAAACGGCTCGTCGAGAATCACGATCGGCGGTTTGTGAATCACGGCGGTAACGAATTGCACCTTCTGCTGCATGCCTTTTGAGAGATCGAGCATTCTCTTCTCGGACCACTCGCTCAGCTCGAAGCGGGCCAGCCATTCGCGCGCGCGCTTATCAGCCTCGGCTTCCGTAAGGCCGTGAAGAGCGGCGAGGAAGATGATCAGCGCGCGGACTTTCATGCGCGGGTAGAGCCCGCGCTCTTCGGGCAGGTAGCCGATCCAGTTCCGCGATTCGTTGCTCACCGGCTTGTCGAGCACGCGAATCGAGCCTTCGTCAGGCACCAGGATGTTCATGATCATGCGAATCGTGGTGGTTTTGCCCGCGCCGTTCGGTCCCAGCAGGCCGAGCACCGCGCCCTGGCGCACGCGCAAGTTGACTGCGTTGACCGCGGTCACCGAGTCGTAGGCCTTGGTAACGTTTTCGAGCGAGATGGCGTCCACAATTTCCCTGTTCGCTGAGTGTAAGGCTTCTTCCGGTTATAACGCTGCAGCCGGACGATTATTTCATGCGAGTCGGCGAAAATGCCAAACAAAAGGTTGGGGCAACGGGAGATGACTAATCAGGGAGACGCTGGCCGGTGGTTTCCAAGCCGAACGGCAGCAGGAAAAGGCCGAGCACAAAGGGGATCGCGGTGAGAGCGACCGGAATGCCCACGGTATGGAAATGCGCCACGCCGGCGCCCACCATGAACGAAAATCCGGCACCGATGAAGCGGCCGACCGAGGTGCCGAAGGCGAAGGCGCTGCCGCGGCAGGTGGTCGGATACTGCTCGGGCAGCCAGAGCGTGTACATGGCGAAATTGGCGCCGCCGATGCCCAGGAAGAACATTCCGAACAGGAACCACTGCATCGCGGCATGAGGCAGATAAAACGCCCAGCCGAAGCTGGTGCCGATCGAAATTGCCATGATCACGAAATAGCCGGCCAGTGTTTTGCGGCGGCCGAGCCGCTCGGCGATCAGCGGCAGGGGCAGGCAGCCCACGATCGTGCCTAGAGAAATGATCATTGTGGCGTAGGTGGCGAGCTTCGGGCCGAGCCCGGCGGCGAGGTGCATGCGGCCGGCGATCTCGTTGACGCCGGTGGGGACGTAGACGGTGCCGGCCCAGAGTCCGATGATGGAAATCAGGACGTAGGCGGAATTGAGCAGCGTGCGGCGTCGATATTGCGAATTGAAAATTTCGGCGAAGGGGTGCGCGACTTTGGCAGCGCGCGCTTGCCAGCGTTCCGGCTCGCGGACACTATAGAGAATCAGTCCAATCAGAATGGCGGGTGCGCCGCCGAGCATAAACATCGGGCGCCAGCCGTGGTTTTCGCCGACGAAGTGATTTGCAAGCGCGGCGAGGAAGAATCCGAAGTAGTAGCCGGTGTGCATGTAGCCAGCGCCCATCTTGCGGCGGTCCTCGGGCCACTCTTCGGCGACGAACGTGCCGCCCATGGCCCACTCCCCGCCGATGCCGACACCGGCAAACAACCGGCAGATGGCGACGACCCAGATGTTCTGGCCGAACGCGGCGAGAAACGTAAACAGCGAGTAGCAGAGGATGGTCAGCGCGAGCGTGCGCACGCGCCCGAAGCGGTCGGCGACCGGGCCCCAGACCAGCGCGAGTCCCCAGCCAACCAGGAAGAGCGCGAAAAGCAGGCCGCCGTAGAAACCGGTGTTCGCGGGCGTGGCGGGGATGCCGGATTTCGGCAGCAGCTCGCGCATCGCGGGCACGAGGACGAGCGCGTAGATGAACGAGTCCATGCCGTCCAGAGCCCATCCGGCCCAGGAGGCCCAGAAACCGCGCACCTGGTTCTTGGTCAGAGGAGTTCTTGCGGATGGGGGCATGGGAATGGTTGGGGAGCGACGCATTTTACGAGGCCCGGGCGAACCACGCAAGCGTATCCCGCACGCGAGGTTCACTGCCCAGGTACAGCGGCGAGAAGTTCTACTTCGCCGAGGGAACGACATACTCGTTCATGTACCAGAGCAGCTTGTCTCTGTGGTCCTTGCGATAAGCGGCAAGTCCTGCGCGATTCCTTGGTCTGGGGGAGCCAGTAGAATGTACCATTCGAGGAGACCTTCCGATTTGATTTTCATCAGCGCAAGAATCAATCCCCGCGCCCGGAGAATCGTGCGCGGGAGCGCTGGAGTCCTCCCACAGACGACTGCGGCCGATTCTCCCGTATGGAGACACCGAGGGGAGGAAGAAGTTGCCTGGGCGACGGAAGTGAATCGGTTGATTCGCAGTCCGGGGAGGATGGTATGGTGCGGCAGGGAGCGGGAACGGCTTGATTCAGATTCAGGAGCGCGACAGACAGATCACGTTTGCCGTGCGCGTGTCTCCCAGGGGGAGCCGCGATGCGATCGAAGGCGAGCATCAAGGGGCGTTGAAGGTGCGGCTGACGGCGCCGCCGGTCGATGATCGCGCGAACGAGGCGCTGCGGCGACTGCTGGCCGAGCGTTTGAAGGTGTCCCTATCGGCTGTTAGAATCGTCGCGGGCGAAAAGAGCCGCACCAAGCGCGTTTCGATCGCGGGCGTGACGCGCGCCCAGATTGCCGCACTGTTCGCGTCCCATCCAGCAGGATTCTGAACGGGGCGAACGAGCAAATTCTACTCGCCCGGAGAGCGGACTGATAGCCATGCCGGACATCCAAGCGATTCAAGCGGAGCTGAAGGCCAGCAAGATGGATGGATGGCTTTTCTACGATCATCACCATCGCGATCCGATTGCCGTGCGCATTTTGGCCCTGGGAAACAACGGGATGGCCACGCGGCGGTGGTTTTATTTCATTCCATCTCGTGGGGAGCCGCGAAAACTGGTGCACCGGATCGAGCAGGGGGCGCTCGATTCCCTTCCCGGGCGCACGCAGGCGTACTCGGGCTGGGAGGAAATGCGCAAGCAGCTGCAGAAGCTGCTGTCTGGTTCGCGGAAAATCGCGATGCAGTATTCGCCCGAGAACAACATTCCGTACATCGGGTTAGTGGATGCGGGAACCGTGGAGCTGGTGCGGAAGCTGAAGAAACAGGTGGTCACTTCGGCGGACCTGGTGCAGACATTTGAGGCGGCATGGACGCCGGAGCAGCTGCAATCGCATCTGGATGCGGGTGGGATCGTGGACCGGATCGCGCGCGTGGCGTTTGAACGGGCGGCAGCGATGGTGCGCGAGGGCAAGCCGCTGACCGAATACGAGCTGCAGCAGTGGATGCTGGAGCGATTTCGCGCCAACGGGCTGACGACCGCGGAGCCGCCGATTGCGGCGGTGCAGCCAAACAACGGGAATCCGCACTACGAGCCGCGGCCCACGAATTCACGGCCGATTCGCGCCGGCGACCTGCTGCTGCTCGATATTTGGGCGAAGTGCGAACGGCCGGCGAGCGTCTATTACGACATTACCTGGGTCGGGTATCTGGGCGCGCGGGTGCCGGACGCCTACGCCAAGATTTTTCGGATCGTGCGCGCGGCGCGCGACCGGGCGGTCGCATTTGTGCGCGAGGCTGTGGCGCACGGGAGAACGATTCACGGCTGGGAAGTGGACCGCGCGGCGCGCGAGGTGATTCGTAAGGCGGGCTACGCCAAGAATTTCGTGCACCGCACGGGACACAGCATCGGGCAAGATGTGCACGGCAACGGCGCGAACATGGACAGCCTGGAAACGCGCGACGACCGCAGAATCGTGCCGCGGACCTGCTTTTCGATCGAGCCCGGGATTTACCTGCCGGAATTTGGAATTCGCAGCGAAGTGAACGTGTACGTGGGGGAGCGCGAGGCGCGCGTGACCGGGGCGATTCAGGAAGAAATCCTGCCACTGCTTGGCTGACCGAATGGCGACCGACAGTCCCGCAATTGAAAAAAACGCTGACCGGCTCGCGGTTGAAGGATTGCTGATGGCCCTCGCCGCGTGGATCGTGCCGGGGATGGGGCATCTGTTGCTGCGGCGCCGGGGGCGCGCGGCATTTCTTTTTCTGGCCGTGGGAGGGCTGGCGCTGACCGGCTTGGCGATGCGGGGCGAGCTATTCACGCGGCAATCGGGCGATCCTTTCGGGGCGCTGGGGTTTCTGGCCGACGCGTGTTCGGGAGCGTTCTATTTTCTACCGCGCCTGCTGCATTGGGCCGGGCCGGACGTTTCGCGGGCGGCGGGAGATTATGGGACGCGGTTTCTGGCGTCGGCGGGCGTGGTGAATTTGCTGGGCATGCTGGATGCATTCCGGATTGCATCGGGACGGAAACATTGATGAGGGGATTTCATCCGAGTCATTTTGCGGCCATGGTGACGTTTGCGGCATGCGTGTCGGTGGCGCTGGCGAGTTTGGGGAGGCATTCGGCGGGGGCGAGATTCAAGGTGGCGTTATGGTCGCTGGCGCTGTTTTTGGTTATTGGCGTGGGGATTGCTTGGCTGATGTATCCGTTTTCCCGATAGGAGATGAAGATTCGCCACAGAGACACGGAGACACAGAGAAGAGCTGGGGAATCCATAGATGAACACGGATCAACACTGATCAGATCACGGACAAAGGCCTCGACGCGCGATTGTGGTTAGTGGCGACGTCGCGTCGAGAAATTGTGCGGCCACAGACGCCAATCGGGAGATCGGCGGTCCCGGGGCGGCTAGGTCAGGTCCTCGGGCTTTATTGGCAGCTTGCGGATGCGCTTGCCGGTGGCGGCGAAGATGGCGTTGGCGATGGCCGGGGCGACGGGCGGAACAGCGGGCTCGCCGAGTCCCGTGGGCGTTTCGGTGCTGGGCACGAGGTGGACTTCGATTTTCGGACACTCGTTCATGCGCAGCGGCGGAACAGTGTCGAAATTGGCCTGGACGACGCGGCCTTTGTCGATGGTGATTTCGGTATTAAGCGCAGCGGTGATGCCGTAGACGATGGCGCCGGAAACCTGCGCTTCGGCCGTGTCAGGATTGATCACGCGTCCGCAATCGACGGCGGCGACCACGCGATGCACTTTGACGCCGTTCGATTTGTCGATGGAAATCTCGACGACTTCGGCAGCGTAAGTGGAGAACGCCTCGAGCACGGCGATGCCGCGGTAGTGGCCCTTCGGCAGTGCGGTGCCCCATCCAGCTTTTTCGGCGGCCAGATTCAGGACGCCGAGGTGGCGCGGCTTTTTCGAGAGCAGGTCGCGGCGGAACTGGTATGGATCCTTCTTGGCCGCGGCGGCCATCTCGTCAACGAACGACTCGCTGAAGAAACCGTTCTGCGACGCGCCGACCGAGCGCCAGAATCCCATCGGAACCGGCCCGGCCATCAGGTGGTAATCGACTAGGATGTTGGGAATGTCGTAAGCGATGTCGGAAACGCCCTCGACGCTGGAGCTATCCAGGCCGTTGGTGATCGAGCCGGGGAAAAACCAGCTCATGATCGAATCGCAGGCGACGCGCGCGGTGAAGGCCGTGGGCTTGCCGCTGGAATCGAGCGCAGCGGACATTTTGATCAGAGACGCGGGGCGATAGTAGTCGTGCTGGGTGTCGTCCTCGCGCTTCCAGGTGACCTGCACGGGCTTGCCCATGGCTTTGGAGAGCTGGGCAGCTTCAGCGACGAAGTCGGACCAGCCACGGCGGCCGAACCCACCGCCGAGATAGGTGGTATGGACCTTGACCTTGTCGGGCGGGAGACCGGAGATGCCGGCGCCGGTGAGCTGTGAAGGCGTCTGGAACTGCGTGGGAACCCAGAGATCGACGCCATCGGCGCGCACGTCGGCGGTGCCGTTCATCGGCTCCATCGTGGAGTGGGCCTGATAGGGCGCCCAGTAGACAGCTTCGACGGTGCTTGCAGCGTCTTTCTTGCCGGCGTCGGCGTCACCCTCTTTGCGGGAGACAACGCCGGGCTTGTCCATGACAGCTTCGAAGGATTTGCGAATGTCGGCGCTGTTGACATCGGCACCCGGGCCTTCGTCCCATTTGATCTCGAGAGCTTTGCGGCCCTGGAAGGCGGTCCAAGTGTTGTCCGCGACGACGGCGACGGCGGTCATGACCGGGGGCTTCTTGGGATCCTTGACGGTCATGATGGGCACGACGTCCTTCACGCCGGGGATGGCTTTGGCCTTCGTGCCGTCAAAACTGACGACGGTGCCGCCGAACACGGGGCAATGTTCGACCGAGGCGTGGAGCATGCCCGGGAGGCGAACGTCGACGCCAAAGCCGGCCGTGCCGTTGACTTTCTTATGAGTGTCGACGCGCTTGGTGGCCTTGCCGACGATGGTGAACATGCTTGGATCTTTGAGGGTGACTTCTTTGGGCGGCGGAAGCTGCGCGGCGGCCTCTGCGAGGCTGCCGAAAGTCGCGCTGCGCTTGCTGGCGGCGTGAATGATCTTGCCGTCCTCGGCGTGGCATTCGGACGCGTCCACGGACCATTTTTGCGCGGCGGCGGACACGAGCATGATGCGGGCGGCGGCGCCGGCCTGGCGCATGGGAGTCCAGCCGGAGTGAATGCTCTGGCTGCCGCCAGTGCCCTGCATGCCGAAGGCCGGGTCGAAGTAAACCTTGTCCGCGGGTGCGAATTCGGTGGAGATGCGCTTCCAGTCACAGCCGAGCTCTTCGGCGGCGAGCATGGCGAGCGAGGTTTCGACGCCCTGGCCCATTTCGGATTTGTTGATGAGGATGGTGACTTTGTCGTCCGACGTGATCTGGATGAAGGCGTTCATGACCTGCGGCGCCCTGGCGGAGACGGCTGCGAGCAGTTCTCGTCTGCCGGGGAGATAGAAGCCGATGACCAGGCCGGTGGCTCCCGCGAGACCGGTCCTCAGGAAGCTGCGACGATCGAGCGGATGGGTGATGGTGCTCATTCCGCGCCTCCTGCGTAGACGGCCGTTGCCGAATCTGGTACGGGATCGGCGCTGGCGCTCGGGCTGGCGGCGGGCTTGGCCGATGCGGATGCCAGCTCGGCGGCGCGATGAATGGCTCTCTTGATTCTGGGATAGGTGCCGCAGCGGCAGATATTGCCGGACATGGCATCGTCGATCTGCGCGTCGGTCGGCTTGGGAGTCTTGGCGAGCAGCGCGGAGGCGGACATGATCTGTCCAGACTGGCAATAACCGCACTGCGGGACGTCGATTTCCATCCAGGCGCGCTGGACGGGATGGCTGCTGGTGGCCGAAAGGCCTTCGATGGTGGTGACGTGCTTTCCGGCGACGCTGGAAACCGGGGTGATGCAGGAGCGGATTGCGTCGCCATTGATGTGGACCGTACACGCGCCGCAGAGCGCCATGCCGCACCCGAATTTGGTGCCGGTCATGTTGAGCGCGTCGCGAAGAACCCAGAGCAACGGCATATTGGGATCGACGTCGACCGTTGCAGGCTTGCCGTTCACTGTGAATTCAGTCGCCACGAAAAACCCTCCCTCAGAATTTGCAGCCGGCGACGATTGCGGCCGACCGCGAACAAATTGTTGCACTTACGCGCGATTTTGCTTTCAGAATCACGCTACGCCATCGATGCAGGCGAGTCAAGATCGAAGCGGGGTCTCCACATGCGAAGGTAGAGGGATGAGCTGAAGAAACGTATTGAAATTGCGGTATTTTTCGCACCGAATTGCGGGGCTCGCACCGGCAGACGCGAAACTGCCCGAAGTTCGCGGATTGCTCCGGCGCCGGTGTGTTTTGCCGTGACTGCAATAGGAAAAAACAACGCAGCGGTTTGACGGGTTTTCGCGGCGATGCTACATTGGAAAAACGCTGCCGAGGTAGCTCAGTTGGTAGAGCAGCCGATTCGTAATCGGCAGGTCCCCGGTTCAAGTCCGGGCCTCGGCTCCAAAGCCTGCAAAGTCAACTTTTTCAATTTCTGCGGCCGGCACGATTTTGTGAACTTTAGTCTCGCGACCACGCGTCCGCGAACGGGTTTTCTGCCTTCGCGCTCTGCGCGTGGCATTCCGTGCCAAGGAAAAGCGTCAGGGCCGCGAGTGTCCCCCAAAACACGAAACTATTCCGTTTCAGCCAGCGTGACTGCGGATACCTCATCCGTCTTCACCTCAGTTTGGATTGCCCTCGGTTTCACTTCGCTTGGGCCATCTCAGGACAACACAATCGAAGACCGGCGTGGTGACGCGTCAGTCATCGTGTGCTCTTAAATATATCAATGCGACAACGCGGCCCGCCCCGGGTAATCAAACGGTACTGGAACGACTTACCAGGCACGAACAGACGTTGGATGTTAGGATCACCACTCATGAGCTTGGCTGTAGACGGATACAAGCGACGAACAGCTTCGATCCTGCTCATGGCCCTTATCGTTCCACTTCACGCCCAACAGCTCCCTCCTTGGAAAGACCCGTCCCCTCACACCACGAGATTTGTGCCCGTCGAGAAGGGTGTCCGCTTGGAGGTGCTCGATTGGAGCGGCTCTGGCAGGCCAGTTGTCATCAAGGTCGTTTACGATTCCCAACTAGCACCGAGGAAACGTGAACAGTGGCTGGAAGCTGAGGAACGGAGAG
>Ga0210404_10000336_pt1 | contig 26595 bp, 26 predicted proteins | sample IncBWH28MmetaG_FD_155455 | JGI IMG/M metagenome (GOLD analysis project Ga0210404, IMG submission 155455) | Forest soil microbial communities from Barre Woods Harvard Forest LTER site, Petersham, Massachusetts, United States - Inc-BW-H-28-M | ecosystem: Environmental > Terrestrial > Soil >... | reverse complement strand
CCGAAACAAGCACGAGCTTGACCAAGGTCTGCCAACGGGTGGCTCCCAGCGCAAGAGACCCGGCGATCAAGTGCCGTGGGACGTTGGACAAGGCTTCCTCGGAAATACTGAAGATAATCGGAACGACGGCAAAGCCCATCGCGAACCCCACCACGAGGGCATTCCGTTGGTCGTACCTGAGTCCCCAATGGGCGGCGAACCAGGCTTTATAGTCGGATCCGAACAGGAACGACTCGATCGGCTGGTTCAAGCCTAGACAGACCCAGACGGCGGCGATGATGACAGGAATCAGGACAAACGATTCCATCCCAGGGCGAAAGCGGCGGGTGATTGCGGCGGGGAGATATTGCCAAAGTATCGCCGTGACTGCCACACTCACGGGCACGACCACAGCCATGGCAACCATCGCAGGAAAAATCCGTTCGAGCACAGGCGCCAGCCACAAGCCGGCCAAGAAACCCAGGATAACGGTCGGGAGTGCCGCCATGATCTCGATGGTAGGTTTGATCTTGGCTCGAATATCGGGGTGCATGAACATCGACGTATAGATGGCCCCCAGCAGGGCCAGAGGCACCGCGACCAACATGGCGTACAGGGTCCCTTTCAGCGTACCGAAGATCAGCGGGAGGAGGCCGAACTTCGCTTCAAAGTCATCGGCGCCACTGGAGGATTGCCACACATGTCCAGGTGCCTCATAGCCTTCATACCAGACAGGCTTGAGCAGGGTGGCCAATGTCGTCTCCGGGTGAGGGTTGTGAATCACATAGGTCAGCAATTCCCCCCGGTCGGTGAGGGCCACGGCTCCATCAGCTTTGGGGGAAAAGGTCAGGGTCTGAATCGCTTGCTGGTTTCCTGAAAGCTTCAGCACCGTCTGTGCAGAAGTGGAGTAATGGACAAACAGATTGCCCCGCGTATCGCCGGTTATGAATCCTTTGTCGCGAAGCGATGGAGAGATCCCGGTGACGGGAGAAGGATGTGCGTCGAACCGATGAATCTGGCGAAAGCGAGTGATCGGACTTTCTTCAGCTTGACGTACCGGCATCCAGACTGAGACATCACCGGTGCTGCTGCCGATGGCCAGCGAACGATCTCCTATCAGGTAAGAGAGAGCTGTGACTGAAGCGCCGGGCTGGGTTACGGGTATGGTTTCGGTCAGACTCGGCTGGACGCCCTCTCGCACATCATAGTGGTAGAGATTCCCGCCCGCCGTTCCAATGGAAAGTGTTTCGCCACGGCTGTCAAAGATCAAGGCCGTCACTGGCTCAGCACCGTGACCCGTCAGTGCAACGGGAGGGGTCGCGAATGGTGAGGCGGCGTACCACATGCGCCCTCGATCTGTCAGAGCTGCGGCGCTCGTGCCTCGCTCCGTCGGCTGATAGGCCAAACGAATTATCTGCTCTTTGGCGGGAGTCAATTGCACCGGAGCGCCCAGGGTGACCGTTGGAACGATGTGGCGTGTCCCCTCTTCGAAACTGGCTGTAAACTCGATCGTCATAGGAATGAGGTGGCCATCGTCCGTGCCAAAGGCGAATCGATTGCCGGTCCCTACCGCTCGAGCAATGGCGGTGATGGGGACCTTGGCTAATGCAGGAGGAAGATCAAGGGCAATGGGTGCGCCGGATTGTGCATTGAAGAAGCGGATCTGGTGATCAGACCCTGCCGTGAGTTGATAGATAATTTCTTGATATTCATCCATTCCAACCAGGCTGGATTGCGGGAGTGCGCTCGGTGGAGGGGCGCCGGCCACGTGACCGGTCTGGGTCCCTTGGGGAGGGAAAAATACGGGAGCCACTTCTTTCACTAAGAAAATGAAGATACCGATAATGCTCAGGATGACGGCAATCCCACCCATGGTAATGATGATTTGAGCAAGCCGGTCGAAGATGCGACGCCGTATCACACTGGTTGAATGGTGCGCTATCGCTGGTAGGGGCGTATGACCATACGCCCCTACCGCGGGCTGAGAGAGGGCTAAAGGGGGATCGCTGTCGCTAGTCAAGTTTCTGGAGTTCCTGCTCGATCGCTATGGCTTTCAGCGGGAAAAATCCGTCTTTGACCACGAGTTGCTGCCCTTCTTTACTAAAGATAAATTTGATGAATTCTCCGACGATCGGATCCAGTGGTTTATTGGGCGCCTTGTTGACATAGAGATAGAGATAACGCCAAAGCGGATACGATCCATTGTCCGCGTTTTGTTGGCTGGCCTCCTTAAACGGCATGCCGTCTTTCTCCGCGAGTGGAACGGCGCGCACATTCGATGTGAGGTACCCAATGCCGCTGTAACCGATGCCGGCTTGATCTTCGCTCACGCTTTGGACCACGGAAGCTGAGCCAGGCTGTTCTTTGACTTCGTCCTTGTAATCTCCGTTCTTCAGCGCATGTTCCTTGAAAAATCCATAGGTGCCGGAGGCCGAGTTTCGTCCATAGATACTGACGGGACTGTTGCCCAGGCCTTCTTCCACGCCGGCCTGTTTCCACAACTGAATGTTCTCATTGTGGCCCCAGCGTCGGCTCTTCGAAAAGATCGCATCGACTTGTGCTAGCGTCAGGCCTTTGACCGGATTGTCCTTGTTGACGTAGACGGCGAGCGCATCGATGGCGACCGGGATCGCGGTGGGCTTATATCTGAATTTTCTTTCGAAGGCATCGATCTCGGTATTTTTCATCATGCGGGACATCGGTCCAAGTTGCGCCGTGCCTTCGATCAAGGCCGGAGGAGCCGTGCTCGACCCCTTGCCTTCGATCTGGATTTTGACGTTGGGATATTGTTTGCGAAATCCTTCAGCCCAGAGGGTCATGAGATTGTTGAGCGTATCCGAGCCGATGCTGTTGACATTGCCGGACACCCCGCTGACTTTGACGTAGGCTTTCAAGGCTGGGTCGAGCGTGATCGCGTCATCGGCAAATGCCGATGGGATACTGGCAACAAGAGCCCACAGGAGGGCGAGGCACCAGAGACTGGGCTTGGCAGTTGATCTTTTCATTGAGAGAGACTCCTTTCATTGTCCCGAAGTATGGCCACGGTCTATTACCAGCGTGTAACATGCATGTTACAGCGGTGTTAACTCTCGCAATAATTCTACTCGTTCTTTGTGACCGAGTTGGCAAGGCGGGCTCTCTGCTGCCATCCATAAAACAAGCCCGTCGTTAATAATTCCACTGCAATTGAAACCGGAGGATCTGCCCATCGTGGATTGGATAGTGCGCTTTTTGGGTATCTGTGCTTGTGGTACAGGCAGAGGCGATGGTCGTGAACAGCAGTCGCGTCATTTCAATACCTCCATTTTCTTCCTGTTGGCAACTATCGATTGCCGTTGCTGCCTTGAAGGATAGGCCCAATCGATTAAGGTGAGATGACAGGGGTATTACAGAATTGTTAAGTTTGCGGGGAGATTCAAAAAAATCTTCGGGCAAGCGCATAGCAGGTTGCGGGAAAACTTAGTGGGCAGGCGGAATTTCATTGCTATGACAGTACCTGAGCCGATCGGTGCCGCCGTGCTGCATTTGGAATCAAAACCAAGGCTGTAAAACGAATTAGGGTGTAGTCTGTTTACGAGAGGCCTTAGGCGCTGATGAAGGCTGCGAGGTTCCCAGTGTTTTCTCGTTGCGAAGCCCCTCGAATTCTGCTTTGAGTTTCTCGATCGTGCTTGATTGTTCTTTCAGTTGAGCACGAAGATCCAGATTGGCGTTGGTGAGTTCGCGGAGTTGCAAACGCAGGTCATTCACGGATTCTGTCGCGTTCGTTGCTGCGTTGTCGGCTTTCAGCGCCGGCTGTCCCGCTGCTGGCAGTGCGACCTGGGGGCGGGATGAGCCCGTTGCTGCTTGGGGCACCCTCTGTGCTGTCAGGACTTCTACCGATTTGAGCGAGACGTGGACCTTTTCAAACGCATTCCAGTGCGGCTCCTTCTCATCAGGCACACTGGCGGCCGGAGCTGGTCCGACTACCCATAGTTTCATGCCTTTTGTATCACGCGGATCTCGCTTCTCGCCCCCTCCTGGGTCAGCCTGTACAAAGGTGTAGTGATCCGTGAGCACCACATGCAAGTAGTCGTCTCGAAAAAATAGACTCCCGGACGTGCGGTCCGTCTCATACGGTGCATCCGGATTTTGGATGGCAAAGAATACGCGTTCGCGCGGGGTTGCTTCGTGGAACGCTGCGGCGAGTGGCTCAGCCAGCAAGATCAGTTCCGCCTCGGTGAACACTGGCTTCGGCTGAGGAGCAGAAAATAGCCCAACCAACGTACCGCTCCACCCCGATACTTCCAGTGAACTGACGAGCGAGCGAATGTCTTTGGGGGTGAGATCTGCCGGGTGCCTGTTCCTCACGGGGGGCGTAGCCTGCTCATTCGTTGACAAATCAGTCATGAGGCCGACCTGAATACCTGACACTTGATAGAGAACTCGCTGCTGGCTGATTGCTCCGCAGGCTGTCAGCATCAGCAGACAAGACAAGCCAAACAGGAGTCCGGCCGCGGTCCTCCCGCTGTGTGCAATGCAAGTTCGCCTCATGCGCCATGACAGGGCACAAGAAAAGAACGTATGGGCAGGCCGTCGCATCCTTTCCTTTTCACCTCTTGAACCAGAGGGATGGCACAGATCGTGAGCTGCGCTTCAATGCCGGAAGGACAGGGGCTTATTTGCATGCGAATTGGATCGCCCAGCGTTTTTCCCGGGACACCTGCCCATTCGCGGATATCTGTCCCATCCATGCTCTATCCACAGCTTCGTCGATTCTAGGAACTTCTCCCTCACGGGAAATGCGGTAACCGGTTGGGCACTTTTCCCCAAGAAGGCGCAGCGCATCTTGTCGTCCTGGCGAGGTCAGCACATCCTGTTCCTCGACGTATGAATAGAGGACTGTTCCTCCCGTTGCGGTTTCATTGACGACTTGAGCGCTCGGTATACAGCTTGTGAGAATGAGCGAAAAAACAATAAGTACTACAAGTTGGTTCCCCCAAGCTGGCTCACGAGGTTCGGGCCAATTCTGTGCTTGATATATCGAAGCCTGCCCTCGTTGCAGATTTGCGACTCTAGGGCCGCTCTGCAATCGGGATACAAAGTTATTCTTTAGCGAATAATAGTCGGCTCTCATACAAATGAACGGAAGAGGTGATGCCCTTCCGCATACTTGATAGGTGATAGCGCATTATAATTAACTCTGATTTGTTGCGCCACCTCCCCATATTCTCTCTCCTCTTCAGTCGGGGTGAATTCAGAAGGCACCTACTGGTAACGGACCTGAAACTGAACCAGAAAGACATTCTGTGCGAAGGCATCCTGATTAGTGGGAGCCGAATTCGGACCGCTTGGGCCAAACCCCTGATGGTGGCGAAACTCGTAATTAACCGAGATCTTACTCTGGATCTTGGGCGGAAGATTCTCGAAGTAGTAGTTGAATCCCACGATGGCGCGCGTGTACAGATCATTGCTCATCGATGTGCTGGGATCGAACTGTTCATACATCACAACCGGCTCAAAATTCTGAAGGGGTCCATCCGAAATAAAATATTTCCCCAGGACATACCATGTCCGCCGTTGAACACCAGGGGCTCCGTTTCCGCCGCACTGGGCCACGTGAAGGCAGGCTCCTTGAGCCGGGGTGCCGACAGTGGTTTGATTGGCTCCGTCATGTCCTTGCCACCACTCGCCCTGAACCATCAATCCGGGGAGGTAGCGAGACGTATAGCGTGCATCGATCCCGTACCGGTCAAATGTTCCTTTTCCACGCCCATTGATTTCGGTATTAGTATTGTTGCTCTCTCCCGTCAGCACCGTAAAACTGACAAACGAGATGTCCGTAACCAGAAAACGGGTCCGTGAGTAGTAGACTTTGGGGCCATTAGCTCCCACGGAGTTGGCCTGGAAGTTATTGTTGTTCATAATCCCGACCACATAGTCCAGGCGATTGAATAAGGTGCCTCTGACATCGGCAAAATAGTCGCGTTCTTGAATGAAGTCGATCGTACCAACGGTGCTATTCGACCCGCTTCGCGTTACGGTGCCGCTGCCGACTGAGTTGAGGTAGGGTGAGCTGATCACATCGCGGAGACCGCCGGATTGTTCTGTGAAAATGCCGAAGGGCATACGAAACACACCCATCCGAATGAGGTTGAGATTGGGCGCGATGCTGGGCATCGGTCTGAAATCGATATAGGCTTCACGAAACATCGTGGTCGTAGCCCCAGTCCCTGTTGGTGTGGCGGCGGTGCTACAATTAGTACCCGCCGTACAGCCAGGTGTGTTGTTGGTTAGGTTGATACTCTGCATCTCCATCAGGGTGTGCCATTTCGGGATGTATTCATTGATTTTTCCGTACATGAGTACCTCGGACCGTCGGACCGAGAGGTTATCTTGACTTTTGCCTTCTGCGACATGGGCGTCCTGGTGCGTGTAGAGGAACTGCAGGGCGTTCAATCCAATGTTAAACTTGCCGCTCAGCGACGGGAGCCTTTCGATCTTGGCTTTCCACTCTTCCATCGCGCCTAAGCGCGTATCAAGATTCGCGACGGGATCTGGTGCGGACATAGAGGGACTAGGCGCCTGCGCCCCTTGTACTGCCGGTCCTGCTTTTTCACGATCGGCTTGAAGTTTGAGCCATTCTTCTTTGGTGATCTGCCCTTTCTCATAGAGAAGGTCCTCAAGGCCGGCTTGAGCAATTTCGGCCTGGACAATAAACCCAAGGCTGATAACGCAGGCGATGGTTGCGAACCACAGTCGTGTCATTCGAATACCTCCATCATGACATTCTTCCCCTCTCCGACACCTCCGAAGAGAGGCCTCGTGAAATATGCTTCAGGTTGCCACCGGCAGCTTGGGTCACCCACTCCTCAGCAGTGATCTGCTCGAATCGCTTGTTCCCAATCCCGTTACTTCTTAGCGACGCAGTATGTCTTTTCCGGAAGGGGTGAAAGGCCTCCTCCAACATCTTCTTTAAATTCGGCGATTTCGGTCCCGCCTGTCTGCCACACATGGATGCAGTCCGCGATTAAGAAGGGCTCGGTTTTTGGTATGCCATTCACCAGGACCGGCCGTCTGGTCGTGGTCGTTCCCACAATGATGAACCGGTTCCCCTTCATCAGATCCAGCGTTTCAAGCTCTCCTGGATACAGAAAGGCGAATTCATGGTCACCGGTATTCTTGACATCTTCCGTGGGGCCATACACGGGATGGTTCACGATGGGAAGATGTTCTCCGACAATCACGATGCCCTTGCCGTTCTTGGTAGCTTGGACGATCCGGCCTCCCAGCTCGACTTTGATCCCTGCATCGGATTTCCCTGACTCATTCGTAGGACCCGCGTCACGCCAGGCCTCAAACTGAAAGGTCGGAGAGACCTTTTCCATGACTTCTGGCGGAAAAAGCGAATTAGCAGCACAACCGGACAGCACTGCGCACAGGGTCAGAGTCATGAGCGTTGAGAGAGGCGTAAGATTCATGAGGCTAACTCCTTGTTTAGGTGGATGGTTGACTCAGTTCGAACTCACCGTGGATAAGAAAGGATGCGTTACGCGGCAACCGCTTGTTCAGGAGGTGAAGATCAAAGCCAATCCTGAATGCTTTCCTTGGCATCATTTGCTGAATGCTTGCTGGATGCTCACCTGATAACTTTGATTCGATTCACTTGCCCTATACACCACGGGAATATATGGGCACCATGTTATCGGGCTGCTAACAGAGTGTTACTAGCGTGTTAAATTATTAACGTTGTGTAAAATTATTTTGGCGCGGTCTGCTTGCGAGAGGGCTTACGTTAGGAGGAAGGCTTCGAGGTTCCCGTTTTTATTTCATTGCGAAGCCGTTCGAGTCCGGCTTGTAGTTTCTCGATCGTACTTGATTGTTCTTTCCAGTTGAGAGCAGATCAAGATTGGCGCTTGTGAGTTCGCGGATTTGCAGGAGAAAGTCATTCACAGATTCTGTTGCATTCGTCGCCGAGGTGTCGGCATTCAGCGCCGGCTGTCCGGCCGAGAGCAGTGCGACCTGGGGGTGAGATGAGCCCGTTATCCGGGCCGGTCAGAGGTCTCTTTGGTTGCCAGCGCGGGATCAGAATGACATGTCTTAGAGGACGCGGAAGTACAGCACCGAGCCAGTTCCAGTGTTCGCATCGCGCCGGAGCACCACGGTCGCATTCTTGGTCACTTCGTTCACGCCCACTACCATACGGGCCAAGAACAGGTCGCTCTTGACGTCGTACAGGTTTCGCTGGCGGAGTTCCTTCCCAATGTCCTCAAAACTACTCACGCGATCCAACTCCTGAATGGTCTTGAAGGGACGCGCCTGGACAATATCCGAAGCCATGCCTTGAGTGATACGAGGATCGAGGGCCTGAAGCACGAGGAGGCCGGCGGTGTTCAGATTCACCCGGCTTTCACCTTCTTGCGGATAGACGGTCACCACCTTCGAGAGCTTCGCGATGATGTCGGGAGTCATCCCTTTAATCAGGCGCAACTCTAAGAGTGTCTGCAGAGGAGCGTTCGCCGCCCGGTAAGAGGGACGCAGCGTTTGATAGTAGAGGCTCTCTGCCCCGGTCGCTTCCGGCACCTCGTCCTGATCCACCCAATCGGTAATGGCATCGACCAGATCCGGATTGACCTGCACAAGTTCGAAGAGCCGCTTGACCCTTAGCACCTTGACCTTCTTGGCAATGGGATCTCCGCCGGCCGCCAGGTCGTTCAGGTTCAGCTTGCCACGTTCATCCTCGATCTGCGCAGTGAGCAGGCCGTCACCGATGGCATAATTTGTGATGGGAAGGGCCCACAAGTCCGTGGGGGCGTCGAAGAACTCTCCCGTTTGCTTGTCCTTCAAGAAGTCTTGCTGCAAGACACCACGGGCTGCTTGCACTGCCGCGCGTGCGAGCATGGTTGCCTTGAAGTTATCGCGAAAAGCCGCGGCGTCGCGGTATTCCCGCCTCGCCTCGGCATCGAACTCGAGAATCAGCGCAACCAGGAGGGTGAGAACCAGGAGCGTGAGGAGGAGGGCAATACCACGTTCATCAGCCCTTCGCATAGGTCACGATTCTCAGCGTGGCGTCGAGGTTGACCGGATTATCGTATTTCGGTTTCATCTGCAGATGATGCACCTGGACGTCATAGGGTGCCTGACCGATGGCCACCAGCAGTGCGAGGATCTGGGGAAGCGACACGCCGTCGAGCCGGAGGTCGACTGCCGTCTCTTGATAGCCCTGGACGACAATGGGGGCCTGTGGCTGCATGCCGACGATGCGATCGCGAATCTGCGCCGTCGTGGTCGCTTCTTCCATGAACGCCAGCAGCGAAAACTGGGCCGGCGGGATCGGCATGCGCTGTTCGAGCGTGGCAATACGTGCCTGCTTAACCACGTACTCCTGCGCCACAAGCGCAAGTTCCTGGCTCTCTTTCGCTTTCCGTCGCGCTTGACGATCGAGCTTGTCGATCGTCGCCATGAGCGGATCGATGATCAGCAGAAAGACCAGCGCGGCTGCGACCATGGCCCCGCCGGCGGACACGATGATGCGCTCGCGTTGTGAGAAATGCTGCCACCGTTCTTTCAGCATCTGCATCATGGCTGTTGCACCGTATAGGTGAGACGAAACACAACTTGGTTCGGCACAGCCCCCACGCGGGTATCGCTGATGGACACGTCCTGAAAGGTCTCGGCTGTCATGAAGGCCTGCTTGATCTTCTCGACCGCATCGAAGGTCGTGGTTTCTCCCTCCAGATGGATGCTGGTTCCGTCGATCGTCAGTTCTCGTACTTTCAACGGTATGCCCGGTGGGACATGTTTCACCAGTTCTGCAAGGCCGGCAAGGACATTATATCCTCTGCCGTCGACAATCGAGAGACCTTTCTCCAACTGCGAAACTCGATACCGGGCTTGGTCCAACTCCTCACCCGGGCCGGCGCCTGGACCAAATGTTTGCTCGTATTGCGCCTGGAGTCCGCGCTTGAGGTCCTTGACCGTCGAATCCTTAAGTGCCACGCGTACGGAGAGATCTACTAGCGCCAGGACAGCCAGGATGAGCCCACCCCACAAGGCCAACCGTCGATCCTGTTTCGAGACATCTGCTGTACCGGAGGCGGCATCGCTGCCGGCTTTGAAGTCCAGAGCGAGACCTGATCCCACCAGCCTCGATTTCCAGCGGGGGCGGACAATGTTCGGATGGATCGCCAATCCAAATGCAATGGAAAACGCGCGGGGACAACTCGATCCAAATCCTTGCCGAGGACCGACCGGGAGCAAACCCAGTTGATGCGCCATATGTCCGCTCAGTTCTCTCAGTTTGGAGCCGCCGCCCGATACCCAACAATGAGTCAACCGTTCATGGACGGTACTTTCGTAGGCATGGAGGGAGACGCGCAGCTCTTTGAGGATCGGCTCGAGCCAGGCATCGACTTCCTGCACGGCCATGGCCCGTTTCCGTCGTTCCGCTTCGGCGAAGCTGCAAGCATAGCGAACGGCGAGCGCAAGGGTGAGATGATTCCCGCCCCACAACACGGTCCGCAACAGCACGGGACGACCTTCGTGCACAAGGCACAAGGTCGTCTTCGAGGCCCCGACATCGATGATCGCCATGTCGCCGGGGACCTGTGCCCCTTCCTCTTTCAGAAATTGGCTGACAGAAAACAAGGCCATACCGTCAATCGTAATCGCAGAGGGGTTCAGATCAGCGGAAGCCATAAACCTCAGATGTTCAGCAATTTTTGCTTTGGGCGCTGCCGTGACGAGGACGTCGGACCCGTTGGCTTTCACGGTCCCTTCCTGGGATTCTCGCGCCGGCAACAACACACTGCCGACCATGACGTCCTCCAAGGGCATCGGAATCAAATTTTCCATTTCGAACGGGACGACTTGCGCCAGCTTGGAAGCATCGCGAAAAGGGAAAGAGAGGGTTCTGACAAACACATCCTGGCAAGGGAGTGCGGTGACAATCTCCCCACTTCCATACAAACCATGCTGCCAGAGGAAATTTCTGAGCATGGCCGTACGATGCGCCGGCTCCGTTTGTTCCTGACGCCCATAGGGAATGGGCAGGTGGAAATATTCAACCGATTCACGCCCTGTCAGACGGCGGCGAAACCGTACGGCCTTGAAGGCCGTCTGTCCGATATCGAGCCCGACACATTCAGCAATCATCGACAAACCTGTTCGCTCCTCATACGCATCGTTCTCGGCTGAGATTTTCGTCGGACTGGCGAGAAACACGAGACGCAGAAGACCAACGAAATTGATTGGAACAACGATCTGCGCGTATCTTATCTTGTCCGTCTCGCATGTCCCGCCGCCTGTTAGAGCCCCACGTTCGCATGCATGATCGGCCCCACCAGCTTGAACGTCAAGGGGGTTCCGGGCTGGAACGGCGGCAGCGAGAGGCTCGCAGCTTTTTGAGCAAATCCGGCGCTGGGAATCACGGTGACTGTGAGATCCAGAAGGCTCTGCTGCATCGGCTGCCGCAACATCACACGCCCCTGGGCCGTAAACGATCCATCCACACCGTCTCCCTTCAATTCCGTGACGTCGCACGCGCCAGCGCGGCAGGCGAGCGCGGCTTGGATCTGGCCGAACGTGAGCGAAGGAATCGAGGAGGGACCCGCTGCGATCCGTTCGACTGCGAGATCCTTGATTTCAACCTTCACGGTCCCTTCCCCTTTGATGGCATCATGGGCACTTTGTGTGTTGTTCCATTGATGCATGAAATCTCCCTGGACTGTCCCGTGACTCACGTAGGGTTTTAGGACTGTCGCAAGATCCATCTGCTGGAGATGGCCTTTGACGACAATGGGGCCCTGCAAGGACCACGAGGCCGCAGTCAAAGATCCCATGGCTCGTCCAGCTCCCGCTTGCGCCACTCCCGGTAGCTGGATGGCGCAGTCTATCACCAGTCGACCTAAAAGTGCCTGAAAGACTCCAATTGTTGTCCGCACGGCTTCAACTGGAATCACCCCACTCGTCGGTCCCGCAAGGACGACATCATGCCACTCAATGGTCATGGGAAGGCCCACCGACCAATCCGCAGCACGAATCTCCCATCCACTCGCCCGATTGAGTTCGGTCAACAGGCGGTTCTGGAGTGGGCCATAGGGAAAGGTCAGGAACAGAAATACGATGAAGCAGGCGATCGACGCCAGCCCCCAGCCCAGAGGACCTTTCAGCTTCAGTGTCTCAGGCCAGGCAAACGGCCAGGTCATCATAAAGCCCCCACCGCCACCCACTGGCGAACGGTCTGGAGTTCCGCGTTCTCTTGGAGCAGCGTCAGTTCAATTAAGATCACTTTTGGAGACTCGCTCCCACGGCCATTCCACTCATCCAGCCAGAGATTACTCTTGCTGTCGTAATAGCGAACGTTGAATCCTTTCACCTTGGTGGCCAGCTCAACTTGCTCGACGGATTCGTCTGTCAGACCGTAAAGATTCCTTCGCACGAATCGAAGGAGGCGATCGCCTTCTCTGGTATAGACGATACGAACCAGCTCGGTATCTTTGGCCGAATCTACCCCTCGAAACTGGCCCATGGTGAGAAAGGCTACAGAATCGGCAGGCTGACCGTCCTGCTGGCCGTTGATCCCCATCCAAGGACCGGTCGCTTGGCCCACGCCGATCGACAGCTCATCGGTCATGACACGTAAGGTACTGCGAACGATCTGCTCATTGGCCGAGTTTGCTCGTGCCCCGTCGATCGCACTCATCGTGACATAGAGGGATCCAAAGACCAAGGTGGCCATCATGGCGACCAGAGACACCGCCAGCAGGATCTCGATCAGGGTAAAACCGCCCTCAGAACCCTGTGGCGCTTGTCGAAAAGACATAGGTACTGACCTCGACCATTTCTTCCGTTGCCCCTCGCGGCCACAGAACCTGAATCTTGACTTCCCGCACGATGGGCAATGGCGTGGGCGATACAATCCGCTTCCATCGATAGTTCGACGGGCGATTGGTGATCTCGGGGGTGGCTTGCGATCCCAGTGGGGTTGGCAGAAATTCTCCGCCTGTTTCACCGAGGGGCACAAGCGTCCCCAACTCCGTCTCGATCAACTTTTCCTGTGCCAGGATCGTGGCAGTCGTGAGTTCATTAGCTCTGGCATGGAGGTCGAGATCCCAATTGCGGAGTCCTAGTAAGATCGGCAGCGCCAGCGCGAGAATGCCGAGCGCGATCAATACTTCCAACAACGTGAAACCCCGTTCACTTCCCATAGAAGAACACTCTGCGATGACACAGCTCTCTCAGCGTTGGCGTGATTCCCCGGTAGTCTGGAGCAACGGTCTCACACGATCGAGAATGATGAGTGGCCTGGGGGGTTCAATCCGCTCATCGCTCATGCGGATTGCACCTGTAACCGGTTCAATAGCAATGGCTAGAATGTTGTTGTGCGCATCCACCAAATGCATCGTCGCCGGATCGATCCTTCCGGTGGGGTAGAAAAACAGATCGACCCGACCGGATTCTTTTTTCCCTTGATCCGCTAGAAAGTCTGAAATGCGAATGGTTTCTGAAAGTTTCAACGGCGTGGCCCAGGTGGGGTCGGTCGGCGCCTTTTCTTGGTTCCCATCCAGGATCATCGGCCAGTAGACCCCTCGGTCGATATCTACGTACAGGCGGATCGTCTTCTGGGTCAACATGGCCAGGCTCTGAAGGGATCGCACAGTCCCGACCAGCCGTCGGCCAACAGTGCCCAGACTGTCATCCAGCGAAAATCGAGGCAGGATGATTCCCAGCAAACCGACGAGCAAGAAAAGCACAATGATGATTTCCAGAATGGTGAATCCACATGAGGACCGTACGGCGTGGAGCGTCAACTGTGAGACGCGGGATGAGCGTGAAAGGCGAGACGTGCGCGACCGGTGTGTTTCACCGGACGACGAAGGGCTATCCCGCAGGAGGCTCAAAAAGGCTGTCCAGCAAGGCCGCAACGAGTGAAGACCCGAGGCGTACCCTCTGGGGTACGTTGAGGGTCTGAACGATGCGAGAACGCCGCTGGCGGACTTTTTCAGCATCCTGCTAATCTTTATCCAGATTCCAATTGGTGATATCTGCATTGATCCCTTCGCCACCCACTTCTCCATCCGTTCCAAGGGAGGTAATCTCGTACTCACCTTTGAACTCACCTTTCTGAGTGGGACTTAGATACTTGTAGGGGTTGGACCAGGGATCTTCCGGAAGTTTTGGAAGATATCCACCGATCTTCCACTTCTTTGGGATCACCCCCACGGAAGGTTTTTCCACTAAGGCCTTCAATCCTTGTTCAGTTGAGGGATAGACACCGTTGTCGAGCTTGTAGAGCTGTAGGGCACCTTCGATATTTCGAATTTGAACTTTTGCGGCCGTACGCTTGGCATCATCGGTTCGTCCCATGATGCGAGGGATAACCAAGGCGGCGAGGATTGCGAGAATGGCCACCACGACCATGATCTCGATGAACGTAAAACCGGCAGCTCCACCGGAGGCGCGAGGCGCGAGGCATGAAGCGAGGAAGCCTCGATGCCGGTGTTTCCTGCTCCACATCGTCCACATGCCCTCGACATGCTCTCTTCCACTCATCGAGCACCTCCCGGTATACTCCTCACCCATGATAAGTCACTACCAGTGCCCCTAGCGAACCATCTGTCCCATTTCAAAGATAGGCAGCAGGATGGCCACCACAATAAAGAACACCACGACACCCATGACCAAGATCATGATGGGTTCCAGGAGCGACGTGAACCGCGTAATGACTCTTTCCACTTCTCCATCATAAATTTGTCCGATTCGACGAAGCATCTCCTCCATTTCACCGCTCCGTTCGCCGACCGCAATCATGTGGGTGACCAGCGCGGGAAATTCTCCGCTGCGCTTCAGCGGTTCGGCAATCGTCTCCCCTTCGCGTATATTCTGTCGGGCCCCCTCAACCGCATGTTCCAGCACACGATTACTCATCACACGCTTCGCGACTTCCATGGCATCCAACAACTGCACACCGCTCGCCAACATGGTGGCCAAGGTGCTCGTGAGCCGCGAGATGGCGACCATACGGGAAACCTCACCGATGAGCGGAAGCTTCAGCAGCCATCGGTCGGCCGTGAGCTGCCCCGATTCCGTCTTCATTGCCCGGCGCACCGCCCACACAAACAAGCCCACTCCACCAAGAATCACCACCCAATAGTCTGCAAGAAAATGGCTGATGCTCATCAGCACGACTGTCGGCCAGGGGAGGGCCTGCTTCAAACTCGTAAAGACGGCGGTGATTTTTGGCACGACAAAGGCCATGAGGAAAAATAACACCGAGACACCGACGATCAACATCAGGGCAGGATACAGAATGGCATTCGTCACTTTGTGCTTGAGCGCCAACTGCTTTTCCAGAAACTCTGCAAGGCGGAATAAGATCTGATCCAACGCCCCGCTGGCTTCACCGGCCCGCACCATGTGCACGTAAATCTGGGAGAACTCGCGAGGGTAGCGTTCCAACACTGCGCTATAGGACGCACCACCACGGATTTCTTCGCGGATATCGGCCATGAGGTTCTTCACGGATTTCTTTTCGGTTTGATCCACCATCACGCTGAGCGCATCGACCAGTGGAAGACCAGCCACCAGCAACGTCGCCAACTGTCGAGTCATCATCGCCACATCGCTCGTGCTGAGGGCAGGGGCGCGCCTGATTCCAGCAGAGGATCTGCCAGAAATGCCCGTGGTCGAGCTGACCGTGGCAGAGCCCTGTTCCACCATATCGGTGGGAAACACGCCGACCTTCCGCAATTTCACGCGCGCCACTTTCGAGCTCTCGGCATCGATGATGCCGGTCGCAGCTCCGCCGTCGTTCCGATAGCCTTTATAGTGATAGACGGGCATCCTGCTAGATCTCGACTTCCTGCTGGGTAATCCGCATCAACTCCTCGGTCGTCGTCACCCCGTGAAACACTTTCTCTGCGCCTTCATCTTTCAACGTCACCATCCCCTTCGCCATCGCCGCTTGACGAATCGACGTCGAGTCCGCCTTGTTGCCGATGAGGCGGCGGATCTCATCGTCCAGCACGAGGAGTTCAAAAATGCCTGTTCGGCCTCGATAGCCGGTTTGGGCACAGGTCGGGCATCCGGCTCCACGATAGAATGTGGGGCGCACCCTCGGCGGGACGATACCGAGCCGAATCAGTTCTTCATCGTCCGGGTGATAGGGCTGCTTGCAGCCCGAACAGACCTGCCGGAGGAGCCGTTGCGCTAAGACGGCCACCACCGAGGAGGCGACGAGAAATGGTTCGATGCCCATGTCGATCAATCGTGTGGCCGCGCTCGCGGCATCGTTGGTATGGAGCGTGGAGAAGACCAAATGCCCCGTGAGTGAGGCATGAATGGCGATTTCGGCGGTTTCACGATCGCGTATTTCGCCGATCATGATGACATCGGGATCTTGCCTGAGAATCGACCGCAGCCCCGCAGCAAACGTCAGGTTGATCTTGGGATTCACTTGCATCTGGCCCACGCCGAGCAGCTGATATTCCACCGGATCTTCGACGGTAATGATGTTCTTGTCCGGCTCATTGATGTGAGTCAATGCCGCATAGAGCGTCGTTGTCTTCCCGCTCCCGGTCGGCCCGGTCACGAGAATGATGCCGTGTGACAAATGGATCAGTTGCTGGATGATTCCCAACCGATCCTGCGAAAAACCCATCTCCGACAGATTCAGGAGACGGTTCTCTTTCTCCAACAGACGCAGGACCACCCGTTCGCCATGGGAGGTCGGCAGCACCGAGACACGGAGATCGACATCCTTACCCGACGTCCGAATCCGAAATCGGCCATCCTGCGGCAATCGCTTCTCGGCGATGTTCAGACCCGCCATGATTTTCAATCGCGCGATAATACTGGCCTGCAGATGTTTGGGGGGTGTTAAGACGGGATAGAGCACCCCGTCGATGCGATACCGAACGACCAGCCCCCGTTCGAACGATTCGAAGTGAATATCGCTCGCTCGCTGCCTGACCGCTTGGAAGAGCACGGAATTGACTAACCGAATGATGGGGGCTTCGTCCGTGGCATCAAGGAGGTCTTGCGGTTCATCCAACTCGTGAGCAATTTGGTCCAAGCTCTCACTGGCCGCGATATCCTCCATGACTTGCTCTGCCCCTGCAGGACTCGCCGCATCGTCATACACACGATTCAGGCAGGCCAAGAGCGACAAGCTGCTTGTCAGCACCGGTTTGATCGGAAGGCCGAGCAACAGTCGAAGGTCGTCCATTGCAGCCGTTTCCATGGGATCGGTCGTCGCCACAAGCACAGATCCATCCTCTGTCTTGAGAGGGAGCACGTGATAGCGGCGGGCAAAGTGGATCGGAACCTTCTTGACCCATTCATGGTCGACCTGGCTCACATCAAGATTCGAGAGCCAGGGAAGTTCAAATTGAACGGCAAGCGCCTGGAGGAGTTGATCTTCGGTAATCGCCCTGAGTCGGATCAAGATTTCGCCGAGACGCCCCCCTTTGGTCCCTTGAATATTAATCGCCTCAAGCAATTTGGCTTCGGTCAAGCCGAATTTCTCTTCGAGGATCGCTCCTAACAGCGGCCGACCGGAATGTTCGTCGTTTATCACAGAACACCCAATAATGGATGGTTCATCCCTGGGAGAGCCCATCAGGCTTGGGGCAAGACCAGAAACCTTTGAAGTGTAAAAGAATACTCTCTACCAGATCGTTCTGACAAGGTCACGAAGATCCCCTGCACTCTAGTCTGTCAATGGGAGGTGTGCCTTCTTAATCCTGCCTACTTCAGAGGCTCCAGATCGACAGTCAGTTGTCGAACCCAGAAAGGGGCTGCAACAGATGAGGAATCAGCGGACTCAACGAATGTCGAACGTCATTGCGGTTCGCTGATTGTTACGCAGGACATCAAGTTTAACCGTCTTCTCGTTGCGAAGCTGCTGGAAGAGCGTGAGCATCGTACCAGGGTCACGTATGTCCACGCCATTGACCTGCTGGAGGACATCCCCGTACTTCAAACCAATTTTCTCATAAAAACTGGAGGGCGCGATAAAGTCCAGACGGAACCCATTTATCGCTCCATTCACCATGTAGGGCACGGCTCTCGCCTGGGATAATAGCTTGGGCAGATCACCCATCGATTGTTCAACGTATCTCCGATCGAGCACGGTACGCACGGGACTCCCAGGCACCGGAGCTACGGCTGATCCAGCTGTGACTGGGGCAGACGGGGGCTTCTCGATCTGCGAGGCGGCGAGTTCAAGCAACTCCTGTTGATCGCCCTGACGAACGACTATCCCGTCCCGCCGGATTTCGCTGATCTCACCCACATCGGGGATTTGGTCGTGCAACCGGAAGAATAGTTGGCGTTTGCTGGAAAGTTCTTCAACGATGGCCGAGACCCCATCATGATCGCCAATCACCACCCCCAGTAGCTTGAGCTTCGACGCCAGATTTAACGGAGCACGGGAAGGCGGCGCAACGGGCCCTCTGGCCCCTGCGGTGCTAATACCGAGGGGATCGGGTGGAAGGGGAAAGAGTCCGCTCGTCCGAATATGCTCAACCATCGCGGGCACGGAAGCCCTCAATTCAGCCTCTCGGTCAGAAGCCGGTGATGGCCGCACAAGCCCTACCGGAACAGACAAGGCCTCGGCAATCACCCCGTTGACGATGTGGGCCACGAGAAAGGTGACACACACGACATAGGCGAATATGATGCCCCGACGTATATTCATAGTTTTCGAGACCGACTTCGGATCGATCGTCCCAGCCAGCGGCCATTCTAATGCGGAGCGAATGTCCCGTGCAAGAACAACCAATAATCCTGTGCAACGACCAAAACCGTGCAGTCCGTAGACAACGGGGCGTAATAGAGACATAATTCAGCCACTTTCCGCCACAATCAAGGAGTGCTCTTGTGAAAAAGGCGCTGATCAGCGGCATTACAGGGCAGGATGGATCATACCTGGCAGAGTTTCTCCTCGGGAAGGACTACGAGGTGTACGGCATTATTCGACGATCGAGTTCGTTCAATACGGGACGGATCGATCCGATTTATGAAGACCCGCATGTTCCACACCGACGACTGCATCTGGTGTATGGCGACCTCAACGACGCGAGTTCGCTGAACCGCATCATCCGAACAATCCAGCCCGATGAGATTTACAACCTGGGAGCTCAAAGCCATGTGCGTGTGAGTTTTGATATTCCCGAGTATACCGGCGAGATTACCGGACTCGGAACGATCCGCCTTCTGGAAGCCATTCGTGAGTCAGGGCTGAAGCCGAAGTTTTATCAAGCATCGTCGAGCGAGATGTTCGGCAAAGTGCAGGACGTACCTCAGTGCGAAACCACACCGTTCTATCCCCGCAGTCCCTATGGAGCGGCCAAGGTCTATTCCTACTGGATCACCGTCAATTATCGAGAAGCCTACGACCTCTTTGCCTGTAACGGCATTTTATTCAACCATGAATCGCCCCGGCGTGGCGAGACGTTCGTGACGCGCAAGATCACAAAAGCCGCAGCCCGGATCAAGCTGGGCCTCCAACAGGATCTGTTTCTGGGAAATCTCGACGCCAAACGCGATTGGGGTTTCGCCGGCGATTACATCGAAGCGATGTGGATGATGTTGCAGGCGAAGACCCCCGACGATTACGTCATTGCCACCGGCGAAACACATACCGTCAAGGAAATGCTCGAGCTCGCATTTGACCGCCTGCAACTGGATTGGAAGAAACATGTCAAGATTGATCAGAAGTACTATCGTCCTACCGAGGTGGATCTCCTCATCGGCGATGCGAGCAAAGCAAAGAAAGCGCTTGGCTGGCAACCGAAGGTGCGTTTCCACGAGTTGATCGCTATGATGGTCGACGCGGATCTGGCTGCAGAGAAAGAAAAATTGGATGGTACCCGGAAGAGAGGTTAAGGTTGAGGCTAAGGTTGAGCAGAGAAGTTAAGGAGGGAGGCGGGACGGGTGGAGGGAAGAAGTGAGGTTAAGGCTAAAGTTGAGCGGAGAGGTCAAGCTCGGCCTCAACCTAACTTAAACCTGATCCTCCCGCTGAGGTTGAGGTTATTAAAGGGTGTTTAGTTCCTTTGAGGCTATGCCAGTTTGGCAAAAGGCAATGGAGTTGGCCCAGAAGGTGTTTTCATTGACCGAGGGTCTACCAAGAAAGGAAGATTACGGGTTGACTTCGCAGGTTAGAAGATCCGCCCTCTCGGTTTCCGGGAATCTCGCCGAAGGATTTGGTCGTCAGCATACAAAGGACAAACTAAATTTCTATTACGCTTCTCGCGGATCACTGGCTGAGACGAAGAACCACCTCATTTATGGAGAGAATGTGGGATATTTCAAACAGAGTGAATGCCTTCTTGCAATGAAGCTGACCGACGAAATCTGGAAAGAACTCAACGCATTGATTCGTTCACTCCGCAGGACTACTCAACCTTCACCTCAACCTCAACCTTGGGCTTCATATGCCATCCTTCTGGTTTAATACACGTGTCGTCGTCACGGGCGGAGTCGGCTTCCTGGGAACGTTCGTTGTGGAACAGCTCCGTGCTCGCGGATGCACACAGATTATTGTTCCCCGCAGCAAGGACTACGACCTCGTCGAGATGGGAGCCGTCCAGCGTCTCTACGCAGATGCGAAGCCCGATATGGTCATCCATCTGGCCGCACGGGTCGGAGGGATCGGCGCGAACCAAGCCAATCCAGGAAAGTTTTTCTACGACAACCTGATGATGGGTACCCAACTCATAGAAGTCGGGCGCCAACGGGGACTGAAGAAATTCGTGGCACTGGGCACTATCTGCGCATACCCCAAGTTTGCCTCCATTCCATTTAAAGAGGACGACATCTGGAATGGATATCCCGAAGAGACCAATGCACCCTATGGTCTCGCCAAGAAGATGATGCTGGTGCAGTCGCAGGCCTATCGTGAACAGTATGGGTTCAATTCAATCGTGTTATTCCCGGTGAATCTCTACGGCCCTCGCGATAACTTTGATCTGGAAACGTCTCACGTCATTCCAGCCTTAATAAGCAAATGTGTGACCGCAAACGAAGCAGGCCACGCCACACTCACGTTGTGGGGAGACGGATCTCCGACTCGAGAGTTTTTGTATGTGGAGGACGCCGCGGAAGGTATCCTGCGCGCAGCTGAGTTCTATGAAGGAGGTCTACCCGTCAATCTGGGAACAGGGGAGGAAGTCACGATTCGCAACCTTGCTACCATGATAGCCGCAGAGGCCGGCTTTACAGGACAGATTGTATGGGACACCAGCAAGCCCAACGGGCAGCCTCGACGGTGCCTGGATGTCAGCCGGGCCAAAGAACTCTTCGGCTTTCAGGCGAAACACGCACTCCGGGATGGACTCAAGAAGACGATGCAGTGGTTTTTTGCCAATCGCAACAGTCTTCGACAAGTCACCTTCTAGCCCGGACTATTCATGAATACCTCTGCTGTATCGCCCGATCCTCTCCCTCGGCGGGGCTTCCCTCGCAAGTCCCGCCCTTCTCGCGCACCTAGGTAGCGAGAGCAAATTTGAACGAACCCGCCGAAGCAGGGGCTGTTTTCCCTCTTTCACACCTATCCAACCAGACCCAAAGTTGTTGAAACGTAATGGGTTTGAGCACCAACCTGAATGGTCCAAAACTTGCGCAGGTAATGCCATTTGCTTTCATAATCCCATAGGAAACAAGAACGTGAACGAAACCAATGCCTCACCCCTGACGCAAGAAAACCGTCCAACTTCACACCAAGCCTTGTCGGGGAATGAAGAGAGTGCCCCGATACCGGGGCCACTTCTCCTGGCAGTCGAAACCACCTCATCGACAGCGACACCGGACGGACACGAATCATACGAACGAGGCACGGCGCTCAAGAATGTGGGCCTCTTCAGACAGGCAGCAGAACATTTTGGGGAAGCCGCACAGGATCCCGCGTACGCGCTGAAGGGCTTCGCCCAAATGGGTCTCAGCCTCAAGAAGAGCGGAAAACAGGAAGAAGCCATTGGGGCCTTTCGCCGAGCCCTGCAAGTATCGGCGACATCATCGAAAGAACAAGTGCAGATCCTCTACCTCTTAGGGAGGACATTAGAGTCACTCGCGCGCATTCCAGAAGCGTTGGAGGCCTATCGATGGCTCCGTCGTGAAGCGCCACAATATCGAGATGTCGCCATGCGGATCGAGTCGCTGAGCACGCGACGAATGCACCGCGACAACCGCTAGCGTGGCCAAAACAGGTGTTGCAGATGTGGTAGGGCCTTCTAGCCCGCATTATTCATGAAGGTTCGTCGCGAAAGCGTGCAGACACGAAGCGAGACGGGCACTCGGAGACGTGAAGCCCTGAGGCATACTCGTGCAGTCTGTCGAAGGGCTGAACGGCGAGACTGCCGGTCACAGCCGCGTATCCGCGCTTGCAGCAGAGGCGTCATGAATCATGCGGGCCAGGAACCGGCAAGTAACGGTCCAACGAAAACCATTCTCAGTTGTGGAATATGAACGAATCCGTTAAGTTCTTCTCTAATAGGTCGTCCTCTTCGTGTATCGTTTGTCTGGTTCATCCAAATAAACGAGGCAGACCAGAGCAACCAGCCGGTTCTCCCGCGTCACGGTCCATCGCCACTTTTCTCCTTGGATAGGACCAGCGCCATCCAGGGTGTATACATGCTGATCGAGGCCAGACCATGAAGCGGATTGATCTAATCGCAGGGGCTCGGCCTAATTTCATGAAGATTGCGCCAATCATCGACGCGCTAAACGCGGCCGAGGCGCGGGGCGATTCTTTGCGTTTTCGTCTGATCCATACGGGCCAACATTACGACCGCGCCATGTCCGGGAGCTTCTTCGAGGAGCTCGGCATCCCGGATCCGGACATCAATCTGGAAGTAGGCTCGGGCACCCAGGCTGAACAGACCACCGCCATCATGGTGAACTATGAAAAGGTGCTGCTGAAAGAGAAGAGCGACCTCTGCCTGGTCGTGGGGGACGTGACCTCGACCATGGCCTGTTCCATCGTCGCCCGCAAGTTGGAGGTGCCGGTAGCGCATGTAGAAGGCGGCATCCGCTCAGGCGATTGGACCATGCCGGAGGAAATCAACCGGGTCGTAACCGACTCCATCACCAACTAGTTTTTCACCACCAGCGAAACGGCCAACGACAATCTGCGCCGCTCTGGCGTGACGGAAGATCGCATCTTCTTCGTCGGCAACACCATGATCGACACTCTGCTCAAGCAGCTCCCGCGCCTGCGTCCACCAGCCTGTTGGGAATCGCTGAAGCTTCAGCCGGACAACTACTTCGTCGTCACCCTGCATCGCCCGGCAAATGTGGATGGTGAGCAGCAATTGCTGCAACTCCTGCAGGCCATCGCCGAAGGCACGCGCGGCTTGCCGGTGGTGTTTCCCGTCCATCCGCGTACTGCGAAGAATCTATGCGATCTCGACGGCAAGACGCCGCAACTGAATTATGTCGATCCAATGGGCTACTTAGAATGCAACTCCCTGGTAAAGCATGCCCGTGGCGTGATTACCGATTCTGGTGGCATCACCGAGGAGACCACCGTACTGGGCGTACCGTGCATGACCCTGCGTGAGAACACCGAGCGGCCCGAGACCATCACGATTGGGACGAACGAACTCATTGGAACAGGTCCGAGCAAGCTGCTTCCCGCGCTAGCATGATTGATGGCGGGGCAGCGGAAAAAGGCGCGATTTCTCTGAAATGGGACGGCAAGGCAGCGGAGCGGATCGTCGAGAATCTGAAGCAGTTGCTGGAAACTAAATGAATTAACTCCTCCAAAGCCGAGTGCGGGCGCGACAGTACGGGTCGAAGTACCGTGCCATTACGACGAGAAGGCCGCCTTTACCCTACAAAACATCCGGCTGGCGCAGCCAAGGAGGAAGAGACAGTGGCCAAGTCGCACGTCTTCTTTAAAGGCATATCAGGCCATAAAGTAATCCCTGATTCTTCCCTGCAACATGCTGTCCACGATGCCCATGAGGCAAGGACCGCTACTGTTAATTCTTTCGATAGGCAAGGTTTCTTGACGATGGACTGTGATTCAAAAACGAAGCATCCTAACTAATGCCACTTCCTTGGTTGTCCAGATTGCCATCAGCAGCGTGGTGCTGTTCGTACTATATAAGTTTCTTCTTGAAATGATTGGCGTCGCGCAGATGGGGATATGGTTCGTGATACTGGCCACGAGTTCGATGGTCAAATTGCCAATTACGGTTTAACTAGTAGCATCGTGAAACATATTGCAGATTACGATGCATCGGGAAACAAACGGTCAATCACGACGTTGTCTCAGCGTCGAACGCATCAAACAGCTCTTCGGCCTTCAGGCAAAACATTCGCTCCGAGAAGGTCTTCGAAAAACCTTCGCTGGTTCTCTGAAAACTGCCATGGCTTGAGAAAGGTCACGTTTTAATTGTCACTTTGTGATCCGTTCGAAAGTGGCCAGACTGCATCTTTCTTCCCTCAATCCGTGAATATGCTGAGTCGCCGAATCAGGTCCCGTAAGAGTCCGATCTATGCGATGGTTGAAGAAGTCGTCATAACCAATGGAATTTTAGCGACTCTGCAATTGCCCTCTCCCCGGTTGACTCCCGCTGGTGCTCAGCACCGTTTTATCGCATTGACCACCCTTACGGCATGCTTCCTGCGTTAAATCAATCGGGTACTGTTCGGTTGATCGGCAGAAGGCAATCCTGACGCATAACAATCCAGTTCGACCCCTTGCCTCAATAGGCCGTACACCCTGAACAGGAATGGGGATCAGAACACTCCCTCACGTTTCCTGATCGGGGAGGACGGGAAGGTTCCACTGAATTGAACGATCACTCGGAAACCCGCATGACAACATCCGAACACATGAATTTGTCTCCCGGGATACGCGAGAATTTTCTTCGTATCCTTGGGCATGCCTATCTCGTGACCTGTATCGGACGCGCCGCGGATTTGCTCTTCTTTCTGGCCCTCTTCACCTGGTTTTCGACGGAAGAAGTGAGCATCTACAGTTTGGCGTTTGCCGCCGCCGCGCTTTTTAATTCACTGCTGGACCTTGGGCTTGGGCAAACACTCGTGCGCGGGTTCGGCCAGGGCACCGTACGACTCCCACAGGCAGTTCGGGCGATTCTGCTCCCTCGGACGCCCGTTATTCTTATCGGTGTGGTTCTTCTCATCAGTTGGAAAATTTGGGATGCCCCTCCCGCAGACACGTTTTGGACCGTCGCCCTGGCGGGCGCCATACAGCTATTCTTGGTCGTCGAATGGTTCTGCCAGGCGTGGCTCAAGGCGCACCATCGCCAACCACTTGCCAATACGTTCGCATCCATTGATTCTGTAGGGCGGCTGCTCATCCTGTTGGTCCTTCATCACGTCAGTCAACCACTAGTCCTCACACAACTTCTATTTTCCATCATCATCATGCACATCGGTCTCGCCCTGCTCTCGTGCGGCACGATTGCCAATTTGCATGGCCAAACACACGAGTCTACACAGTCTTCATTGTCGTCCAATGCAGTCATGCGGCAACTCTTCAAGTCGGGCCTGATGTTCGGACTCATCGGTATCATCACGGTAGTACAAAATAGGGTCGACTGGATCTTGGTGTCCGCTTTCAGTACCGCGAACGACGTGGCGAATTATGCACTTGCTAATAAAATCTACGAACTGCTCTTGATGGGACTGGGCGTGACCATGCTCACACTCTATCCTCGACTGTGTCGACAATGGGACCGCCGCACAGAAACTGTCGTCAACCTGACCGTGGCAGGACTCTTTGCCGCGGGTGTCGTGTGCTCTTTAGTCGCAGCACTCTACGGCCCTGATGTGCTCCGATGGCTTTGGCAAGACAAGTATGTCTCCGCCACACCACTTATCCGATGGCTCATGCCGTTCGCCGGACTCGCGACCGCCATCATGATTCTGTACTACCAAATGGCGGCCAGAGGAATGGAAGCCACCATGCTTCGCATCAGCCTGTTCGCTACAGGCATTCAACTGATCGTCAATTTCTTGGCCATTCCACGGTTCGGTGCTATGGGTGCGGTAGCCGGCATGGCCACGCTCGTCCTGCTCAACGTCGCCTTCTATGTGACGGTCGTCAATAGGATCGGATTGATCGATAGAGCACTCATTCAACAGATGGCTTGGTTCATCCTCTGTCTGTGGGGATTGGCATGGAGCCTCTGGCTCATTCCTGTACCGGTAGTCATCGGGATTGCAATCCTCTTGGGTGCAGGAACGTTCTTGGGCTATGGCCTCTTGCTCACTCCGGAAGATCGGAGCTCCCTGCAAGCATTGGTGCTTAGCATGACCTCGCGTCATTCAGGCGTGGGGCCAGAGGTCCATCCATGAACGTGCTTCATCTCATTAGCTCGCTCCGTCACGGAGGTGCTGAAACCCTCGTGACCATGCTTATGCCGCATCTTCGAAAACGTGGCGCGGCGGTTGAGGTTGTGAGTCTGCTTGATGCGACTCCTCTACGCGCGCGACTCGATGACGAAGGGATTTCCCTTGTAAGCTTGTCTCATGCTGGTACGATCTATTCCGCCAGTGGAATGTTGCGATCGTTTCAGAAACTTCGCACGACGATCCGAGAGCGCCAGCCCGACGTCGTGCATAGCCATCTCTACTTGCCGGATTTGCTTGCTCGGCTGGCTGCTC
>Ga0210404_10000334_pt1 | contig 26751 bp, 17 predicted proteins | sample IncBWH28MmetaG_FD_155455 | JGI IMG/M metagenome (GOLD analysis project Ga0210404, IMG submission 155455) | Forest soil microbial communities from Barre Woods Harvard Forest LTER site, Petersham, Massachusetts, United States - Inc-BW-H-28-M | ecosystem: Environmental > Terrestrial > Soil >... | reverse complement strand
CGCTTGCCGGACCGTAGCCAACGCTCATTCCCATACAGCCGAGCCCGAGAGCCGAGACTTCCAAGTTGCTGTTTCCAAGTTTGCGCGTTTCCATTGCTTCCTCTCCTTAGCGTTTGCCGCATCCCGAGATTAAGAGCCAACGTCCTGCAAGCGGTAGCCTGATCCTTCCGATTTATTGCCTATTCCTCTTGTCATGTGAAAACAATTGGTGCTCCCAGAGCTGAGCGGCTACCCTAGGCAAGGGGCAAAGGAAACCTTACAGTGAAAAACCCCAGCAAAAACGACTCGCCACCACAAAATCGAGCGCGCGAATTGCGCACCGAGCTGGCTCGTAAGATTGCCTCATTCGTTGGGTCCGCAGAGAAACTGATAACCACCAACATCCCGGGCCTGATGCTTTCCCGACGGACCGCCCCCACGGCTCCGACCTCAGTCGCATTCGAGCCGAGCCTGGCCGTGGTCGCGCAGGGGCGAAAGCGAATAGACCTCGGCCGGACCACTTTCATCTTCGACCAGTCGAGATTCCTGCTGACATCGCTCGATTTGCCAGTCATCAGCCAAGTGATTGAGGCAAGGAAGGAGGTGCCCTATCTCGGCTTCTTACTCAAGCTCGAAATGCCCGTAGTCCGAGAGCTTCTGAGCCGAGAGGAGATTCAGGCGCCTGAGGCGCCGTCTGATAGTCCTGCGATGGCCACCGGCGAGACCACGGCGGAGTTGCTCGATGCATGCTGTCGGCTCGTGGACCTGCTGGACACCCCGCAGGACATTCCCTTTCTGAGTGGCCTGATACAACGCGAGATCATCTACCGAATCCTCCGGGGACGTGAGGGGGCGCGCCTTCGGGCGATTGCCACGCTGGGAGATCAGAGCCAACGGACGGCAAAAGCGATTGCGTGGGTCAGGACGAACTACACGAAGCCGCTACGAATAGAAGACCTCGCAAAAATCGCAGGCATGGGCGTCTCCACACTGCACCACCATTTCCGTACGCTGACCGCCATGAGTCCTCTTCAGTATCAAAAGCAATTTCGGTTGCATGCAGCGCGGGAACGCATGCTCATAGATAATCTGGACGCCGCCAGTGCCGCTTTTGAGGTCGGATACGAAAGCGCCACCCAATTCAATCGCGAATATAGCCGCTTCTTCGGCCAACCACCTAAGCGGGATATTCGGACTCTTCGCTCGCCAGGCGCTCTGCCCTTGGAGTCAGTCAGTAATCAGTAGAGCGCCGTCAGATCCTGTTGTTAACAAGCACGAAACGCAACAGGTACCGGTCTAGGCAACGGCTTCCGTGAAGCGTAGTTGAAATCCGCTTGCCGGATTTGTTGCGGTTCTGAGCCGATGACGGGCAAACCAGAAGTAGGCGCCGTAGCTAGTGGAAATCATGGGATTGCGTTTCGGCTGCGGTAATCGAAATGGGCAGAACGCGGGACGCCTTGATGGATATAGTGTGATCCTGATTCTGCAGGACGCCTTCAACCCGAAGGAATTTCTCACGGTTGATCACCACGCGGTATTTCTCGTAGAGGTCAGGATTCACAATCACGTTCGAAATTCCTGTCTCATCTTCCAGACTTAAAAAGACGAAGCCCTTCGCTGTCCCCGGGCGCTGCCGAGCGATTACGCATCCCGCCACCTGCGTGTATTGCCCGTCCGGCACCCGAGGCAAATCGCACGCTCGTTTTACTTGGAGCTTGGATAGAGCTTCCCGGCAATACGTCATGGGATGCGGGCCAATGCTCATACCCGAACCGTGAAAATCAGCAACAAGACGCTCTTCGTCCGTCATCTGGAGCAGTGGCGACAATTCCATTTGCTCTGGAATCGCATCTAGCAACGGGCCGGCAAGCCGGGCCGCGCGCTCCACCTGCCACAGAGCAGTTCGTCGATGCATTCCCCTTCCAAGAGAGTTCAGGGCGCCAATTTCGCTGAGCGTTACCAACTCCGCTTTCTGCAGTTCCGGGACACAGCGAACAAGATCATCAATCCCCTCGAACGGACGCTTCTGCCTCTCCGAGACAATCTTGTCTGCCGCCGTCTGCCTCAGCCCCCGGACGTAACGGAACCCGATGCGCAGACACGGAATATCGTTGTCCCCTTTGATCGTGTGCTCGATGGTGCAGTTCCATTTGGAATTAAGGGCGTTGATAGGTTTCACTCGGAGGCCATGCAACTGCGCATCGTGCACAAGCACTGCCGGGCTGTAAAAGCCGATTGGCTGATTGTTGAGCAGCGCCGCGGTGAAAGCAGCGAGATAGTGAAACTTCAGATACGCACTGGCATAAGCGATCAGCGCGAAACTTGCCGCGTGAGATTCCGGGAACCCGTAGCGCGCGAAGGAGGTAATCTGCGTAATAATCTCGTCCTGTGTACCTGGAGCAAAGCCGTTCTGGGTCATCCCACTCCGCAGTTTCGCTTCAAGTTTGTGCATGCGTTCTTCAGAGCGCTTGAAACCCATCGCCCGGCGCAAGTCTTCCGCTTCACCCCCCGTGAAGTTCGCCGCCACCATGGCCATTCGCAACAACTGTTCCTGAAAAAGCGGCACTCCTAACGTCCGCTTCAGAATCGGCTCCAGCGAAGGATGCGCATAGCTGACCGATTCCTTTCCCTGCCGCCGCCGCATGTAGGGATGCATCATTTTTCCGACAATTGGGCCAGGCCGGATGATGGCCACCTGCACGACGAGATCGTAAAACTTGACCGGTGCGTTGCGCGGCAGTGAAGCCATCTGCGCCCGGCTTTCGACCTGAAACATTCCCACAGTGTCCGCCTTGCGCAAGGCTTCATAGACCGGAGGGTCGTCGGGAGGAAGTTGCGCCAAATCGACCGGCTTGCGGTAATGTTTGGGAATCAGTTCGAGACACTCTTCAAGCACCGCCATCATGCCGAGCCCCAGCAAATCCACCTTCACGATGCCCATGTCCGCGCAGTCGTCCTTGTCCCACTGCACGACGACGCGCCCTGGCATCGTCGCCGGTTCGAGCGGAACCACCACGTCGAGCTGCCCCTGGCATACCACCATTCCGCCCGAGTGTTGTCCGAGATGCCGCGGCAAATCCTGAATCCGCTCGCACAGCTCCCAGTATTTCCGGATGCGGGGATGGCTCAGGTCGAGGCCCACCTGCTGAAAATGATGTTCGAACGTGTCGGAAGGGCCGCGCCATTCTCCGCTGTTCACGACACTCGCCAGCTGATCCAGAGTGTCCTGATCGAAGCCAAGCGCCTTGCCAACTTCGCGCGCAGCCGAACGGTCACGATAGGTAATGACGTTGGCCGTCATTGCTGCGCCGAGTTGTCCATATCGATGATAGACGTACTGAATGACCTTCTCCCGCTGGTCGCCGCTCGGCAAGTCGAGATCGATGTCCGGCCACTCGCCGCGCTCTTCTGAAAGAAATCTCTCGAAGAGCAGTTCCATTCCGACGGGATCGACCGCTGTGATTCCGAGCGAATAGCACACCGCGCTGTTCGCGGCCGAGCCGCGCCCCTGCACGAGAATCTTTTCTTCGCGGCAATGCCGGATGATGTCCCAAACAATCAGGAAGTAGCCCGCCAGCTTTAGCTTTTCGATGAGCCCCAGTTCCCGCTTTACCTGTTTTTGTGCGCGTTCAAACAGATCCTCGTTTTGCTTCGCGCCATAGCGGTTCCGAAATCCCTCTTCCGTCCGCTTGCGGAGAAAGGAATCCATCGTTTCTCCCTCGGGAACGGGATAGCGCGGGAATTCGTAGCCGAGATTGGCGAGCGTGTATTCGAGCCTCGCGGAAAGTTCGCCGGTGTTGGCAATCGCTTCCGGCAAGTCGGAGAAGAGTTGCCGCATTTCTTCGGTGGAACGGAGATACCGTTCGTCGTTTCGTTCTAGAAGCCGGCCCGCCGTTTCGAGCTTCGCGTGATTGCGGATGCAGGTGAACACATCTAGAAGTTCTCGCTCCGCAGCCGTCGCGTAGCGAACGCCGTTTGTTGCAAGCAGCGGCAGGTCCAGCGTTTCGGCGAGACGCACAGCCGCTTGGTTACGGCGTTCTTCGGCGAGGTCGCCGTGTCGCTGCAGTTCGACGTAGACATTCTTTTTCCCGAAGAGAACCGTCAGCATTTCCAGATTCTTGCGGGCTTCTTCATAACCGTGGTGGAATAGCGAAGCCGCCAGCAGACCTTCCTCGCCACCCGTGAGACACACCAGCCCCTCCGCGTGTTCCCCGACCTCGTCGAGCGTGGCCGTTCCCGTTCCTTTTTCTTTCTCGCGCAGTTTGTAGCGCGTGATGAGGCGGCAGAGATTCTGATAACCCTTCCGGCTTTCGACGAGAAGAGTCAGCCGGACGGGTCTCGTCGACGTCCGTTTCGGTAACCACGTTGGAAGGTTTGCGCGGCTTCCAAAGCCCTCGACCGAAATCTCCGAGCCGACGTGCGGGCGCACACCGACGGACTTCGCGGCCATGTGAAACCGCGGAGCCCCGTACACGCCGTCGCGATCCACCAAGGCAATCGCGGAGAGTTCCAGCTCTTTCGCGCGGGAAATCAAATCTTCCGGGCGCGAAGCGCCTTCGAGAAAACTGAACGCCGACGCCGAATGTAGTTCGACATACTTCAATCGTAGATTCCTTCGACGAACCAGCGCTTCGCACGTAAGTCTTTGTAAACGCGATACAACACGATATCTTCCTCACCGCGCGGCGCGGCTTCCGCATGGACTTTCGGGTGCAGTGTCCGCACTTTGACGTCCCATTCCTCACGGGCGAAAGCCGTCTCGGACCACCAGTCGCCTTTTCGTTTCCACGGCCCGGCGAACGCGAGGATTTGCCGGCGAACTCCGCCGCAGCCAAGAAGCACCGGCGTTCCGTCTTGAAACTCAACGCTGGCCGGAAGCGGGGGCCGGTAAATGCGCATCGCAACTGTCGCCTGTTTTTCCGCCCCCGAACGCCTCTCGCGCAGCTCCGGCAGAACGAAGCGGCTCTGCAGAAAGGAATTGGGACTATGCGTATCGAGGAGCACCGGAACGCCTACCCGGCCTTCTCCCACCGTGCCTTGAATTCGTGCCAGCGTGATTTCGAGGCGTTCCGGATCGGGAGAGAGCGGCAGGAACAAACCGAGCTGGCGCGAGCGGGCCTTCACGGGAACCGTCGCCATCCGGACGGTGGTGACAGGCAAGGAAGGAGGATGAGCTTCGAGATCAAGCTGCAACAACTTCAGCAGGAGTTTGCTGTCCCGGCCAGGCACCGGAAGCCGAATGGTGCGGATGTGGAAGAGCGGCTCTTTGTTGCGGGAGTCATTCCGTTCGAGCGTCAGGGTGACTTGGATTTCTCCGATGGAGAGGACGTGCATCCGCAAACGCGCGCACAACTGTTCGAGAAGCCGGTTCAGCACGAAGAGCAACGGCTCCAGCAATTCCACGGGAGCGTCCAGATCCAAGTGCTCTTCGAAATTTGCGGGAAAGTCCTTGGCGATCAGGGGGTGGTTGTCCGCGCCGCGTGCCAGCCGCCACCAACGTAGCCCTTCTTGTCCGAGCCGCTCGACAATCGCAATTTCGGGAAGGGCTGCGAATTCCGCGCAGGTGCGGACTCCCCACCGGTGCAGTGTTTCAACGAACGCGAAAGGGAGGCGTAGCGCTTCGAGCGAAAGCCTTCCGATATGCCCGCCTTCTTCCCCGGCGGGAATCACGACGACGCCCGGGAAACCGCGTGCTGCGGAGACAGCGGCGAGAGGATTTCCCGCGATCGCGACGTTTGCCACGAAGCCGACTTCCGCGGCGACGCGCCGCAAATCCTGCGCTATTTTGTCAGGCGAACCGAACAGCTTTTCACAACCGGTGAGATCGAGCACGACGGTGTCTGAGAAATCCTGCCCTTCGGGTCGCGCTCCGTCTTCGACCCTCGGCGAAACCGCCCACGCGCAGTCGAGAAGCGCGGCGTGCGCGGTTGCTTCCTGCGAAGCGGAGCGCCATCGCCAGAGGATGCCTGCGAACGCTTCCGCCTGCCCTTTCGTCATTCCGGTTTCGACGCCGAGGTTGCTTGCTTCGCGATTTACAGCAAACAGTTTCGTAAGCGGAGGAGCACCAGCAAGAATCGCGACTGCTTTGCCCTGTAATTCCGGCTCCAGCCGGACCGCTGCCTGCACGGGAAAATCCGGAACGAATAGACATGCGAAGGCCAACGTGCGTCCCCTGACTTGGTAGAGGGAAGGGAAACCAACAGGACTTCCGTTTGCTTACGGTGTGTGCGTTTGCCAGCGAGCCAAATCGGCGGGTTGCGACAGCACTCGCGAACGAGTTACTTCTCCCTGAACTTCAAACCCTTCGAACGTGGAAGCGCCGCCGGGAAGACGCACGGCCGCGCGATTCCACGTATCTGCTTTCCGCTGGCACCGGAGAACCAGCGAAGCGCAGCTCCGCGCGCACGATTCTTCTCCAAGCAGGAGGAGAATCGTCGGCGTGTTTTCGATCGCTCGCCGGAACCGGAACCACATGCTCAAGCTGATGCGGCGCACGTCGACCCAGGAGATTCCTCCGAAATCGACGACAACCACGCCCCACCCGCCTCCGTGCAGCAGCAAATCGGTGGACTTCAACGCTTGGTCGAGACGTTTCCAAGGTTTCGCGTTTCGGCCTTCGTATTGCAGCGCACGCGCAGGAGCGGTTTCGCGAATTGCCGGCAACGAACGTGGTGCGCGGATGCCCCGGCGCGGAAGTTCCCGGTCTCGCTCGACCTGTTCGCCCGCGCATCGCGCCACGACATGAATTTGCGCAGACGCCACTGGTGGCCTTCGCTTTCCGAGCACCGAAGGGATTGCTTGGTCCACGCCGCGCATCAATTCTCGCGGGTGACGCCAGCCGTGCGCGGGCGCCGGCTTCTTGCTCATACGCGAATCTCTCGATTCTTTTTCGGAAGAACTGAAGTACGGTGAGGCCTTGAGACCCGGCCCTTGACTCTCGCTGCCTCCGCAACGAATCCACAGCAAGCGCGGAAGCTCGACTCCGGCTGCCGCAAGAGAAACCGGATCGAGCGAATCCGAAACATCGACGAACGCGCAAGCCTCCTGTCGCTCCGTCGCCTGCGCAAGCAACGAATACGCGAGGCTCGTTCGCCCGGAAGACGATGGACCGCACAATTCGACCAGCGATCCACGCGGAAAACCACCACCAAGCATAGCGTCGAGTTCCGTGACTCCGCATGGCTGGAGTTCGGCCGTCGCACGGCTCTGGAAACCATCGAGCCCGCGCCGGATGAAACTGGTTTCGAGTATTGCCTGCTTCTGAGAGAATGCAGCCATTGTATATTCGCTTTTTGTTCGCCTATGGCAAGATTCTCGTCCTCCAGGCCAATCTTGTCAAGGCTTCAGGGAGAGTCTTTTCCTTATTATTAGAACAGACGGTTCTGGGTGGACGTTTTCGGCCTGATGCCCGACGCGGACTCCGCATCGTCGTACGTCGAGTTATACAGTTTCGTGCTGACGGGAAACAGTTAGGCTGCCATGTTGACGAGTATATTCCGGCAGAGTATACTCATCATAATATGATTCGGTCCACGTCAACGATCAAGCGTCGAAATCGAGTTCCGTCAGGATTGGGGGTCGAAGACGCCTTTGGAAAGGTCTTTCGACAGATTCGCAAGAAGCGAAATCTTTCACAGGAGATGCTCGCTCGCCAAACCGGGTTTGATCGGACCTTTATCGGGATGTTGGAACGTGGCCTTGCGAGTCCCTCCTTGAGAACCCTCTTCCGGCTCGCTGAGGGTCTGCGCATCACTCCGTCGCAAATCATTCGGCGCATGGAACGGTCTAGCTCCGGTCGTTTCGCCGGGAGGATGTGAAAACATAAGCCGCATCCTTTTCTCTTACACCAGTATCGACGCTTGTCGCGCCACTGACTCAGCAACAAAGGGGGAACGCATTTGGACAAGGGAAGCCCGAAACCGGCCATCGTGATCAACATCCATGGTCCTATCACAATATCCCGGGTGGAACTGCAAACCAGCGGATGCCCGGATAGAGCCTCGGCAAACGTGCGCCCGCGAACAAGTCGAGAATCCTGGGAAAAGCTCCGGGAGCGAATCGGTGAACTGGAGCTTGCTCTGGCCGCTAAACAACAGCTAATCAGCGATTTCCAGACTATTGATAGGGAACTTCACTCTCCTTGCCCCAGGCATTCGATGGTAAATGAATGTCTAAGGTCTATGCGCTGCGTTTTGGAAAGCTGCGTAGGCAGTGTGATGGCCTCCGAGTTTCTCAAGGCTCTGGTCGCACTGGTTCGTTAGCTACGGGCAGATGACGGAAATGCTCTCTGTCGATACGCTTAGCACGCTCCCAAAAACCGTTCTCCGAGAATCTGCAAGAACACAACCCTTCCACGTAAGTTCGCAATGGAACTGTCTTTTCTCCTTTCTGCCCTTCTTGGCTAAACCCTGCGCCTGATCCGTCCGCTTCTTCTGTCAAGGGTCTCCGCTTCGCTCCGATGAACGCCATACCCCGGCGCCCTTGACAGCGCGGACGGTCAGGCGCCTTCCCCCGCCATGAAGGGCATTTGCTTTTCATGCGCGGCTCACCGCCGCGCCTCTGTGAAGCAAAACCCGAACTCAAAAGAAGGAGTCTTCAGAAATGCAAAGAACAGAACGAAAACCGTTGTTTGACCTGGGTCAGCTGGTGGCCACACCCGGAGCGCTAGCCGCACTCGAAAAAACCGGACAGAACGCGACGGAGTTCCTGTCGCGCCATGTGCGCGGGGATTGGGGAGACCTCCCCGAAGAGGACAAGACCGAAAACCAACTCAGCTTGGACAAAGGTTTCCGGCTCCTCAGCTGCTACCGCACAACCGCCAACGAAAAAATCTGGGTGATCACCGAAGCCGGCCGTTCGCACACCACGCTGTTGCTGCCCGACGAGTATTGATTCGCGAGATAAAGAAAGAACAAAGGAGAAAACAAGATGACAACCGCTATGGCAGTACCCGTAGGTGAAGTGCAGTCCCGCGCGGTGTCCTTAGTACAGGACATCCCGCTCTCCCGCATTCAGGAATCGAAAACCAATCCACGCCGCCAGTTCGACGAAACCAAACTTGCTGAACTCGCCGGTAACATCCGGCAGCACGGCGTCTTGCAACCCATCTTGGTGCGCCCGTTGGCGGACGGCGAACCGGACACCTATGAACTCGTAGCCGGGGCGAGGAGGTTCCGCGCTTCGAAACTCGCCAAACGGGAATCCATTCCCGCGAGTGTTCGCGAACTCACGGACATGCAATGCCTTGAGCTGCAACTCATCGAAAACCTGCAACGCGCCGACGTGCACGAACTTGACGAAGCGCGGGGCTATGCCACCCTCATGCAGTTGCAGCCCGAAACCTACACCGTCGAAACACTTGCCGAGAAAATTGGGCGTTCCGAGAAATATGTCTACGCCCGTTTGCGTTTGATGCACCTGATTCAGGAGGCCCAAGAGGCGTTCTACATCGGCAGGCTCACCGTCGCGCATGCGTTTGAAATTGCGCGGCTTCAGCCGGACGACCAGCGCCGCGCCTTACAGGAATGCTTTCCACATCACAAGACCGCAGCGGCCATCCTGAAAGACGGGAAAGCGGAATCCATCACCGTCCGTCAACTCCGCCAGTGGGTCGAGCAGGAAATCCATCTCGACCTGACCAATGCGCCCTTTGACCCGCAGGACGAAATGTTGCTTCCTCCCGCAGGAAGTTGCGCGAAGTGCCCGAAGCGCACGGGAAACAATCCGCTGCTCTTCCCGGAAGTCCGACAAAAATCGATTTGTACCGACCGGGCCTGCTACCGGATGAAAACCGAGGCGCTCGTCCAGATTCGAATGAAACCTCTGGAAGCAGCAGGTGAGAAACCGCTGCGTATTTCCCACGCTCCCGCATGGCAGAGCGAACAGAGGCTCCCGGATGTCCTCTATGAAGGACACTACCGCACGGTGAAGAAAGCGGAGTGTCCGCAAACCAAAGCTGCCGTTGTCATGGACGGCAGCGAAGCGGGGAAAGTGTTGCACGTTTGTTGCGACGACAAATGCAAAGTTCACGCCCGTGTCACCCACTACGAAGCGACGCCCAAGGAACGTGCGGCGCGAGCCAAGGAACTGCTGGCCGAACGCGTCGAGAAGCTAACCCGCCTGCGCATTTTGAACGCGATTCGCAAGAAACTCCCCGCAACGTTGTCACGTGCGGACCTCGAAATGGCCGCGCTCGACTATTTCGAGCGGCTCGGCCACGACAATCACCGCCGCCTCTGCCGGGTGTACGCGTGGGAAGAGAAAAAGACCAAAGCACCTTGGGCCGGAAACACCGTCGACTACGCAACCATCGCCGGGAAGGCCATCCGTGAGATGAGCCTGCCCGACCTGCATCGTTTCCAGATCGTTTGCGCGCTCGTGTCCGACCTATACTGCCCGGGATACAACCCGCGCCAGCCGCTTGCGAAAGACTCGAACCTCATTCGTACGGCGGCACGCCACAAGATAGAAGCAGCGACGATTGCCGCAGCCGTTAGAACGGAACTGACCTCGGCGCGAAGAACAAAACAGGGTTGCTCGGAATCTTCGCGCAAGCTGACCACTCACAAACCCAAGACCGGGAGGACGGCGGGACCGCGCAAGGGAAAATAACTCTGGCGCACCTGCATTTAGGAAGGAGGCAGCGCGACGAGCGCTGCCCCTTCTCTATCCCTCCTGGCCCAATTGAGTTCCGGCTTCCGCAATCCGCATCGCTACCCCCGTCACGCGGCCTACGATTTCCGCTTCTCGCGGGTAAGGGAATCGGCGTATCTCGACGGGTGAGTTGGGATACGGGATCGCGATCAAATGTCCTTCCTTAATTTCGCACCAACTGCAGACGTATTCGTCCCTCAATTCCACGAAGTAAATAGGGCGGTCGAATTCGGTCCGCCACGTTCCGTGTTTAATCCTGCGCTGATTCCCGTCGATCTGCACGAACGAGCCCGGGCGGATCAGCGGATACATCGTGAAATCGTTTAGGCCGATGTAGCCGTACATGGACTTACGCAGGTCCAGATGATTGATCAGCCGGACCGGAATCTCTCCCCAAATCTGAACCAGCCTGCTCAGCAGCGTTGTGTCGTCGAGCTGCAGTTCTTCCCGCGATCGCAGCGGAAGCACGACCGTCTCGACATCGGCTTCATCAGAGCCCTGGACGAGATGTGTTTTCCCCAGCCCGAACAGCGCCTGATCGCGCCCGATGTCGCTCGGACGAAGCCCGAAGAACGAGATGATGTTCGTCCAACTATCCCTGTAGATGACGCTGAGGCTATAAAGCTTGTAGATGCTGGGGGTATAAGAACCGTTTTCAACATTGTTCAGCCAGCCGCGCGAGATGAAGAAGTCGCGGTTCTTCTTTTCTTCGGCAAGCTTCAGGCTGCGCGCTTCCACCTCGCGCAAGGTAAGAGCGAGATGGACGCGCAGCTCCTTGAGTTTCGCGCCCGCCGACCGGGCAAGATCCCTGGGTTCCATTCACGTGTATGGTACGTAGACCTGAAGATACTGTACAGAGACTACTTCACTCGCATCATAACAATGTTCGCCTCTACATCACTTAAGTACCCTTCGATGTCCTGCATTCCTGACAGCCCAGGCGTCTGGAAATCCGGCCAACGGAAAATTTCCGCGCACGCGCCTTCGCGTTCTTTCTATCAATATGCCGTAACGCGGCGGGCATTCTCGAACCCGGTCATGGAAATTCAATCGAGCGCCGACAGCCGCGGCGGTCCCTGGCAGGAACACAGTCCCGGGTGGATGCTGCCGTATTTTTTCGGAGAACCTTGCTACGCTCCAAGCTCAGCGCCGAAGACCGTGTCCGTCAGATTCTGGCGGGGCTGGGGCTCTCCTTATCGGCGATATCCCGCGCGTCTCGAACGCATTTTCCCGGAGATTCGCGCTATTTCATTCCACATAACTTCTATTCCGACCTCGCTTCGGCGACCTTCAGTCCAAGCATATTTCAAGTCGTCGCGCTCAGCGCGCTTACCCAGTTTCGCTTGGTGGATTGGCTCTCCGTCTTCGGGTTTTCTCTCGACCAAATCCCCAAACTGCAAGCGATTCTGCCAGCGTCACGGACACTTCAGATCGATGCCGAGACCTATGATCACTACGCCTTGCTGCCCGGGTTATCTGAGATTGGTGACAGCAATCCTTTTGGTTCTCTCGCACCCCTAAGCCAGTGGCTGGCGGTGGGTCGTCCGCGTTCGATCCAGTCCCTGATCGATAAGGAAAAATCCCCGTTTCTGTACGCAAAAATAGGGACGACGGATACATTTGCGTTTCCCGACGTCCTCCCTGGAAGCATTGTTCGCTTTGACGCCAGATCTCTCGGCAGCGCACCGGCGCAGGGAGACGCAGTATCTAGGAATCTCTTTCTCGTTGAACACAGCAGGGGCATGACCTGCTCTCGTATCCTCGCGACAGCAAGGAACAGAATCATGCTGTGCGCCACGGACCTGCCATATGCGCATGTCGAGATGGAACTGGGCACGGAGGCGAGGATCCTGGGCATCGCGGACTGGGAGTTGCGCCCTTTGGCGAATGCATCATCACCTGCAGTTTCAGGAATTTTCGCGTCCGCTTGGAGGGCTGAATCTCCGGATACCATCTCGTCCACGCCCAAATTGAGCGAATTCCTTCTTCGAGCGCGCGTGCGATCCGGCCTGTCCTTTCGTGAAGCGTCAGCCAAGAGTCGTCAAATCGCGCACCACCTGCAGGACAAAAGGTACTTCTGCGCAACCGGCTCTCTGTCGGACTACGAGACCAGTGTCATGCCTCCTCGTCACATTCACAAAATCATCTCGCTGTGCGTCTTGTACTCCGCAAAGTTTTGGGATTTTCTCACCGCGGCCGGATTACATCAGGGCCAGCTAGGCCAGAACCCGATGCCGGACGATCCGGGCGAGAAATCGTCCCGGGTCCACGAGGAGTCTGCGAGTGCCGCCTCCTACGACTTTCCAAAGCAACTGGCAAACGAATTCGAGAAAATACCCCTGTTTCTGCACGGAGTCAGTGCGAGCCTCTGTGGCATCCCCGATCTTTCTTTGCGGGACATGTTTTGGCTTGGCCGTCACCACAATTCGCTGCACCCATATCTCAGCGATGCTGTCCTCGCGATCGTGAATCGCCGAAAGAAGAAGCCTATCTCCTCTCTCTCAAGTCCTTTGTGGGCGCAGCCTCTGTATATCCTCCTCAGGCGCGATGGTACCTACCTGTGCACCAGTTGCACCCAGCAAGGTGATACGGTCGTGGTTCGTCCGTTCTCCGACGGATTCGTTCGCCCCGTCCGCTTCCAGGACCAGGTGGACGTCGAAGTCATCGGGAAGGTTGTGGCAGTCGTTCGTCGCCTGAATCGATTACCGTGAAGAGTCCTGCGCCCTGTTCTCGCTCGTTAGGACCACCGCCATCGCCACAGGTCCCAAAATCGAACGGAATGTTCTCTCGCTGGACGCAAGAGTGTTGCTCATGTACGTTCGGCACTATCGACGGGATGCATGCAAGTTTGAGGGTTTTTCCGTCTCATCGTCCGAATGTTTTCGAACGAACTTACTTGGCTCTGCCAGAAAATCCGGCCCTTGATCGTTTGGCAGGCGGCCAGCCTTTTGTCGTCTGCCGTCGGAGTTATTTTTGCGGTCCTTACACCACTTATCCTCAAATGGCTCATCGACACAGTTCTTCCCTTGGGTCGCAGCGAGTTGCTTCCTCTTGTCGTCCTTCTGATTCTCCTGACCTATTTGGGAAGAATTCTTTTTGCGTCGGTCGCGGGTTATCTTACCGTTTGCGCCGCCCAGAGAATGGCGCTCCGGCTCCGAATGGAAGTCTTGCAGCATTTGGATTCACTCTCTACCGAATACCACGACCGAGTCCCCGCAGGAACCAGCCTCTACGCGTTGCGGGAGCCTATCGATGAGATCACCTACTTCGGTACCGATTTTTTTCCGTCGCTTTTCCGAGCTCTCTTCTCTTCGGCCCTGGCGTTGTTTGTTATGGCGACACTCAATCGTGACCTCGCCATCTCCGTCTTGCCGGTAGTTCCCCTTTTTCTCCTCGTGCGGTACCGGTTTCGGCGACGGTTGGAGCAAGAAGCGGAGATCCTGCAAGCGCAACGCGCCGACTTGAGTGCTTTTTTGGACGAACATTTCGCTTCGCTCGCACAAGTGCAGATTTTAAGGCAGGTAAAGCGGCGTGAGGCGAGTGCCTTCCGATTTCTGGCAAGGGCCGTGCGGTCCCAGATTCACCTGGCCCGGAGCGGCGTTTCCTTCACGGTTTCCACGAACTTGGCTGCCGCGCTCGCCATGTCCACGGTCATCGGCTATGGCGGTTGGAGCGTGCTCCACGGAAGGTTGACCGCAGGAGGCTTGATCGCCTTTTACACGTACCTTGTCCAACTGTTCGACCCGCTTGGCGCGGCAATGGAAATGTATGCGAGAACACAGAAGACGTTTGCAAGCATCCGCTATGTACGCGACGTGCTTGCGGTCGCTCCGGCTGTGAAGAATGCTCCCTGGGCCGTGGCTCTTCCCAAAGAAGCGCGCTGCGAACTTACGTTCCAGAATGTCCGGTTCGGATATCCAAATCGGAAAAGCGTGATTCACGTCTCTTCGCTCGTGATCCCCGCAGGGGAGCGCCTTGTCGTCGCCGGAGAAAACGGCGCCGGGAAGAGCACTCTGGTGAAGCTTGCCGCGCGGCTGTACGATCCGGACTCGGGAAACATCAAACTGGGTGGTTTCGACTTGCGAGAACTGCGCATTGATGCCCTGCGAAGCGAGCTGGCATATCTCCCTCAATATCCCATCCTGTTTAACGACACGTTGGCGCGCAACGTAAAGCTTGGAAGGCGCGCCGCCACGCGCGATGAACTTGCCGAAGTGCTGGATGCCGTTGATCTTCTGCGTTTTGTGGAAGCCCTCCCACGCGGCTGGGACGAATCTGTGGGCCCTTCCGGATGCCAGCTCTCCGGAGGACAGCGCCAGCGGTTGGCGCTCGCGCGCGCGTTGCTTCAGCGTCCGCGCCTCCTGGTTCTAGACGAAGCTACGTCGTGTTTGGAACCTGCCGCTGAATTACAGATTTTTCGTCGCATTACGCGGGCGTTACCGGGTTCGACATTCATTCTAGTTTCCCACCGGCCTTCGAATTTCCCCTACTTCGACAGAATCGCGGTCATGAAAGACGGCACGGTAGCTGCGGATGGGTCTCCGTCGCTGCTGAGGACGGCCGATAGGGCCTACGCTGCTCTCTTCAATACGGCAAGGGAGACCCCAGCCGAAAACGTTTCCTCGCATCCACCCCTCTAAAGACGGAAACGCGAACGGCACTTCGCAACGCCGTCTCTTCGGTTCAGTCCGATTCACCTTATCAATCGCGGCTTTTGCGAGCACTTTGGCCACTTGCGAACATTATCCGCAATCTCTCGCTTGTGCCTGCCAGCGATGACAAAGTGTTCTCGGAATTGAGGGAACCATGCTGCGAATCGCGGATGGAATCCGGAGCACTCACAACGAGGACGGCGGCATTGTTCTCGATGTAAATCACGGTCAGCTGTTCAAATTGAATTTTGTCGGCGCGAAAATTTTGGCGCTCTTGGAACGCGGCCGAACGGAGACCCAAATTACCGACGACATCGCCAAGACCTTCGCGATGAACGCAGAAGCCGTCCGGACTGATGTCGACGAGTTCATAGCGCTCCTGAGGAAGCACTGCATTCTGGATATGTGCGGCCGAAGTTGATTCGGGAAGTCATGCCCTTGACCGAAATCCTCCAAACTCGCCTGACGACCTACCGAGTCATCGTTTCCAGGCGTCGGGGATCCGAGCTACTGCTCATCCCCCACGATCATGAGTACGCCTTACCTTCCGTGGAGGTGGCGCACGACCAGCGGGTTGCGGAAACACTCTGCGCGGAGTTTGAGAAACGATGGAATTTCGAAGCCCTCTGTCTCTTCGCGGCGGGTCACGAAGGCTCTGACCGCAGTCCGCGTCTCGTCCGGTACCACGTCATGGCCCCGGTGAAGCCCAATGCAAATGCCCCACAAGGAATGTTTTGGATTCCCGTTGCTTCCCTGACCCACGCAGCCCTGGCAAGTTCGCAAGATTTGGACGCGATCGTTTCCTCCGCCAGGGAGTTGCAGGAAAACGGGATCGATACGACGCGTGGACCTTTTAGCAGCGCCGGCTGGCTGCGGGAACTGTTCGACTGGGTAGCAGATGTTATCGGTCCCGACGGACTCCGGTTGACCGGCCGGTTTTCCCAACTCAACGCCAGTCGCTCGTTTTCCCTAATTCGAATCGAAACGACGGGAAGTGCTCTTTGGTTCAAAGCTGTTGCCGGCCCGCAAAGAACTGAATTCCCCGTCTCCAATGCGTTGGCTCGTCTTTTCCCCGGCTTCGTCCCTTCGATTGTCGCGAATCGCCCGGATTGGAACGGTTGGCTTATGAAAGAGGTTTCAGGCCGACATCTCAACGAGCTTTCTGACGCGCCTTCCTGGGAACGAACCGCCGAAAGCTTGGCGCGCCTGCAAATCGAATCCATAACCGAAACCACCCAGCTATTGGAAAGCGGGTGCAAAGACCTGACTATTCCCGTTCTTCTCGGTCAGGTTGATCTGTTCATGAACGTCATAGAAGGCCTCATGGAGTGCCAGCGAACGACGGCCCGCCCTCGGCTGTCGCGTGCGGAACTGCGGACGCTTGGAACGGAGATTGTGGATGCTCTCCTACGCTTGGAACGGATCGCCATCCCCTACACACTCGGACACCAGGATTTCAATCCCGGCAACATTTTGGTTTCGAGCGAACGGTGTGTCTTTCTCGACTGGGCCGAAGCGTCGATTGGGCCGCCTCTCTTCACGTTCCAATGCTTAATGGAGCATTTGCGCAAGCTTTGTCCTGCCGAAAGCGCTGTTAGCGAGGCCCAAGCGGCGGCTGCTTACGCACGGCAGTGGACCTCAATCATCTCGGCGGAGAACATCTCGGAGGCACTCGCTCTATCGCGTTTGGTATCTGTTTTCGCCTATGCCATTTCGGCGACCACTTGGCGGGACGACGAACGTGCTCACGATTCCGAGAATGCCGGATACTTGCGCGCTCTGACTCGAAGGATGAAACGGGAAGCCGAATTGATTCCCAACCGGGAGGTTCCATGCCACCTACGATGATGGGACGGCCACTCTCCTCCGCTGAGCCGGTAACGGACTTCTTCTATGGGGTTGCCATCACGGACCCGTATCGCTGGCTCGAGGATGGGAATTCCGGACGCACGCGAGATTGGCTGGACAAACAGGGCGTCTATGCGAGGGGTTATCTCGATGCGATCGCGGGCCGGAAACGCATTCGCCAGCGCGTTCACGAATTCCTCGCGGTCGAAACGTACGACTCTTTGCAAAAGGCCGGTTCTCACTACATCTACCGAAAGCGTCTGCCGAACCAAGAACAGCACGCGATTTACGTCCGCGAAGGAACGAACGGCCCGGAAAGTGTGTTGATCGATCCCGCCTCGCGGGGAACAGGTAAGCTTACTTCTGTCAAACCACTTCGCGTCTCACCCGACGGCCGATTGCTTCTCTACGAGGTCAAACAGGGCGGCGAACGCACGGCAACGTTTGAACTCTTGGAAATCGAAACCCGGCTTACGCTCCCTGACGCTCTCCCCCGCGGCCTCCTGCGCGGCTTCGCGTTCGCACCTGACGGCAAGAGTTTTTGCTACGTTCATGAGCCGCTCGACGCCGCGCGGCCCTTCTATCGCGCCGTCTATCATCACGTTCTGGGCACCAGGCCCTCCGAGGATCAAGAGATTTTCTGCGCAGGAGAAGACCAAACACTCCGGCTCTTCCTTTTCAGAGGGGAAACACGTTTTGGAATCTGCGTCCAAAGGCTGCTGGATAAGACATATACGAGTTTCTTCGTCCGAGAGTTCGGGGCACACCGCCCAATCGATCGAATCCTGGCTGAAGCCGATTACGCTTTCGAACCTCTCTTCGCAAACGATCGTCTCTTCGCCCTGACCGACCGCGATGCGCCCAATCGCAAGATTGTTGAGGTTGTTATAAAGGCGGATGAAGGACCGCAATTCAGGGAAGTAGTTCCGCAAGACGATGCGCCCATCTCTCAATGGGCCGTGGCTGGAGAACACATCTTTGTGTCCCACGCTATGGCATCCCGAATAGATATCCAGGTGTTTGACTTCGCGGGGCGCAGGCTCGATGACGTGCCTACCTACAATGCGGAAACGGTCAGACTCGTAGGCCCGGCTTACAGCGAAGAACTATGTTTCGAGAGCGAGTCCTTTACGGAACCCATCTCTCTCTGGCGGTACGAACCTGGTACGAGAACGCGCTATCGATGGGCAAAACGGGACGTTCCTTTCGATCCTTCCGACTATTGTCACGAACGGGTCTGTTACACCTCGAAGGACGGAACCCGCGTGCCCATGTTTCTGATGGGTCGGCGAGATGTCCTTGCCGGCAACTCCTGGCCGACGGTCATGACCTCCTATGGAGGCTATGGCCTTTCGATGACACCGAAATTCAGCGTCCTAGTGGCGTCGTTGGTCGAGCGAGGATGTGTGTTCGCCTTGCCCAACATCCGCGGCGGCTCCGAATTCGGCGTCAATTGGCACATCGCAGGAAAACGACGGAATCGCCAGAAAGTTTACGACGATTTCGTTTCTGCCGCGGAATGGCTCATCGCCACCGGGCGAACGACTCCTGACAGGCTGGCGATTTTCGGTGGATCCAATGCAGGGCTTCTCGTGGGCGCTGCGCTTACGCAACGTCCGGACCTGTTTCGTGCCGTCCTCTGCATCGCCCCGCTGCTGGACATGCTCCGGTACCACCTTTTTGACGAGGCGCGGATTTGGAAGGACGAATTTGGCACCGCTGACGACCCCGATGACTTCGCCGTCCTCGCCAACTATTCGCCCTATCACCGCGTTGAAAACGGCGTCTCCTACCCCGCCACGATGATTGTTTCCGGCGATGCGGATACGAATTGCAATCCAATGCATGCAAGGAAAATGACGGCGCGCCTGCAGGAGGCCAATACTTCGCGGCATCCGATTTTTCTCGACTACAACCGGCATCGTGGCCACTCGCCCGTTCTTCCGCTGTCCGAGCGGGTGAACGCGTTGACCGACAGGATTGCTTTTCTATGCGACCAACTGCAGCTCGCGGTCTGAAAAGAGATGACCATGTCGATTCTAGTTCTAAGAGCGTACTTCTGGCTGGTTTGGTTCGACGGCTATCTGGCGCGAGAGGATTTTCCTGCCGTTTACAACAAGGTGCGGAATTGTGCATTGGGCAGTCCAAATTCTGCGCCCGATCTAGTTGCCCGGATCTGCTCGGCGATTGACGTTGCTTGCATCTGGTATTGGAAGGAAGTCCTCTGTCTCCAGCGAGACAAGTCTCGCGCCCCTTTCAAAACAGCGGCAGGCAATTCAGATGGATCGGCACCGCGACGAAGATTCAGGAAGACTACAACCGAATGGGCCAAGTCCTTTCAACTCTGGTCTGACTGCACAAGGGAAAGGAGGTGAACATACTTGAGACATACGACTCCTGAAATTACAACCCTATTGAAGGTCGCGGCGGCGATCCGTGGCTCGAAGGGTATAGGTGCGCACGAAGCCCCAGATACAAATCCGATCAAGACCCTTCCCGCCTACGAGGCGGACGAATGATCGTGTGAGACGCGAAATTGACACGTTTCGAAGATCGGAAACACCGCGCCACCGATCTGTCCAGGTAAGTCCGGAGGTGAAGGCTCAGCCTCACGAACAAAACTTTTCTCAACTTTGCACTAATTCCGTAAAGGAAAGGAGGTGAACCTTATGAAATACAGCAAACCAAGCGTCCTGAAGTTGGCAGAAGCGACTTCAGCGATACAGGGAGGCAAGGGCATAGCAGCTAACGATAGCCCGGAGTGGCTCCCGACAAAGACCGTTCCCGCGTATGAAGCAGACGAATAGCTCGGCAGCCGGAGCGCAGAAAGCGCCCTGCGCTCCGGCCCTTTTCACCATTGGGCAAAACTGATGAGCTACCTTCTCGCCGCCAAGGTGGCAAGATTCTCGAGGCAGACTAGCGTTGCGACTACATACTCCAATGATTGGAAGCTCAAAGGAAATCTCCTTGGCATACCACTCAAAACTTACCTTCCGCATTTTCTGTCGGCGGCTTGAGCATTTGTCGTAGCTTTCTCCACCGTGCGTATTGGTCTTTCTTCGCCGCGCTCGAATCCTCCTGCCCAAGCAGCCAGAAAGCAAACCAATCCACGGTGCCTCCCTGGGATGCGAGGCGTTCCGAAGGCTTCACAAGCGTATGGCTTCCATGAGGCAGCCAGACAAAATCGACTGGCTTGTCTAAGAGCTCCAAGCCGGAGAACCATTGCCACCCACCAAGCACTCCTACGGTTCCGTAATTTTCAAGATGCACCGGAGCGCTCACCTTGTCGAGGTTGAAACCAGGAGAGTTGTGCAACCAGGATTCCAGGGCCGGTCCTACTGGGGGACCACCGTTGACGGCCGCGTAGTCACTGTTGGGCCACAGAAGGTAATTCATGTAGCCGGCTTCGAAACCGTCAGCCATCGTGGCGGCCGCAAACTGGTATTTGGAGTGAGTCAGAGTGAACGCCACATAAAATGCCGTTCGACTAAAACCGAGGAGACCTACACGGTGAAGATCCACGATACCTCTGCGGTCCAGATAATCGATTGCTCCTTCGAAAACCGCCATTTGCCTCGGAGCCTCAGCCGACGTGCTCACATGTTTCTCATCTTCCCCTGCCTCTGCCCTTCCGATTTGAAGGACTACGATTCCCCGCGCGGAGAGCGGTTGCGCTGCAAACGCGCTGTTGTGGGGTCCGTTCACCTGGAAGCGGTCCTTTCGGAAGCCGTGTGTCTGAAGGACCACCGGATAGCGGTGCCCCGGTGCATAGTCAGGGGGCAGGTAGAGTCCGCCTTCCAATTCGTGTCCGTCGGTGGCTTTCCACCGCACTGCTTCGACATGCCCCAACTTGATGGATGCGAGTTGCGGATTCAAGTCTAGGAGGAGAGTCTTCTTGTGCTCCTTTTCCTCCGACACGAATATTCTTGGTGCTGAATTCATATCTTCTTCAAGCGTGACATCGAGAACCGGATCGCGTGACAATTCAGGCGCGGCGAGTTCCATTCTCAACCAAGTTGAGCCTAGTCTTTGATACACCTCCCCAGCCTGCTTCCCTGAATTCTCCGACTCGAGGACCAACTTTCCGCTGCGCTCGTCCCAATTCTTTACGCGCAACTCGGCTTCCGAAATCTTCTTGATCTGTCTGCCGGGGAGAGTTATTTCCACGATGGGAGTCCGAGTCGTCCGGGCTGTCCGTTCATCGGCGTCCGACACATCCAAAGGAAGATAGGATCCCGATACCGCAACCGAGCTCTCATCCGGTGCAAATGCGAACGCTATCTGGTGCCAGGACAAGGGTGCATCGATCAAGGGAACTACGTTTTGCGAAACCGTATCGAGCAGCATTAGCTGTAACACACCTGAAACCGCCCCTGGCTTTCGCTGCTCCGTGACGAAGAGGTGCAGCAGGTTGTCTTTATATTCCCGCCATTGGTCTGGGACATCCCTCAAATACACGGCCATCACCGCGTATCGCCCGCTCTGCGAGAGGGAAAGCGGTAGATATTCAGTTAGATAGTCCCGGGTGGCAATTTGTAATGCAGGGTGGCCTCTTTTCAGCACGAATAACTGCCGATCAACCCCTTCGTGGTCAACGTCAACTTCGCAACGGAACAGATCCGCTAGCCGCTGTGTTGAAATGACCACAACGGATTTGCTTCCGGCGCGTGCACCTGATTTGTCATCTGCTTGCGGCATAGCCTCGTAAACAATTTCTCCGCCTTCCCTGCTGATGTCAAAAGTCACAATCGGAGAAGGATGGTTCGTCAGTTTCTCGATGTGCCCGCTCCGCACGTCGAGCTCGTATATCTGCGGCGTCGTGTCCGGATTTTCTCCCAAGAAAACGACACGGTTATCGTCTAGCCATTTGGCACGCTGGATCGCGATCCGGTTGGATGTGGACGACATGGTGACGAGAATACGGGGTTGAGGGTGAAGGAACGCACGGCTTGTTTCAAAGAGAAGCAAACTGGATTCGATCGCATCCCGGTCGATGCTCCCCCTGTTTAGCGTGACAATGAATTGACTCCCATTGGGGGAAAACAGCGCCACGGGTGCGTCGGGCGCGCCGTTCCATGCATAGCTGCGATTCGCCCACACGGTCATCTGGATCGTGTCGGCCACGGTAAGCCGGCGTTCTTGCGTGTCCGGATGCTCGTTGCCCGACCCGAATCGAGCCACCATCATCAGGATCATGAGCAACCAAAACCGCGATCGGTTAGACGATTTCTTCCCTCTTGGCAAGACTCATCCCTCCTGCGCAACGCAGTCCTAACTCGGACAGTTGCGCCTGCTTAGAAACTTAGTTTCAGAGACAATTGGAGCGACCGAGGGCCGCCCTGCTGGAAGAGGGCATTCAACCCTCCGAGACCCTTGTTGAGCATGGATTGCGATTGAAGAGCATTTGGACCCGCTCCAAGGAAAGCGGTCGGATTGCTGAAATTGGGGTGATTGAAGATGTTGAATGCATCTGTCCGGAACTGGAGTTTCAGTCTTTCCGTTATCGAGAAGCGGCGACCGAGTGACATGTCTATTTCGGACAGGCCAAAACCACGTATGTCGTTGCGGCCTTCTGTTCCCTGTTGACCGTTCGGAGGCACCACAAACGCCGCAGCGTTCAAACTCTTGCCTCCGCCTGCAGCCGGATTGGGAATCCAAACCGGCTGTCCCGGCACCAAATCCGGTCGCGGAAACGATCCGCTGATTTTGGAGGTCACCACTTGAACGTTGAAGGGGAATCCGCTTCGGCTAACCGCAAGCGCCTCAATCGACCAATCGCGCGTGAGAATCGAACCCACGCCCACTTTTGAAGCCGCGGGTACATCGAAGCTCAGCGCACCGGAAAAAGTGTGTCGCACGTCAAAGTTCGAAGAGGCATAATCCCTGGCTGCGGGGATGACCGTGCTAGAAATGGCGGTCACCGTAACGGTATCCCCGGAAGCGTTGTCGAGTGAGTGGGCTAACGTGTAGTTGAGGAGAGCCTGCAAGCGATCACCAAGCGGTCGCCGATATTGCACCTGCAGGGCATTGTAGTTCGAACGAGCGTCATTGACCGTTAACAGAAAGGCACCCGAGAAGTTCGCGTTGGGCTGGCTGATCCCTTCCTGTCGGAGCAGGTTCCTCCCGGCTTGGCCTGCATATGTAACCGACACTGCTTGATGCCCGCCAAACGATTTATCCAGTGCAACATTCCACTGATAGGAGCGCGGCAGCTTCAGGTTCGGTGCAAACCCGGCGGTGCCGTCCGGAAAGGGCGGAAGCATAGAAACAGCCGGCAGAAAGGGAGTCGCATCACTCAATGGAAGCGAAGCGCTCGGACAACACGCGACTGCAGAATTGGGAAATGTTGAACCGAGGTAGGCCGCCGAATCCGATCCCAAATCATAAAATATGCCCCAACCGCCTCTCAAGACAAAATCTCCTTTTTCTGTGAGGCGATACGCGACACCCAGCCGGGGCGCGACATTCCCGTAGGTCGTATTCCACAATTTGGTTCCGGGAGCCGCGAGTGAAATTTGCGCTGGGTTGTTGACATTGGTCCACGCCGCCAGTGTTGTGCCTCGCCTTGCCGAGGGCGCGGGGTTTACGTCCCAACGAAGACCGTAGGTGACCGTCAGCCTGGGGTTAATTCTCCAAATATCCTGCCCATAAATCGAAATGGCACGGAACAGGATATTGGAGCGGATTGTGTTGAAACCGAAGACCCCGAAATCCGCCATGCTCGTAGATAGGAATTGCGGTACGCTGCTGACCAGGTACTCAAGAATGGGTGATGGACTCAGACCCAAATAGATGTTCCGGTAGTCCGCACCGAATTTCATTTGGTGCGTGCCCTGCGAGAGGACAAAGTCGTCAGCGAAATTCAGTTGCGTGCTTCGATTTCGAGCATGCGGTCCCAGAAAAAAGAAACCTGTGTCAAAAGTACCGAACGAAACGTCGACATCCTTGGCGTTGGCCAAATTCGGCGCTAGAACGCCCAAGCTCGGCACTGAGGCTCCCCCGAAATCATCCATCTGGCTCACGACACCGGAAGCTTGTAATGAATAATTTCCGCGAAAGGCGTCCGACATCCGAGATCCCAGCGCCGCGGTGGCGCTCACGGTAACCGTCCGCGTTCGTACGTCGGTCGTGTCGATTTCATTCAGGCTATTGGTTCGTACCGCCGCTAGCGACGGTGACTCGTTGTATCGCCCAAAGATCGAAAAAGACTTATTGAAAGTGTGATCGACGCGAACGCTCCCTGCGTCGAGTGTCGCGGGGTTTGAAAAGTTTCCCGTGAAAGTTCCAGTGTAAACGCCGGGAACAATGCTCCGGTCATCCGTTCGCGGATAGGCATCGATAAAAGGGGCGATGCTCGTCGGTACGTTGGCGCGAGCAAATTCGGAGGGAACGGTCCTGACTGCTGTATTCGGTTGCCTCAGGCGGGCGCCCTCATAAGACAGGAAGATAAAGGTCTGGTCTCGACGTATGGGAGCCCCTAGAAAGCCTCCAAAGTCGTTATGCCGCTCGGGGGCACGCGCAAGTCCAGCCCTGTTCGCGAACCAATCGTTCGCATCGAGCACGTCATTCCGGAAATACTCGTAAACCCCTCCGTGAAAATCATTGCTCCCCGACCGCGTCGTCAGGATTACCTGGCCTCCTGGCGTGCGACCGAATTCAGGAGCAAACGAGGACGTTTCCACACGGAATTCTTGCAAAGCCTCGACCGACACCAAGCTGCTCGTGCCTCCAATCGCGCTAAAAGCCTGAGATGCACCTCCCGAAGTGCCGACCGAAGGAAGTGGTGAAATGCCGAAGTTCGCCGATACGCCATCAATGAGGAAATTGTTCGCGCTCGTCCTCTGGCCGGCAACGCTGAACTGCCCGTCGTTGTATTGATCGGTGGGCGTAATCACCACACTCGGAGTCAATTGAAGCAAGCTGTTGAAGCTCCGGCCGTTCAGCGGCATGGCCTCAACAAACTTCCGATCAATCACTGTGCTCACCGCTCCAGATTCCGTATCCACCAAGGGCGCACCGCCCTGCACCGTCACGACTTCTGAGACTGAGCCGATCGGCAGGCTAAAGTTAATAGCCAGCGCTCCTTGAACGTTCAACACGACGTCCGGTTTGATCAACGTCTTGAATCCTAATTTCGCCACTTGGATCCGGTAGGGACCGGGAGGAAGGTTCGGAACCACGTAGATCCCTTCGCTATTGGTCTTGGTTGGATACTGAATGCCTGTGGCATCGTTCACGATCACAACCTCGACGCCAGGAATTGCTTGGCCGGCAGGATCCACAATGATCCCGCTGATCGTTCCTGTCGCGGACTGTCCCAGGCACAGGCACGAACATACCAGAACCAGCACGAACACCAGAGATGCGGCAAACACTCGCAAAGATTGCCTCCTCATGAGTGAGCGACTGTTGTTCACTCGTAAGGTCTATGCGAGGGAAGGCCTTTTTTGTGCCAGGAGGATTACTGTCTGGAATTCAGGACGTTGTCTCGGACGACTTGCATCGACTAGGGATGGTTTGGACTTACGCGGAGGTAGGCAAAAAGAAGTTGCTTCCCACTCGGGCGGTGACTCCCGCCGTTGGGCTCAACGGTAACGAACACTGCATCGATTTGATCCAGCGTTTTTGGATCGTCGAACTTCAGCATCCACCGCTTCTTGCCTACGCTGTCTTCGTAAAAAATCCCGAGGTTGAGGGCTTGTGTCTTGTCAGGTCCTCTCCGCCCCCACGCCTGAAACGAACTTGCGTTCTTCAACCCCGCCTGTTGGTCGAGATCGTAGGCGTAGAAAATGAGCGATTTCCCTCTCGTGTAGAAGACGCGTCCGTAGGTCTTGTTTGTCTGACCCGTTCTCGCCACATCGTAAACCTCGGCGATGTAAAGATCGCGTGCTCCCATCAATTCCCGAATGTCCCGGTCATGTTCCAGAAGCTCCTGCTGCTTGGAAATTTCTGACTGTTGCTGGTCAACAGTCCGTTCGCGTTCACGAAGAACTTGCGTCAGCTCCTCGACCTTGCCTTCTAACGCGGCTGTTCGCGTTGCGGCCTGCTGCCTCTGTTCCGTTTCGGTATCAAGTTGTTTTTGAAGCTCCTGCAACCTTACTTGCGCACCCTCGTATTCTCCCGCGGTCTGGCTTCGAGGCTCCTTTCCCGGAGCTCCTGACGCCCGGGTACTTTGTGTACTCGCAGTGACCTCTCCACCCGGAGTTCTGAGCTTGTTTAGCAGAGCCGCCTGCTCTCCAAGTTGCCGTTTCAAATCACCGATGATTTTGTCTTCCTCTGCCAACTTCGCAATGAGTTGGGAGCGCTCGTGCCCGGCATCACTCATCTGTTCTTGCAAAGAGCCGGCTGGGCCAGTCGGAATTGATGGAATCGCCCGTGTAACTTCGGCCCCTCGCCGCATCCCCATCCGGTAGCCCGCAATTCCCAATGCCAGCGCTAGGAGCACGCATGCGGCAAATGGCATCCCGATTTCCCGCCAGCGAATCCGCGAAGGTCGATAGCTAAGTCGTCGCCCAGCGGCTGATTCCGAGTTCGGGCGTGCGTTCGATTGGTCGGATTGGGGGGGGGGTTCTTTATTCAGGCGCTCGAAGAATGCGTTCTCTGCTTTTTCTACCGACCA
>Ga0210404_10000333_pt1 | contig 26786 bp, 23 predicted proteins | sample IncBWH28MmetaG_FD_155455 | JGI IMG/M metagenome (GOLD analysis project Ga0210404, IMG submission 155455) | Forest soil microbial communities from Barre Woods Harvard Forest LTER site, Petersham, Massachusetts, United States - Inc-BW-H-28-M | ecosystem: Environmental > Terrestrial > Soil >... | reverse complement strand
GCAGACCGAAAACATCGGCGCGCGCCGCCTGCACACCATTCTCGAAAAAGTCCTCGAGGAAATCTCCTTCGAGGCGCCCGAAATGAAGAAGAAAACGGTGAAGCTGGACGCAGCCTATGTCCAAAAGCAGCTGGCGGACATCGTGAAAGATCAAGATCTAAGCCGCTACATTCTCTAAGAAATGGGAAATCACCCTGGGACCGCCCCTCTCCAGATTGCTGGTCCTGAACGTAGTCGAACAGGCGCCTTGGTGCAAATCCTTGGCCAGACGCCGCGCTCCATCTCGTTTTGCGCCGCCCTCCTGCTCAGTACAGTGGCGATCGGCTGCGCCGCCCCCGGCGATCCCTACGAGCGCAAGCCCCCCACTCCCACGGCCGTCACCGATCTGTCCGCCGTGCAGGCCGGAAACGCGGTTGCTCTAACCTTCTCGCTGCCCCAGCAGGCGGTCGATAAGCGCCCCTTGCGGGAACTGCCCTCGGTCGAAATCTACCGCAGCTTTACCAAAGCGCCGGAGCCGGGCCGCAACGGAGCTGTCATAGTCAGTGGCCAGCTATTAGTGACCATCCCCGCAGCGATGATTGATCGCTATGTAGAGCAGGGCCATTTCCGCTATGCCGATTCGTTAACAGCACAGGATTTCGCGCAGCATCCCGACAGCATGGCCTCCTACGCGGTCCGAACGAGCATCAGCGAAAAGAAACGCTCGGAGATGTCCAACGTCGTTACCCTCGGCATTTATCCGGCAGCCGTTCCCATCGCCGATCTGAAAACGGAGGTGACTCACCCCGCCATTGTGCTCAGCTGGACTCCGCCGGATAAGACTCTCTCGGGCTCCGCTCCGTCGGTGAGCGTCTATCACATTTATCGCGGCACGTCCGATCAGTCCGCCCCGGCCACGGGTGGCGAGCCCAAGCTGAAATCCCCGCTGGTAAGAATTGCCGACGCCGGGGCCCCGCCCTTTCAGGACACCCAGTTTGAATTCGGCGCCAGCTACATCTATTCCGTCCGCAGCGTCTCGCGATATCCGGGAGGCACAACCATCGAATCTGCGGACTCCAACCTCGCCGCCGTCTCGCCACGCGACACCTTCGCTCCCGCCGCGCCCCAGGAACTGGTCGTCGTCCTCGTCCCCCGTCAGGGTGACACGCCCGCGCACCTCGAGCTTTCCTGGGCCATCAGCCCTGAAACCGATATCGCCGGTTACAACGTCTATAGAAGCGAGCAGGAAGGCGCCCAAGGGTTACGCCTGACCGGCGGCGCGGAGCAGAAACTGTTGCCCACGCCTGCTTTTAGCGATATGAATGTGCAGCCTGGCCACCGCTACTTCTACTCTGTCACTGCCGTCGATCGTGCGGGGAACGAAAGCCCCGCCACCGCGGTAGTATCTAGCGACGTGCCGGCGGAAAGCCAGACCAACCCATGATCGACATTCCGAAAGATCTACAGCCGAAGCCGGGCCCGCCGCCTACCTCCGGTTCCGTGCTGCGAACTGGAATTTATGGCGGCTCGTTCCTCATCCTTGCCATGCTCGGCGCGCTGGTCGCCGCCAATCGCATGCCGGCTCTGGAAAAATACGCGTTCGAACGCAACGCATCCTGCTACACACTGTTCGTCCTGCTCATGCTGGTCCCTGTCATTCGCTTCCTGGGGCGACCCATTCAGATGTTCGCCTCCGCAATGATCGCTTGGGGGATGTTTGTGGTCTTGTACGATATCGCCGGTTTCTATTTCCGCGATCTTTTCCAGGTCCTCCGGACGCCCTTGCAGGCGCTCGCCGAGGGCACCGTGGTCTACGGAATTTTTGCCGTTGGATCCTGGGTCTGCGGTATGCTCCTGCACGCTCGAAATCACCCGGTCGCACCGGCGCGAAGGTCCGGTGCGCGAGAGGCCTCCCGTCACAACCGATGAAACTCTGCCGAATCGTACCTCTGGATGTCGCCAAATCGCACCCGGTCCAAACTCCAGCTGAAGTGTATGCACGCTCCCACGCGGGAATTCGCGACAATGACGTGGTCCGCGAAATTTCCGGCGAAATTTGGGGTGACCGCAAGCCCACAGGCCGCCAGTGGCCCGTCTCCGCCGTCAAATTCGTGCCGCCCTCCTGGCCCAGCAAAATCATCTGCATGGCCAAGAACTACATGGACCACGCCGCGGAGATGAACGCCGAGACTCCGAAGTCTCCGATCATTTTTTCCAAGCCGCCATCATCCATCATCGCGCCAGAAGATCCCGTCGTCCTGCCGCGCATTTCCAAGCGCGTCGATTTCGAAGGCGAGCTGGCCTTCATCATCGGCCGCCGCTGCTCGCATCCCAAACCGAGCGAAGACATCAAGCCCTACATCGCAGGCTACACCTGCCTGAACGACGTCACCGCCCGCGATCTCCAGCGAATGGACGGGCAGTACACGCGCGGCAAAGGCTTCGACACCTTCTGCCCCTTCGGACCGGTCCTCGAAACCGATCACCCCACACCCGACACCACCATCGAGACTTACGTGAACGGTGCCCGGAAGCAATCGGCCCGCGTTTCCGACATGGTTTTCTCGATCGAAGTCGTTTTCCGCTGGATCGCCGAGGCCATGACCCTCGAACCGGGCGACCTGATCACTACGGGAACCCCCGCAGGTGTCGGCCCCCTGGTAGCTGGCGACGTGGTCGAAGTCCGCGTCGGCAACATCGGCTCGCTGCGCAACCCGGTAGTGGCCCCCAAAGACTAGAACGCTCATCCCTTCGGGCCTAGGTTGCTCGCTCTCGAGCGGAGGTTTTTCGCTTCTGTCCACGCGTCTCTCGTGTTTGCTTGGCTTCCTCGGCCTCCGCATTTCTACCGTTTACTTACCTTCATCAAGGCCCGCCGAGAGCGCTTGTACACCCACCCGCCTGCGCTAAGATGTTTGCGTTGAATACCTTTCTCTCCGATTGGCAAACGTTGATTCCGGTGGCGGGGATCGTCATCCTCGCGGCCGTGGTGATATTTTTCTGGCTGCGACGCAAACCGCCCGACCCAGCCGAAATCGAGCGCCAGCGCCGCGCCTATTTGAATCGTGTAGGCCGAATCGTCGAAGGCCAGGTGCTCGAAGTCGTCGAGCACCCTATCGCCCCGCCCGCGCCAGCCGCCGAAGGAAAACGCGCCGCGAGCCTCGCCAAATCGAGCAACGCCCCGCACGGCCTGCAGCGCTTGCTCTACTACACCTACGCCATTTCAGGCGTCACCTACGAAACCGCGCAAGACATCACTGGCCTCGAAGAGCGCCTGCATATGACCCGCGTCGCCGCAGGCCAAACCGCCAGCGTGAAGTACGACCCCTCGAATCCCAGCAACTCCATCCTCCTGGCCGACGACTGGTCGGGCTTGCACTAAGCCTTTTCAGGCGAAGTGTTCAAGTGGAAGCGTGGGATTTCAGAGTCCGGGTGACAACACCAGAGTATCTGGGGGTCCTTGGTTTACCCCCGACATGAAACGCCGATGAGAAACACGGGCTTTCGCCCCGGAAGTCCCTTCGCTCGAGAAGCCCTCTTGGTTCTTGGTCGCCGAACGGCGACCGTAGTTAGCCCGGCACGAAGCCGAGCGCAGTGCCGGAGACAGAACGAGAACGAACCCCACGTCCGGAGGGACGATTGAACCTACCCTGCGTCATTCTGAGCAAAGCGGCCGGACGTTTTCCCGTCTCGCCCGAGCCGGGTCCGGCCTCTCTGATCCTGCCGTTTGAAGCAGAGATCTAGCTGCCAACCCTTCGCAAAATCGACACGCCGCCGCGCCCGCCGACGTACACTTCGCTCGCCAGTTTCAGAAACATGCCGTGCTCGACCGACCCGACCACATGATCGAGATGGTGCGCAATCTCCTTGGGATTGTCCATCGAGCCAAACGCGCAGTCGATGATGTAATGCCCGCCGTCGGTCCGGAACGGCTTGCCATCCTTGCCCATGCGCAGCGCCGGATTTCCGCCCAGTTCGGCCAGCCGCCGTTCGGTCGCTTCCCATCCGAACTCGACCACTTCGACCGGCACCGCAGCCAGCGACCCCAGCTTCTCGCTGATTTTCGTCTCGTCCGCCACCACCACCATCCGTCTGCTCGCCGTGGCCACGATTTTCTCGCGCAGCAGCGCTCCGCCGTGCCCCTTGATCAAATACAGCGACCCGCCTTCGACCTCATCCGCCCCGTCCACCGTCAGGTCAACCTGCGCGCATGCCGCGAAGTCCGTCAGCGGAATATGCAGCGCGCGCGCCTGCGCCGCGGTCGCCTCGGAAGTGGGTATCCCGCTGATCCGCAACCCTTCCTCGGCGATGCGCTTGCCCACCACGCTCAGGAAGAAGGCCGCCGTCGACCCTGTTCCCAGCCCGACGACCATGCCGTCTTCCACCAGTTTCGCAGCCGCTTCCGCCGCGATCTTTTTCCAGTGATTTTGTTCGGAGGAGTGCATCGGTTTGTGCGCGCAATTCAGTCAGCGCGGCCGTAATCCTGCGCCTAGGGGGTCGCTGTTGGAAGCTTCCCTGAAAATTCCAGAATCTGCCGCGCCAGGTAATTGTTGACGCGCGCCTCGTCGCGCGCCTCGAGCAGGTAGGCCGAACGCAGCAGCTGTTCCTTGCGGTTGCGCAGCGTGTCTCGGATCGCCTGCTGCACCTGCGGGTCGGAAAATTGCCGCTCCCCGGCCGCTTCCTTGGCGATCAGCTTGACGATGATGTAGCCGCCCCGCGCGTCATGAATCGGTTGCGTGGTTTGCCCCGGCCGCAGCGCCAGCACGGCATTCTTGAGTACCGGGTCCGATTTGTTGAACGCCGACTCCGGCTGAAATCCCAGATCGCCTCCGGTCGATGCGCTCGAGTCTTCCGAATAGTCCGCCGCCAGCTCCGCGAAATCGGCGCCCTGGTTGATTTTCTGGATCAGCATCGCGGCCTTGCGCCCGGCCTCGGCTTCGTTGGTGGCCTTGTCGTTTTTCCGGTTGTGCAGCGTCGCGTCCGGCCGCGGCGTGATCACGATCTGCGCGATGTGGTATTCCGGCTCGGTTACGTTGAACTGTGCGCGATTCTTGTTGTAGAAATCCTGGATGTCCTGGTCGGTGATGGAAATCTTCGCCACCACCTCCCGGTTCAATAGCTTCTGGATCGATAGATCGCGCCGGATCTCGCTGCGCAGATCGTCGACGCTGAGCCCCGTTTCCTTCAGCTTTTTCTGGAATTCTTCTTCGGTGTACGGGCTCTTCGATTCCGTGAATTTGTCTTCCACTTCGGCGTCGCTCGCCACCAGATTGTCCTTGGTGGCCCGCTGGAGCAGGATTTCGCTGTTGATCAGTTCATCGAGGATGCTCAGCTGCAGCGAGAGCGCCTCTTCCTGCGAAGGCGCGGGCGCTTCCGGATTCACGCGCGACCGGAAAAGCTTCTCGACGTCCTGCCGCAGAATTTCCTTGCCGTTGACCACCGCCCAGACGTCCGGCCCCGGCGCCGAGTTGCTCTTGCATCCCGCCCCCAGCGCGCACACCGCCACAACCGCCGCAATAAGCGTGGAACGCTTCCAGCGCATCTTCTTCGCCATGGGATGGTGGTTCAGGCGGCCTTCTTGACGCGGCCCGCTCGAATGCACGCCGTGCAAGCCCGCACCTGTTTGCGCACGCCGTGGATCACCACGCGCACGCGCCGCAGATTCGGATTCCAGCGCCGCCGCGTCACGTTGTGCGCGTGGCTGATGGTGTTTCCGTACGAGGGTTTCTTCCCACAAATGTCGCAAGCCAGTGCCATGTTTTTCTATTGCTCCAGACCGGAAGGATTAAACGCGAATTGCTATGCTATCAGAGATACCCACTCCATCCAACCCGAACTAACTCCCGACGGCCCCTGGGACCGCCAATCTCTAGATTGCTTGGACTGAGCGCAGCCGAAGGGGCGCCTTAGCACTTGGCTCGCTCTGCCCACCGCCGCCGGTCTTGTAGGGGCAAATTGCTTGGCAAGGGCTTAGCCATTCGCATCGGGCCTGTGGAGGCGGCGGTTCGCCGGGACGTGCTGCGATAGTGCGCCAACAGAGAATGAAACGATCCCTGACTCAATTTGAGCTCAGGATGGGGGTAGTCCCGGTTTCTCGGTCGCTCAATCAAACTGAAACCGATTCCCGAAATCTACGAACGCTGAGCGACCCCAGACAAAAAAAGAGCCCCACCCTCGCGATCCACCGCGAGGATGGGGCTGGTAATCGGCCCGCCCCTAGAACAACAGCTTCAAGGCGAACTGCACGATCCGCGGAGGCACCGAGCTGTTCTGAACCTGCCCGAACGTCCCGTCCGCAACGTCGTTAACCGGTGGATTGAACTGAGCATGATTCCAGACGTTGTAGAACTCCGCCCGGAATTCCGTGTTCAGCGATTCCGTTATCTTCGTGTGCTTGATGATCGACAGGTCCCAGTTATTCTGCCCGGGCCCCATGATCGCCCCGACCATGGAGTTACCCCAGCCCGTTCCGCCGCCTGAAGTTGCGCATTCACCTGGGATGGTGCCTCCGATGCATGGCGGGCTGATCGCACTCAGGCCAAATGGCCCGGAAGTTTCGAAGGCACCGAGGTTAATCCAGCCATTTAGCGCACGATGTTCTGTGCTCCCACTGGTGGTCAATCCAGTTCCTTCGCAAACGCCCAGGCTGTTGCACTTGCCGGTATTGGCTGCGGCCAATTCTGCCCGCGAGCCGGACCCGCCAAAGCCAGCGCCCGAGGGGGAATAGATTGTCCCCGCACCCGTGTTGGTGACGGTAAACGGCTCGCCGTCCTGAATCGTGGTTACGCCAGAAACTGTCCATCCGCCAAGTACTTTGCCGGAAAAGCCCTGTGTGTTCTTGTACGGCAGATCGTAGCTATAGGCAATGATCAGGCGCTGCGGGCGGTTGAAGGCCGCAAGCCCGTATTGCTGGGTGAGGTCCAGCGGATCGTTGCTCGATGCCCCGCCGGAAAGAACGTTACCCGGAGCCGCGATGCCGCCGCCAGCCTCCGATGCGTTGATGTTCGTGATCAGCTTGCTCCAGGTGTAGGACGCCTGGACCAACAACCCATGAGAGAACTGGTGTTTCAGCTGGAGCTGCAGGCTGTTATACAGTGAATCGCCCACCGTGGAAGTTGTCCCCAGACCAGTTGTGCCGAAACCCAAAAAGCTGGTGCGACCCAGCGCATTGCCTTGGAACGTAGCGCCGCTACCTGTGTTCTCCAGGACTTGAGTCGCGGGGTTTGTGTTGCCTGCGTCGTTGAACGGGAAGGAATTGGGCGTACCTCGGGCGCCGGAGCCAATGACCATCCGGGCGTCTTGTATATCGCTGGGCAAAGGCCCATTGGGAGCGTTCGGCGCCAGGAACGCGATATTGATGGGGCGCGCCCAATCGTACAGGTGCGTGCCATGCGAGCCTACGTAGCCGACGTCCACCACCCAGTTCTTGGCAACCTCGTACTGCAGGTCGACGTTGTACTGCTGAATCAATGGAACTCCCAGGTTCTCGTTGTCTGATGTGGCGCCAAGGCCGGGGCCGCCGCTGTCGTCCAAGATGAGGGTTGCGCCGGTTGCAGCAGTGCCATTAACCACCTGAAGCGTACGTGGCGTCCATCCCAGGGCGGTGCCCTGCGTAATGCCCGGCACCAATGGCAGATCCAAAGAGTTCAGTGGAGAGCTTGCGTTGGCGTAACCATTGTACGGTGAGTTGCCTTCTTGGTTGTCTGCGAGCAGGTTCGCATACACCGCATCGTAGAAAATTCCATAGCCGGCGCGAACTACCAGCTTTTCGCCGAACGGCTGCCACGCCACTCCGATGCGCGGCCCAAAGTCGTTCCACGGAGAACCGTGCACCAGTGTCTTGTTGCTGTTGGTAAATACGCCGGATGCCCCGCCCGGATACCCGGGGAAAATCCCGGCCGGGGCAACTAGTCCGCATCCGCTCAGCGCCGTCGGGACGCCGCACCGGGGGTAATTGGGATTGTAGTTGGAGGGAACCACATAACCTTCGAGAGTGCCGATTTGGTTGTTCGTGGCCGAGAGGGTTGGGCATGGCGTGGTCGGGTTAGCGGCTGTGCAGGGCGGCCCTGACGCAATTTCGCCACCGAGGAAGAAAGAGCCCGTATTATTAAGGGCGGCCTTCGAGGTCCACGCGTTGGAGTACACGCCACCTTGCACATCGGTCGGATAGCCGTCATATTCCCAGCGGACGCCCAAATTCACGGTGAGCTTGCTGGTGAGCTTGATATCGTCCTCCGCATAGGCGGAAAACTCATTGGATCGCAGTCCAAGCGGATTGCCGATCGGCGACGCGAATGAATAGAAATTGGCGAGGATGCCGTTCAGCACAGGTCCTGGCGTGCCGGTGGCCGGTAAGCCGCTTGAGCTCGTCAGGAAGTCGGAGACGGTCGGAAAGATCATTCCACCTCTGGATAGCGACGCCACGTTGTATTGCAGGCGATCCACTTCCGCCCCGAAGCGAAAGGCGTGCTTGCCGTGGTTCCACGAGACATTGTCTTTCGTTTCGAATGTATTGAAAGTATTGATGCCCGAGGCAAAGAAGTTTCCGCCGGTGTTCAGGGCGCCAGTCGCGTAACCGACTGGCCCATTCAACTGGAGGAGCGGGGTGCCGGCAATTGAAAGGGTTGGAACCTGCAGGATAATCGGGTTGATGTTGGCTACGCCGCTCAGATTGGCGCAATTACCATCGGCCTGCGGCGGAGTCACACCCACGGAGCAGGCCGTGAAGTAGTTGCCTGGCGCCGCGAACTGCGTCTCTCGAACGTACGCAAACAGGATTTCATTCACTAAGTTGCTGGTCGCCACCGTGGTGAATTTGAGAGTCTCATTCAGCGCCTTGTAATTCACGTCCTCGGGCGATCCCGGCGCGCAGCTGTTCACCAGATCTCCGATGCCGTCCAGACAAACGAACGACTGGATCTGCGGATCTCTCGAATAGAAGAACTTCTGCGATAACGTATTCTTGGAACTCACCACATAATCCAGGTTGCCGACATACTGGTCCTCGTTCGCCCGCGTGGGTTGCGTGTCGGTGACCGCGGCGCTCGTCGTCAGCGGCAGTCCATTGCTGCCAAACGGGACACCCGGAATGTAGAACCCTTGGTTCAGGCCGCCAGCGGGACCCGTTTTTTGCAGAATCTGTATCGCGGTCTGGTTGATATTCGACCCGTTCTTAGCCACTGGAACACCGCTGCCAAAGAAAAAGGGAGGGCCTGCAAGAAGACTCGCAGTTCCACCAAACGCGCAGCCCAAGTACCCCTGATACGAAGCGTAGCTACAGGGCGCGCCTCCGGCGCTGTAGTCGAGCGGAATGGTGCCGCTAACGCCGTTCCCGCGTCCTCCGGTTGCACCCGGAGCGGTGAACGGGTATAGGCTCATGCCGGTGCTGAGGCCCGTGGCGAAGCCATTGGTGCCAACGGCGTTGAGCTGCCGGAAACCCTGGTAAGAGCCGAAGAAAAACAGCTTATCTTTCTTGATTGGACCGCCGAACGTGCCGCCGAACAGATTCTCGTTCAATGGTTCCGGCTTGTTGGGCTGCTGAAGCGTCGTTTCGCTGATATGGTTGAAAATATCGTTGGCGTCCAGGAAGCTGTTGCGGAAAAACTCCCACGCCGAGCCGTGAAAATTGTTTGTGCCGCCCTTGGTAACCACGTTGACGCTCGCGCCCGGATTCCGGCCATATTGAGCGTCGTATTGCGACGTCTGAATCTTAAATTCCTGAATCGCGTCCGGATTCGGAATGGCGATCCCGGGGAAATTGCCGGACTGCGCTCCGCCGCCGCTCCCGTAGTTCGTGAGCGTGGCGCCGTCCATCATGTAGTTGTTCTGGTCGGATCCGTTTCCGTTCACGTTGATATCTTGCGTGCCGTTACCGACCGCAGCCGCGCTGGCGACGTTCACTACGACACCGGGTGAAAGGTCAATAATCTGCGTGTAGTTGCGCGAGCTCAGGGGCAGGGTGGTCACCGTTTGCGCGCCCACGAGAGTTCCGACCGTGGCGTTCTGAGTCTGGACCGTCTCAGCGGTCGACTCCACCGTTACCTGTTCCGATTGTGCGCCGACTTCGAGCTTTTCGTTCAGCACCGGTGTCTCGGTAATGTTGATCGTGACCGAGGGAACCTGCGCCGTCTTGAATCCGGCGGCGGAAAACTTCACCGAATAGTTGCCGGCCTGGAGCAGCGAGAACTTGAACGTGCCGCTCGCGTCGGTCGTAACCGATCGCTCCTGGCCAGTCGCCAGGCTCGTCACGGTCACCGTCGCGCTGACAATCACGCCGCCCGAGGGGTCGGTGACCGTTCCGGTCAAACCGCCCGTCGTACCGGATTGCGGCAGCGCAGGAGAAGCGCAGAGAAACAAAACGGCGAGGCACACGACGAACGCGCAAGCGAAATTCGACAAAGCGAAGTGCTTAGTCATCGACCCACCCCCGAATTTTTTGAAGCCACCCTACAGCTGAGGTGTTTGTTGTCTTTCGCAACAAACCAGCTGCCGGCGACGCGTCATCCACCCATGGCAACACGCTATCGCCGAATTGGATATACGCGGAATATCACACGCGAAGAGCGGGTGTCAAGAAAAATAAGGAATTACTGGGTTACTAGGTGCCCGACTCGGATTTAAGTCCTTAGCGCTTCTGCCCGACCAGCCCTGCGATCGTGTCCATCAGATCAAATTTGGTAAGCACTTCCAGTTTTCCGGATTCCGTCTCTACGAAAACGGCGGGGCTTTCGTGGCTCAGCAGATGCGTCACCCGCTCCACCGGCGCATTCGCCGCCACCTGCGGCAGCGCCGGCCCCATCACCTCGCGCACGATCAGTTTGCGTAGGTCCTTTCCCTGCAGCGCCAGATTCAGAATCCTGTCCTCAAACATCGTTCCGATCGAGCGGTCATCCTCAAACACCGGAACCTGCGAAATATCCTGCTGCTGCATCGTTTGCAACGCCTGAAACACCGTCCGGTTCGGTCCCACCGTCATCAAATCACGCGTCTTCCCATTCTGCCGCTTCACGCGAATCACGTCCGCCGCCGTCAGCGTCACTTCCGTATCGGCGTACCCCAGCTCGCGCATCCAGCTGTCGTTGTAAATCTTGCTCAAATACCGGCTCCCGGCATCCGGCAGGAAGGCCACGATCAAATCGCCTTTGCCGCATTCCCGCGCCACGTGCAGCGCCGCTGACACGCACCCGCCTCCTGACCCCCCCGCGAAAATTCCCTCGCGTTTCGCCAGCCGCCGGGCCCACAAGAAACATTCCTCGTCGTTCACCTGCCGCACATCGTCGAGCGTCGCAAAATCCAGCGTCGCCGGCAGAATGTCTTCCCCGATTCCTTCCACCACATACGTCCGCGCCTTCCCGATGTTCCCCGTCTTCCAGTATTCGTAAAAAAGCGATCCGTGCGGATCGACGCCGATCACTTTCACCTTCGGGTTCTGTTCCTTCAAGTATTTCCCAGCCCCCGTCGCCGTTCCGCCCGTCCCCAGCCCGCACACAAAATGGGTGATCTTCCCGCCGGTATCCTTCCAGATCTCCGGGCCCGTGGTGCGGTAGTGCGCCTCGGGGTTCGCCGGGTTCTCATACTGATTCGCGTAGTAGGCGTTGGGAATCTCGCGTGCCAGCTTCTTGGCCACCGAATAGTAACTCCGTGCATCTTCCGGCTCGACCGCCGTCGGGCACACAATCACCTCCGCGCCAAACGCCTTCAGCATGTCGATTTTTTCGCGCGACTGCTTGTCCGTAATCGTGAACACCATCTTGTAACCGCGCACCGCCGCGATCAGCGCGAGCCCCACGCCCGTATTCCCCGAAGTCGCCTCCACAATCGTTCCGCCCGGCCGCAGCGCGCCCTTGCGCTCCGCCTCATCGATCATCTGCACCGCAATGCGGTCCTTCATCGACCCGCCGGGATTCAGGTAATCGGCCTTCACGTACACTTCGGCAGCCAGATCCTTGGTCACGCGATTCAACCGGATCAGCGGCGTGCCGCCCACAGCCTCCAGAATGGAATGGCACTTCACGAAGCGCGTTTCTCCCAGAAAAAAACAGCTCGCCGTAGCTTAGAAGCTTCCTAAAACCGTGTCCAGCAGCAGTTTCACGCCCGCGTGCTATGCTTTTCTCAGCATGCCCTCGCCCGCACCGACCACCGAGTTGCTGTTCTACGACGGCCACTGCGGCCTCTGCCATCGCGCCGTAAAATTCGTCCTGAAACACGACCGCTCCGGCGGCGCCTTCCGCTTCGCCCCGCTGCAGGGCGACACCTTCCAATCTCGCGTCAGGCCCGAAAAACGCGCCACTCTCCCCGATAGCGTCGTTGTGCTGACCAGCGACGGCCAGCTGCTCGTCCGCTCGAACGCATTCCTTCACATTCTGCGCCGCCTCGGCGGAGGCTGGAAATTTCTCGCCGCCCTCCTCCGTGTGATCCCACGTCCCCTGCGCGACGCGGTCTATAATATTGTCGCGCGCATCCGTTATCGCATCTTCGGCAGGCAAGACGATCTCTGCCCGATCGTCCCGCCCGACCTGCGTGCCCGTTTCGATCCATAGGCCATCATCATGAACCTGACAGGAGGCCTCATGCGCCGCACCAACATCTCCTCGGGCACCACCTGGGAACCGATCATCGGCTACTCGCGCGCCGTCCGGGTCGGCCCCTACATTCACGTCTCCGGCACCACCGCCACCGGCGACGACGGCCAAATCGTCGGCGTCGGCGATCCTTACGCGCAGACCATGCAGGCCCTGCGCAACATTGAATCGGCGCTCGAAAAGGCCGGCGCGAAACTCTCCGACGTGGTCCGGACACGCATGTACGTCACCCGCATCGCCGACTGGGAAAAAATCGGCCGCGCCCACGGCGAAGTCTTCGCCAAGATCTGCCCCGCCACCGCCATGGTCGAAGTCAGCCGCCTGATCGCACCGAACATGCTCGTCGAAATCGAGGCCGACGCCGTCGTCGCCGACGCCTGATCGGCTCGGTGCTGCCCATCCTTGTTCTTTGTTTTCAACGTTCTAGGCGCGTTCTTGCTTAGCATAGTGTTTCACCCTGGAAGGCAAGATGGAGCCCGATGGATGCGGCGCTGTGGTGGAGAAGAATGATGCGCCTGGAGGCTGGACCCAGCCGCCGTGCGTGTTGCGGCGCCAGCGTGCGGTGCCGGGGGGCACGGCGCGAGCCGACCATACGCCAGCGGTACAGGATGCAACGGCTGAGAGAAGCCCTTCGACTTCGGTCAGGATGACGGCGGCGGTTAGCTTGACGCTTCGGCGCTGGCGCGGATTTCCTGCCAGCGTTTCGGGCGGCGCTTGGCGTCGAGGACTTTCTTGCGGAGGCGGATGGATTTGGGCGTGACTTCGACGTACTCGTCGTCGGCGATGAACTCGATGGCTTTTTCCAGAGTCATGTCGCGCGGGGGGATCAGGCGGATGGCTTCGTCGGCGGAGGACGAGCGCATGTTGGTCTGCTTTTTTTCCTTGGTGATGTTGACGTTCATGTCGTCTTCGCGCGCGTTTTCGCCGGCGATCATTCCTTCGTAGACCTCGACGCCGGGGCCGATGAACATCTCGCCGCGTTCCTGGATGCCCCAGATCGCGTAGGCCACGGAAACGCCGGGGCGGTCGCAGACCAGGGCGCCGGTGGGGCGCATGGCCATGTCGCCGGCGTAGTCGGTCCAGCCTTCGAGTAGGGAATGGATCAGCGCGGTGCCGCGCGTGTCCGTGAGCAGCTGGCCGCGCAGGCCGATTAGGCCGCGCGAAGGGATGCTGAACTCCATGCGCACCCGGCCGGAATGGTGGTTGACCATTTTCTTCATTTCGCCACGGCGGCTGCCGAGCGATTCCATCACGATGCCGATGAAATTTTCCGGGCAGTCGATGACCAGCAACTCGAGCGGCTCGATGCGGCGGCCGTTGTCCTCGCGGACGACGATTTCGGGCTTGCCGACCATCAGCTCGTAGCCTTCGCGGCGCATGGTTTCGATCAGGATGGCCAGCTGCAGCTCGCCACGCCCGAGCACCCGGAAGGCGTCGGTCGAGCCAGTGTCTTCGACGCGCAGGGAGACGTTGGTAAGCAGCTCTTTTTCCAGGCGCGCGCGGAGGTCTCGCGAGGTGACGAATTGGCCCTCGCGGCCGGCGAAGGGCGAGGTGTTGATGGTGAAGACCATGGCGAGCGTGGGCTCGTCGATCAACAGCGGCTCGAGCGGCGCGGGAGTGGCGAGGTCGGTGATGCTTTCGCCGATCTGAATGCCTTCGACGCCGGCAATGGCGACGATGTCGCCGGCAGAAACTTCCTCGGCTTCATCGCGTTCCAGGCCGCGGAAGGTGAAGAGCTTGGTGATCTTCGTCGGCTGGATCGACTTGTCGAGCTTCGAGATGGCCACTTCGGTGCCGCGCTTCAAAGTGCCCTGAAAGACGCGTGCGATGGCCAGCCGGCCGAGAAAATCGCTGTAGTCAAGATTGGTGACCTGGATTTGCAGCACGGCCTCGGGATCGCCCGATGGTGGTGGAATCGACCGGACGATTTCCTCGAACAGCGGCTGAAGATTGGTGGAGCTGTCGCCGATTTGGCGATGCGCCACGCCCGTTTTCGCGTTGGTGTAGAGGACCGGGAAGTCGAGCTGGTCCTCGGTGGCGTCGAGATCGATGAAGAGGTCGTAGATTTCGTCGAGCACTTCGGCGGAGCGGGCGTCGGGCCGGTCGATTTTATTCAGCACCATGATCGGCTGAAGCTTGGCGGCCAGCGCCTTTTGCAGCACGTAGCGGGTCTGGGGCAGCGGGCCTTCGCTGGCGTCGACCAGCACGAGCACGCCATCGACCATGCGCAGCGCGCGCTCGACTTCGCCGCCGAAATCGCTGTGCCCGGGCGTGTCGACGATATTGATTTTCACGTTCCGGTAGGTAATGGCGGTGTTTTTCGCCAGGATGGTGATGCCGCGCTCGCGCTCGAGTTCGTTCGAGTCCATGACGCGGCGGACGACTTCCTGATTTTCGCGGAAAATGCCGCTCTGGTGGAGCATGGCGTCGACCAGGGTGGTCTTGCCGTGGTCCACGTGAGCGATGATGGCGATGTTGCGAATCGGCGTCGTCATGGTTTTCCGAAGCGTCCCTGCGGCCAACCGGAAAGGGCGGCAAGTGCGGTCTGGCAGCCCCGATCAAATCCACGGAAGAATGTGCGGGAGCAACAAACGCAGCTTTATTTTAGCATGCGCGGCGCAAGCCCGCCATCGCGGGCTTGACGGAATGCGCAACGCCGCGATTCGGCGCGGGACGGCGCGGATCCAGCTCGCGTTCCGCACCGGCCGGAAATCAAGAATCGCTACGCAGATTCGGGCTTTCGATATAGAGTACCGGCATGTCCAGGGTGGCCGGACCGGGATCCTGCTAGACGCCTATCTTCTTGTTTCTTTGACGACGCGATCGGGTAGGGGATGAATGCGGCGAGCCTGCGCATTGTCAGTTTCGGGGCAGCGACCATCGGACCACGAGGAGAACCTAGAATGGCGACAGGGCGAATCACAGGGCTGCGAGCGGGCGCGGCGCGCGAGCCGGGCCCGTTTGGGTGGAATGCGCGCAAACGCAATACCAGCGCGGAGCCGGGAAAGAAAATCAAGCTGAACAGCCCGCTGAATGAGAGGCCCGGGTACTTGTTGTGGCGCGCGCGTCACATCGCCGATTCGATTTTCACCTATGAATGCCGCGAATTTGGAATCACGTCGTCGCAGTATGTGGTGCTGGCCGTGGTGAAGGACACGCCGGGATCGGACCAGGTGAGCATCTCGCGCATCGCGGGCCTTGACCGGTTCACGACCGCGCTGGTGCTGTCCAACCTGATCAAGCGTAAGCTGATCACCCGCGAACGAAGCGCGACCGACCGGCGCCGCTACAGCCTGCGGCTGAGCCCGCAGGGGCAGGAGATGCTGAAACGCATCATGCCGGGGGCCTCGCGCGCGCGGGCGCGGCTGCTTTCGCCCTTCACGCGCCACGAGCAGCAGACCTTCATTCGCACCCTGCAGCATCTGGTGGCCACGCTGAACGACGACGCACGCGCACCCGTCGACGAGCACGCGCTGCCGCACATGCGGCGGAAGGCCGACCGCATCTCGAAGAAGAAGTAAGCCGGCGCAACGCGGAAAAAGTTCAGCTGATTTCCGGTCTTTCCGCCGGCCCGAACGAGATGCGGTGCGCTTCCGGTCCCAGCGAGATGACCATCGCCGCGGCGGCGAAGGCCAGCGCCGCAACCAGACCCATCGAACCACCGTAGGAGAAGTAGTGCGTCAGCAGGGCCTCGAAATTGGAGGCTCGCGCCGCCAGAAGCACGCCCAGCTGGTAGGCAAAGCCCGGAAAAAATCCGCGCAGAGACCCGGGCGAAAGCTCATTCAGGTGGACGGGAACCACGCCCCACGACCCCTGCACCATGAACTGCATCAGGAACGCGCTTGCCGCTAGAATTGCCATGGTCGGCGCGAAGGCCCACAGGGGAACGAGCAGGAGCGCGAGCAGCGCAGAGACGGTCATCGCCCGGCGCCGCCCAAAACGATCCGAGAAATGTCCGACCACGATTCCGCCGGCGATCGCGCCGACCATCGAGATCACGCTGACCATGGCGGTGGCGCGCGTATCGAGATGATGCTGCTTCTGAAGGAAGGTCGGATACAGGTCCTGCGTGCCGTGGGACATGAAGTTCATGATGGCGATCAGAATGGTCAGATACACGAACCGTTTCCAATTGGCCGCGACAGCACGGAAATAGTCGCTCCAGCTTTTTCTGGCGACGGCGTGGGCCTTCCACGCATCGCTCTCCTTTACTTTCAGGCGGATGAAGAGCGTGAGCAGCGCGGGCAAACCGCCGATGAAAAATATCGGCCGCCAGCCCCAGTGCGGGAAAACGGTCCAATAGGCAACCGCGGCGAGCAGATTGCCCAGCGCGTAGCCCTCCTGGAGAAGGCCCGAGAGTATTCCTCGCCATTTCACCGGGACCGCTTCCATGGCCAGCGAAGCTCCCACGCCCCACTCGCCGCCCATGCCGATGCCGTAGAGCAGCCGCAGGATGAAGAACGTGCGATAGCTAGGCGCGAAGCCGGAAAGCACCTCCACCACCGAATAGAACAGCACATCGAGCATCAGCGGAAGGCGGCGGCCCCAGCGGTCCGCCAGCAGACCAAAGAGCAGGGCGCCGACGGGCCGCATGACGAGGCTGGCCGTCAGCGTGAGGGTCATATCGGCGACCGAGGCATGAAATTCCTCGCCGATTTTGGCCAGCAGGTAGGTGAGGATGAAATAGTCGAAGGCGTCCAGAGTCCAGCCGACGAAACCGGCGACGACGGCGTTGCGCGAGTTGGCGCGCTGCTCGGGAGTGAAGGCTGGCGCCGCTGTGCTCATTTGGATGCGGGCCCGGCTGCGACCGAATGTGGATTTCTGACGGCGTCGGCGACGCGCACCACCTGGACCATTTCGGCGACGTCGTGCACGCGCACGATGTGCGCGCCGCCCAGAATGCTGGCGGTGACGGTGGCGGCGGTGCCCCAGATGCGGTCGGCATCGGGCGCAGCGCCGGGAGCTTTGGCGAGGAAGCTTTTTCGCGATGTGCCGAGCAGCAGCGGGTGGCCGAGCCGCGCAAGTTCCGGCAGCTCTTGGAGCAGCTCGTAGTTCTGGGCGGCGGTTTTGCCGAAGCCGATGCCGGGATCGAGGACGATATTCGATTTCGGCACGCCGGCGCGGCGGGCGACTCGGACGGCTTGGCGCAGGCTTTGCGCGACGTCGCGGAACACGTCGCGTGCGAACGGGGCTTTCTGCATGGTGCGCGGATTGCCGCGCATGTGCATCAGGATCAGCGGCAGCTTGCTTCGGGCGGCGAAATCCGCAAGGCGCGGGTCGGCGCGGAGGGCGGTGACGTCGTTGAGGATTTCGGCGCCCTGGAAAGCGGCGGCTTCGGCGACTTCGGCTTTGCTGGTGTCGACGGAGACCGGAATTTTCAGCTTGCCGTTGAGTTTCTCGAGCACCGGGAGAATGCGGCGCATTTGCTCCGAGGCGGAGATGCTTTCCGATCCCGGTCGCGTGGATTCGCCACCAATGTCGAGGATGTCCGCGCCGGCGCGTTCCATTTCGAACGCGCGAGCGACGGCTGCATCGGCGTCCAGGAACAGGCCACCGTCCCAGAAGCTGTCCGGCGTAACGTTGAGAACGCCCATCACCAGGGTGCGTTCGCCGAGCACCAGCGTGCGCGAAGGCAGCCGCAGCTTGAATTCCTTTCGCTTGAACACGGAGGGCTATTGAATCACGGAATGCGCGAAACGATAAGGAGATCGCGGCGCGAGCAGTCGTTAACTCGCGAAAGCCGGGGCTTCTCCGCCGAGGCCCAAACTATTTCGAAACCGGGACCAACCTTATGGACGCACAGCAGACTCCAATCCATTACAATAACGTGATACCAAAATACGAGCGTCGGAGCAGTGTGTGAGAATCGATCGACAGCGGAAGCCTCCGGCCCGCGAGAAAGAGTTCTGATTTGACTTTTCGGTTGCTGATGCTGAATCCGGGCCGCTGGCGCCGTGGTTTCCTTGTCTGCTTCGCTGCGCTCGCTGCCCTTTTTTTTCTTACGCTTCCGGCGTTCTGCCAACAGTCCGAGGAGCAGCCTTCCAGTGCCTCGGCAGCTCCGCCGGCACAGGACAAACCCAAGGATCCATCGTCCGCCCCGAACAATTCGAAGGATCAAAGCAGCGGGACGCAAGAGGAGACAGCAAAGAGCAGGGACGACCGGATGTTTTACGTGATGCCGAATTACCTGACCGTGGAGAATGAGTCGGAAGTAAAACCGGTCACATGGAAAGAAAAATTCTCCATGACGGCGAAAGGCTCCTTCGATCCGTATGAATTCGCAATTGTGGGGGTGCTGTCGGGCATCCGCCAGGCGGATGATGCCTATCCTGAATTTGGGCAGGGAATGCGGGGATATGGCCAGCGCTATGGAACGGCTTTCGCCGACCAGGTGGACGGCAACATGATGGTGGGCGCCGTGTTTCCCACCATCCTAAAGACAGATCCTCGCTATTTTCAAATGGGAACGGGCGGCTTCGCGCATCGTTTTGGCTATGCCATCAGCCGTATTTTCGTGACCCGCACGGACTCCGGCGGCCGTTTGTTCAACATACCCGAGTTCTTAGGCAACGCGACGGCGATCGGCATCTCCACCGTCTATTATCCGGCTGCGGATCGGGGTTTTTCGACGAGTTTCAACAGCTGGGGGGTTCAGATGGGCATCGACGCCTTTGGGAATGAGCTCAAAGAGTTCTGGCCGGACATTCACCGGCATTTCTCGAAAAGAAAGAATTTCTCGGCGCAGTAGATCGGGATCGATTGATTCAAGTGCCACCTCTGGAATTCTCACCATAATCAAAATACCGGGGCGCGCAGCGTCCTACGGCGTGGCGGGAACGTAATACGCAGCGCGGTGGGAGACTTGCGCGCCCGCGTCTGCCGGAACTTCTACACGCAGCGAGTGCCAGCCGGGGGATGCGCCTGCGCCGGTTGCGCCGGGGGCGGGATAAAAGCCGAGAGTGTATTCCGCGCGGATTTTTTCGGCGATTTTGCGGAAGGTGTCGGTCATGGTTTCCGATTCGCGCAGGAAATAGAGCTGGCCGCCGGCGCGGCGCACGAGTTCGGCGAGAAATAGCGTATAGGGCGGGATCCCCAGCGTGCGCGCGTTTGGCGAGACCAGCGTCGCGGCCGTGTGCGTGGCCAGCCATTCCGGGGTCATGACTCTCGGGCGGTTTTCGGTGGAGACGGCGAAAATCTGGATGTCTTCGGCGGCAAGCTGGCGCGCGACGTCGTCGAAGGTGAGGCGGTCGGCCGATTCGCCCGGACGCGGGGCCGTGCTGGCGGGGTCGAGAGTGAGACCGAGGCCGCTGTCCTGGCCGTCGGTGAGCAGCAGGATGGCCTTGCGGCCCGTGCGGCCCCCAAACAGCTCGCGCGCGGCCAGATACACGGCTTCGTAGATGTTGGAGCCGCCGGTGTCGGCGAACAGTTCCTTTACATCGATGCGGGCGATGGCGCGGCGAGCTTGCTCGCGCACGTCGGAAAACGGAAGCTGCAAATAGGTGTGGGCGGAAAAATCCACGACCGCGGCCTGGTCGAGCGGCGCGAGCGCGTCGATCAGCGCGCCGGCGGCCTGTTTCATTTCCTCGGAGTCGCGCAGGACGCTGGGGCTGGCGTCGATCACCAGGGCGACGCTGGCCGGGGCGGTCGAGGCGTCGAAGTAGGCGACCGGCTGCGCAACGCCGTCCTCATAGATGCGGAAATCCTCGCGGCGCAGGCCGGGGAGGGCCGAGCCGTCGGCGGTGGAAACGATGCAGGTGACCGGGACCATCTGGGTGACTGCGTGCAAGGGCTGTGGGCCGGCCGGGGCCTTGTCTTTGGCGGCGGCCGGCGTTCCTGCGTCGGCAATGCTATCAAGTTCGCCGGTGGCGGGATCGCGGTGCCATTTGATCCCGCGGTCAAGCTGGCGGATATGTTTGTCGGAGCTGTTTTTTTGTGGTGCGCCTGGCCAGGCTGCGAAAGCAGTGAGGGTGAGAAACAGTACCAGCAAACCTGAGCGCCGCTCAAACCTGCGCGCCCTGCTTTGGCCGAGCCGGGAGCGGCGCTGCAGGCGCATCGAACGCCCTAGTCGAGGTCGAAATCGCGAATGGGCTTTTCGACCGGGGCGTCTTTGGCCTTTTTCAGGTTCTCGGCGAACTTGCGGGCGAGGATGTCTTCTTTGTTGCGCTCGGCTTCGACCGACGCGCGGAATTTCGCCTCGACCGAATCGTTGTGCTGGCGAAGCAACCGCGCCGTGTCGTCCAAATCGATCGAGGGCGGACGAACAGGCGCCGTGTGTGAGAGGACCACGCCGAGAGCGCGATCGATGGTCAGTTTCGCCTCGCAGCAGGGGCAATCGACTGTGAACGTCTCAGATGGATTCTTCGCCATGCGCGTATTTTACGCCCATTTTGGCTCTGTCAAAAGGCGAGGCGTGTGTAAAACGTGTGCGCGCCGATGTGGCGCAAGACGTCAAAATCCGCAACACCCAGAAGACTCACCGACCACAGAAGAAAGCTCTCGCGCCCGAACGCATTCCTGAAAAACCAGAGCCCGCCGGTGCGCGCTCCCATGCGATCGGCGGAAAGCGGAGAAATCTAAGCCGGCGCGGGCTTTTCGCCCTTGGCCAGGCCGGGGAGCGGCCGGGGCTCGGGGCGCAGCGTCATCTGCGGCTCCCTGGTCGGCACGGCCGGAACGGACGGAGGTGGAATCTTGTCCGGAAGCGGCTTGCCTTCCATGAGGAGCTTCAATTCAGAGGCGTCCAGGACTTCCCGCTCGAGCAGGCCTTTCGCGACGCGTTCGAGGGCGTCGCTGTTGGTTTCGAGGATCTTGCGCGCCTTCGAGTAGCCGGCGTTGACGATGCCGCGGACTTCGACGTCGATCTTGATCGCGGTGTCCTCGGAATAATCACGATGCTGGGCGATTTCCCGACCCAGGAAGATCGCTTCTTCCTTGCGACCGAAGGTCAGCGGGCCGAGCGAGCTCATGCCCCACTCGCAGACCATCTGCCGGGCGATCTCTGTGGCGCGTTCGATGTCGTTTCCGGCACCGGTGGTGATGTGGTTCAGGAAAATTTCCTCCGCGGCGCGGCCGCCCATCAGGACGGCGAGCTGCGATTCCAGGAATTCCTTCGTGTAAGTGTGCTTGTCGTCGATGGGAAGCTGCATGGTGACGCCCAGCGCCATGCCGCGCGGGATGATGGTCACCTTGTGCAGCGGGTCGGCGCCCGGAGTCATGGCCGCGACCAGCGCATGGCCCGCTTCGTGGTACGCCGTGTTCTTCTTTTCCTCGTCCGACAAAATCATCGAACGCCGCTCGGCTCCCATCAGGACTTTGTCCTTGGACATTTCGAAATCGACCATGGCGACGAACTTGCGGTTCATGCGCGCGGCCCACAGAGCGGCCTCGTTCACCAGGTTGGCCATGTCGGCACCGGAGAATCCGGGCGTACCGCGGGCGATCACGGAGAGGTCGACGTCTTCCGAGAGAGGCACTTTGCGCGTGTGCACGCGGAGAATTTCTTCACGGCCGCGCACATCAGGACGCGGCACGACCACGCGGCGGTCGAAGCGGCCCGGGCGCAGCAGCGCGGGATCGAGCACATCGGGCCGGTTGGTGGCGGCGATCAGGATCACGCCTTCGTTCGATTCAAAGCCGTCCATTTCGACCAGCAACGCGTTCAGGGTCTGCTCGCGTTCGTCGTGGCCCCCGCCCAGCCCTGCGCCGCGATGGCGGCCTACCGCGTCGATTTCATCGATGAAGATGATGCACGGCGCGTTCTTCTTGCCCTGTTCGAACAAATCGCGGACCCGACTGGCGCCCACGCCGACGAACATCTCAACGAAGTCCGAACCCGAGATCGAGAAGAACGGAACGTTCGCTTCGCCGGCAATCGCGCGGGCCAGCAACGTCTTGCCGGTTCCCGGAGGTCCGACCAGGAGTACGCCCTTGGGAATGCGTCCTCCGAGCTTCTGGAATTTCTGCGGGTCTTTCAGGAAGTCGATGATTTCGTAGAGCTCTTCCTTGGCCTCGTCGATTCCCGCGACGTCCTTGAACGTGGCCTTCTTCTGCTGCGCGGTCAAAAGGCGCGCACGGGATTTTCCGAAGCTGAGCGCTTTGTTACCCCCCGCCTGCATCTGGCGCATCATGAAAATCCAGATCCCTACAATCAGCAGGATGGGAGAAAAATTGATGAGCAGGCTGACCCAGTTCGCTTCCTTGACTTCCTTGTAGTTGTAAAGGACGCCCTTGTCCTGAAGAACCTTGGTGACGTCGGGAATTGCGGTATTGGCGACCGTCACGCCGCGGAACTTGGTGCCGTCGCGGTAGTCGCCCTGAAGCTCGGCGCTGTTGGGCGAGAGCAGGATCGAGACATCCTTGACGTTGTTGCCGTCGACCTTGGCGAGGAAATTGGAATAGGTGGGCTCTTCTTCCTTGGCCGTGGGGCCGCCCTTCGACGCCATCTGCCACAAAACGACAGCCAGCGCGATCATCATGACCCAAAATAGAATAGTGCGGACTGTTGAGTTCACCGGATTATTACCTCACCCTCTGGATGCTTTCCTGCGAGCGCCCGCACGCGATCTACTGCTCAAGCGCCCGCGCCTTGCCGCGACAAACGGCAGGTTACGGTACAACCCGCTTTCGCCGCTCAATCCATACCCTACCCACTGTTTAGATGCCGCCGCGAAGCCGGTGTATTCAGGCTTTAGATTCACCTTTCGGGACGCGGGTTTGTCGAACAAAACCGCCAGGCGCAGCGTTCGCGGATGGCCCTCTTCCAGGCGCTTCAGCAGGAAGTCCTGCGTAACACCGGTGTTGAGAACGGCGTCCACGACGAGCACATCTCGCCCGCGCAGGGAAGGCGCCGCGCTGAAGAAAATCTCGCGATACTCCTGCCCGCCGAACCGGATATCGCGCGTTTCGGAACGCACAAAATGGCAGGAGACAGGCCGGGAAATCTCGCGCACCAGGTCTGCGGCAAAAAGGAACGAATTCTCGAGCACGACGACCACGTCAACCGTCCTCCCGGCGTAGTCTTTCGAGATTGCCCGGCCCAGTTGGCCGACCCTCGTCGCTAGACGCCGTCGAGTAAACGCGACCTTCATCGTCCTCTCAGTATTGCTCTTCTTCAATCACCACGGCCGCTTGCGTGCCTTTTCGGGCGCAAAACTCATCCGCGGGAGGTAGCCCGCGGGCCCAGGCGACTCGCCCGCCGCTTTCCAGCACCGGCCACCCGGCGCGATCCCGGCTCGGAACGCGTCCGGCCAGAAACATTTCCTTCAATTTCCTCGACTGCCTGCGCCCCAGCGGGCGGTAGGCATCACCCGGACGCCAGTTCCGCAAGATCAGGGGTTCGCACAGCAATTTTGCGTCAAGGGCCGTCGCGCTATCCCTTCTAGTGTCGCGCTCGGAGACAGACCAGTCAATCACTTTCAGACAGAAGCGCCTGTTTAGTTCTGGAACGGAAACAGTCGCCACGCCATGCGCCGGCAGGCTCACAATATATAGATACGCATTCGCTTGCGATTCAGTTTCGCGGGCCCGGCGCGCGCTCCCCGATTGTTTTGACACCGAAAAGATAAGTGTGTCGAAGACCTTCTCGACCACCATGCCGCCGGGAAGCTCCAAGCTGCGCCCGCTCGGCGACTCCGACGCGAGCCGAAGTACCTGCTGTACGTGAGAGGAACCCAGCCCAGCCATGCTGCCGCGCAGCTCGTGATACATCCGGCGAATCAAGCGTTCAGAAAGCGAACGAAACGAAGAGGTCCGCTCCAGCCCATTCGCCCAGGAGATGTTGAGCGGTGCCAGCAGATCCTGTGTGCGAATGGTCAGTCGGCCGGCTTTTGTGGGCACCAGAACGCGAAAGCGGTCCTCCACCAGCGCATTCCAGAAAGCTTCCTCCTCGCGCGCGAGCGCGGCGAGTCCTGCGAGATGTTCGACGGCGGCCGGAGAGAAATCGCGCTCGAGCGTTGGCAGGAGCTGCTGGCGAATCCGCGCGCGCTGCCGGCTCAAGTCGCGGTTGGAGGCGTCTTCCCGCCAGTCCTGGCCTGCCGCGCGCAAGTATTCGCGCAAGTCCCCGCGACGCTCACCGAGCAACGGCCGCACGATGGAACCAACGGCGGGATAAATTCCCGCAAGCCCCGCCGGACCCGTTCCGCGAAGAATGTGCGCCAGGACGGTTTCGGCCTGATCGTCCGCCGTGTGCGCAACGGCGATTCGCGTGGCGCGCTGCTGGGCCACCAGCCGCTCGAAAAACGCATAGCGCAGACGGCGTCCCGCGTCTTCGACATTCCACTTGTTCGCGGCGGCCGCTGCGGCCACATCCTCGCGCGCCATCAGGCATTCGAGTCCTCGCGCGCGTGCCAGCGCGGCGACAAATTGCGCGTCTGAATCCGATTCCGCGCCGCGCAGCAAATGATTGAAATGCAGGACCATCAGCGTGATGCCGAGCTTGCGGTGCAGGCTTTCCAGCAACCGCAGCAGGGCGACGGAATCCGCACCACCCGACACCGCGACACCCACGCGATCGCCCGGCGCGACGATCCGCCCGTGCCGGATCGTCTGCCAAACACGCTGTTCAACCGAGTTCATGGTCTTCATGTTAGCAGCAGGCTGGGGCAGGGTCGAGCAACCGCACATCGCGGGAATGACTCATTTTGGTTCAGGGTAGGAAGGGCCGAGGTTTAGGTGATCGTGCTACGGCCCCTTTTGTGCGATGGGTCACGACCCCGATCGCACTACAGACGATCGCCGGCCTGTTCGGTGAAGAGGCTGCGGCTGGAAGAGATGCTGCGGTCAAGTACCACCGCGGCATAATGCGAGCAGTGCGCGCGCTCGCGTTCGACCCACCCGGCCAGGCTCGGGCTGAACCCGCCGAGAACGCGGCTGAGGGCATGGATCAGCCGATAGTAGATCGTAATCGCACGAACGCTGGACCGGTCGGCGTCATAATCCGGGCAGAGCCGCACCAGTTGCAGGATGCGGTCAAAGTCATCGGCGGAAACGCCGCGGCCGTCGCTCTCCGCCAGCGCGGCGGCGCGATCGGAAAGTTCCACGCTCTTAGCCGCCGCCAACACTGTCCCGCAATTCGACACAAATAGCGGAATGAGCGCGATCAGCGACACGGCGGCTATCAGTGCAGCAATCATACAGACTTCACCGGACTCCCGGTCGAGAGGAGAAACGCTCCTGACCCGTCATATCGCAGGCTAGGCCGCACCAACGGAACGGTCAATGTTACCGATGTACCACTTTTCGGAGCCGCGCGTCGGGGCGCAACTGGGGCAATTGATTAATCCAGATACTTCACAAAAACCACTTCGTTTTGGGCCTCGTTGTAAAGCAATTCGTCCACCTTGGCCTTTACCAGCAGAAGCCCAAAACCACCGGGACGAATGCCCTTTTGCTCGCGAATCAGGCCGTGTTCGATGGGCCCTCCGTGGCTGATGGCGGCATGATCCAGGTTGTCGAATTTGAAGCCGGTCCCGGGGTCGGCGATGCGGTAGAGCAGCATCCGCTTGGCACGCAGGAAAGAGATGCGCACCCGGCGCTTGGGATTGAGTTTCCCGCCCCATTCAATGGCATTCATCAGGAGCTCGTGAAAGGCCTGGGCCACCGAATTGCGGACGTCCTCGGAAAGGCCTGCTTCGAGGTGCATCATGAAAGCTTCCAGCCGCGTGGCGCTCTCCATCGAACAGGGCACAAACAGCTCCACCCATTCCGGGCGGGCGGAAACGACCTCGATCGGGGGAACATCCGCTTTGTGGCCCAGCGATTCCTGGACCAGCGTCAGCAGGGTGTCGCGTTCGATGGGCTTCGAGAGGTAGTGATAGGCGTGCTCGCGCACGGCGGCCAGCAGCGTGCTGGGCGTCTCGTCCGAGGTAATCACAATCACTTTCGGGTGCGTCTTCTTACCGCGCATGGCCGCCAGCAAATCGATGCCGTTCATTTTCGGCATCCACACGTCCAGCACGACCAGGTCGAATTTCGTCTTGCGGAGTTTTTGCCAGGCGGCGCGGCCATCCGCAGCCAGGGTCACGGCGAATTTTTCGGCGCGCAGAATCTCGGCGATCCATTGCCGCGTGGTGGGGTCGTCTTCGGCCACTAGGATACGTGTCGGTTTGGCGGTCATGTTGGCAGGACAATTCTAACGTGCCGATCGGGCGAATTCTTGGCGCAGTCGCATGCCTGACGCCAAGGCGTTAGGGGCCGGTTGCCATCCGGTATGCGGCGCGGGACAATACCGGGCTG
>Ga0210404_10000332_pt1 | contig 26800 bp, 19 predicted proteins | sample IncBWH28MmetaG_FD_155455 | JGI IMG/M metagenome (GOLD analysis project Ga0210404, IMG submission 155455) | Forest soil microbial communities from Barre Woods Harvard Forest LTER site, Petersham, Massachusetts, United States - Inc-BW-H-28-M | ecosystem: Environmental > Terrestrial > Soil >... | reverse complement strand
GTCACGCCGGCAATTCCGGAGATCGGTTTGCCTTGTGCGTCGGTTGTCTTGCCGGTGAAGTTCACCAGGCGCGGAACGGTCGGCGAGGATGTTGTGGTCGCCCCCGGTTGGGCCGCTACCAGGCAACAGAACACCGAAATTGCGAGAAACATGGAAAGCGAATATCTGGTAGTTTTCATGGTGTACCTCAATTCCTCTCTGTTTTTTTCCTTCATACCTCGCGCATAGTGCTGCAATTGCGTGTTCCGGGCAATAGTCAGGAACTTAGCGTTTCGTTGAATTTTCCTTTGCGTGCAAACCATTGATTGAAAATGACTTGTTGCAAAATGACGGAATGGATGTAGAATTTCGCCTACTTGAGGTCGCGTCCTGTGGCATCCAAGCCCATCGCAACGGGTACCCTCCGATTCGGGGACGACTTCGAGCTGGACGTGCGCGCTTACGAGCTGCGCTCTGCGGGAATCCCCTTGAAGCTGAAGCCCATCGCCATGGAGTTGTTGCTTTTGCTGGTGGAGCGCCGTGGGGAGTTGCTAACGAGGGAGCAGATCGTGGAGCGTATCTGGGGAAAAGGCGTCTTCCTGGATACCGACAACAGTATTAATGGGGCCATCAGTAAGATCCGCCAGGTGCTGCGGGACGACGCAGAGCAGCCGCGCTTCGTGCACACCGTCTCCGGAAAGGGATACCGGTTTGTCGCGACCGTAACCGAGGTAAGTCCCACCGTCGAGAAAGCGGCCGAGACTTCAAGTCCGAGTTCGAAAGCGATAACTCTGGGACCGGGTTGTGTTGTATCGCACTATCGAATTCGGGAGAAGATTGCCACTGGGGGAATGGGGGTCGTCTATGAAGCGGAGGATGTCCGACTCGGGCGCAGGGTAGCGTTGAAATGTCTGCCTGAAAACCTTGCGCGAGATAGCCAGGCCCTGGAGCGACTCCTGCGTGAAGCCCGGACTGCATCCTCCTTGAACCATCCCAACATCTGCACCATTTACGAAATCGAGGAGCATGCCAGCGGTCCGATTATCGTCATGGAGTTGCTGCTGGGCCAAACCCTAAAGGAGCTCATGGGAAGCGGACCTATGGAAGTCGGGCAGTTGTCGGACATCGGAATGCAAGTGGCCGGCGCACTTGAAGCCGCGCACGCCCGTGGAATCATTCACCGTGACATAAAACCGGCGAACATCTTCGTTGTCGATCAGGGTCGGGTGAAGATTCTGGATTTTGGGCTGGTGAAACTGATGCCAACCCATCTGCCGGAGGACGGGGCTGAGCGTGAATCGCTTACCGTCGAGGGTGTGATTCCTGGAACAACCGCCTACATGTCTCCGGAGCAGGTCCGGGATGAGGAGATTGACGGACGAAGCGATCTTTTTTCGCTAGGAGTTGTGCTTTACAAAATGGCCACTGGCCAGCACCCGTTCGTTGGCAGGAATCGCGTGCGGACAATGGACGCCATCCTCAACGCCAAGCCAGCCCCACCGAGCGAGTTGAATCCCGGACTGTCCTCGTCATTGGACATGATCATCAGCAAGGCTCTTAAGAAAGATCGAAGTCTCCGGTATCAGAGTGCAGCGGAGATGCGGGCCGATTTGCAACACCTCAAGGCGACACTCAGTACCGCTCCCGCGATTAGCCTAACGACCTCTCCCGCGAGGGCCCCCGAGGTCTCCGGCCATTTTCGCCAGAGACTTTGGAAGAGGCTGGTTCCGGCTTTCGACCGATTTTCGGAGAAGCCAGTTAAGCAGGTGGAGACTCGCCCAACGAATCTTCCCGTGCAGCGAACCGGGTTTGTAGGGCGGGAAAAAGAAGTGGCTGCCGCCAAAGAACTCCTGCTGCGTCAGGATGTGAGCCTGGTAACGATCACAGGGCCGGGCGGGATCGGCAAAACTCGCCTCGCGGTGCAGGTGGCGAGTGGATTGGTAGAACGCTTTCCCGGAGGCACTCATTTTGTCCCTCTTTCCTCACTGAGCGATCCGACATTGATCGCGTCCGTGATCGTGCAGACGTTGGGGATTCGAGAGGCGGGAGGTCAGTCGCCGCTCGAAATACTCAAGGAGAATTTACGAGATTCACAGCGCCCACCAATGCTGCTGGTGATGGACAATTTCGAGCACCTGATTCAGGCCGCACCTATCGTGGCAGAGCTCCTAGCCATGGGTCCCAATCTTAAAATCATGGTAACGAGTCGCGCGGCGCTGCACGTGTACGGGGAACATGAATTCCCGGTGCCGGCGCTGGCGCTACCGGATTCGCGCTCCATGCCTTCGGTTGAGGTCCTCTCACAGTACCCTGCGGTCGCGCTGTTCGTGCAGCGCGCGGTCGCTGTCAAGCCAGACTTTGAACTCAACCGGGAAAACGGACCCGCCGTCACCGAGATTTGCGCCCGTTTGGATGGTCTGCCCCTCGCGATCGAGCTCGCAGCCGCCAGGGTCAAAGTTCTTTCGCCTTCTTCCATGCGGACACGATTGGCGAGCCGGTTGCAGCTGTTGACGGGCGGCGCGCGGGACCTGCCGCGGCGCCAGCAGACGCTTCGTGCTGCCATGGACTGGAGCTACGATCTGCTGAGCACTGCCGAGCAGAAACTTTTCCGAAGATTATCGGTGTTTGTAGGCGGATGCAATCTGGAAGGCGTGGAAGCCGTGTGCGACACCAAACATGATCTCGATTTGGATCTGCTCGACGGTATGGCATCCATGGTAGACAAAAGCCTGGTGCAGCAGGTCGAGCAAGGGAAGGGTGAATCGCGGTTCGTGATGCTGGAAACGATTCGCGAGTACGCGCTGGAAAAACTGGAGGCAAGCGGAGAAGAGGCTCTGACGAAGCGCGCCCATGCCGCCTACTGCCTGGTGCTGGCGGAAGAAGAGGCCACGGAGCAGAGCGGCGCGGAAGGGGCGGAATGGCTGGAACGCTTCGCGTTGGAACATGACAATTTTCGGGCGGGGCTTGAGTGGCTGACAGAAACCGGAGATGCGGAGTGGGGTCTCCGCCTCGGCGCGGCTCTGTTTCCCTTTTGGGAGATGCGCGAGTATCTCGCCGAAGGCAGGGACAGGCTGGGCAAGCTGCTGAAACTCGCAGGAGCGGCAGCCCCGACGAAGGGTCGCGCTCGCGCTCTTTTTGCCGCAGGTGTTCTCGCAGGAGAACAAGGAAACTACGAATCAGCAGATGATCTCATGAGGGAAAACCTGGATATTGCGCATCAGTTGCGAGACACGCAGGGCGTCGCCGTCTCCCTAAACGCGCTGGCGGTTCACGCTCGGGACCGGGGCGACCTGGCAGTTGCGCGCTCTCTCTTGGAAGAAAGCCTAGTGCTGTGGAGAGAATTGGACGATCAGAAGGCTGTCGCTCGTTCACTCAGCAACCTGGCCAACGTCGTTAAGTTGCAAGGTGACTATGTCCGCGCGCGCTCCTTATACGCGGAGTGTCTCTCAATTTTCGAAGATCTGGGAGATCGAACAGCTGTCGCCTGGTCGATGAACTATCAGGGGGATGTCGTTCGCGATCAAGGTGACTCCGCAGCCGCGCGGGCATTATACGAACAGTGCCTTGCAATTTTTCGGGAACTTGGTGACCCCTGGGGCATTGCTGGCACGCTCGCTGATCTGGGAACCTTGGCGAGAGAAGAGGGGAATTATCCGGCAGCGTCGTCTCTGTACCGGGAAAGTATAAAAATTTTTCAGGCACTGGACCATAAGCGCGGAATTGCACGCCTGCTGGAGTGTTTCGCATGCTCAGCGGCAAAAGTTCAAATCGAAGCAGGGCGTTCGCTACGACTGGCGGGCGCAGCGGCTGCGCTGCGCCAGAATATTGGCGCTCCGCTCACACCGGCGGAACAAGCAAAACTGGAAGCAGGTCTGCGCCCAGCACGACAGGCATTGACCAACACGGCAAGCGAGGCTGCCTGGTTAGAGGGTTGGGCTCTGCCGGTCGAGAAAGCTATTGAAGAGGTGGTAATGCCCGAGCCTGCATATCCCTCGTGTTAGCGGGCGGGAGTCCGGAGGGGCTGACGCTGATGGCGAAGGAAGTCCAGGGGAAAGGTTCAGCCAACGCTCACTCCGCGCTTGCCGGGTCGAGAAGCCTACGCACGGCGGAGACGCGATTGGCAGGAACGCCTACGAGCCTGGCGTGTTCTTGGATGGTCGCCTCGTCCGGGGCGAGGTAGACACAGTAGACCTTGTCGCCGGTTACGTAGCTATGGAGCCACTGGATCTCGTGACCCATTCCCCTCAGAACGCTGACCGATTTTCGAGAGATTTCCCGCCATTGGGCGTCGGTTAGACTTCCGGCTCCCGGGACTTCGCGTTCGATGACGAATTTAGGCATGAGCATCCCCTTAATGTGCACCGATGCTAGCATGCAGATGGAGCGGCTTCAAGACGGATTGGCCGAAGCTGTCCCGGTCAGAAAGAAATGCCCCAAGAATAAACCGAGGTTGCCATGGATATTCGATCGCTTCAGAAGCCGCTGAAAGAGCAATATCGCAATGACCCAAATGCCTCGAAAATTAGAATCTTCGCGAAAGGTGGGCAGACAGACGTGCCGGTGGCATGTTCGATCGATATCGGACGTGCCGTCTACCAAGCTGAGGCCCACAAGGGAGTCGGAGGGGCCGGTGCCGGAGCCTGTTCCGGTGACCTTTTGCTTGGGGCTCTGGCGGCTTGCGCACAGATCACCTGTCAGATGGTAGCTGCGGCTATGGGTATTCCAACACAACGCATTGAGGTCACGGTGGACGGAGACTTGGACCTCCGAGGCACCCTCGGCATATCAAAAGACGTGCCAGTCGGCTTTGAGAACATTCGTCTTCATTTTGATGTTGCTGCGCCGCGGGCAACACCGGAACAACTGCGCGGTTTGAGAGAGAAAACAGAACAGTATTGCGTGGTAATGCAGACCTTAACGCGGCCGCCGAGTCTGCAGACCGAGTGGGTTGGTCAAGATTGAACAACCGGCCTCGATAAGTCTTGTCGTGTCTCTATGAGATAGTTATCGTGACCGTTCCTTCAAGGCAACCGGGAGTGCGCACCCGGGACGGCGGGGAGCAATTTAGAGCTCCAGATGTCCCGGCGCTTCAGCGATGAGGCGGGGACAAGGGCTGCCGCCCCTTTCCCCGCGCCTCTTTCTCCGCTAGCGGCGCTCTGCCTCCGCTGCGCTCGGGACAGGTTTCACGAGGCCGAACACGTTCAGCCGCATCGTCAGTGCGGTGCGAATTGATTTGGACAGCATTCCCTTCGCAGCGCTGTCGGAAACCCTCAGTGATATGAAAGGACAATTAAACTAGAGACCCAGGTCACCCAATCCTGGATGGCCTTCGGGACGTCGTCCGAGTGCCCACTGGTATTTGCGATCGGCCTCCAAAATGGGGAGGTCGTTGATCGATGCATACCTTGACGCCATGAGCCCGTCGTCATTGAACTCCCAGTTCTCATTGCCATAGGAGCGATACCAGTGACCCGAGTCATCGTGCCACTCGTACGCGAAGCGCACGGCAATGCGGTTTCCAGTGAATGCCCACATTTCCTTGATAAGCCTGTAGTCGAGTTCTTTGGCCCATTTGCGAGAGAGGAAAGCAATAATTTCGCTTCGCCCGCTGACGAACTCCGAGCGGTTCCTCCATCGTGAATCGATCGTGTACGCCAGAGCTACTTTTTCTGGATCGCGAATGTTCCAGCCATCTTCGGCGAGGCGCACCTTCTGAATCGCACTGTCGTGTGTGAACGGCGGAAAAGGAGGACGGCCGGGCGTCGTTGCTGTTGCCATGATTTCTTCTCCTTGGACTTATTCTTTCGGCATATCCATAAACTCACTCACCCTCCCCAACCTCTTGATCATGGGTCTCTTGGGAACAATCGGCATCTCTGACTCAACGCAAGGCTGATTGCCACCGCTTCGAAGCGAGTCGTCGCGGTTGATGTCCTGGTGCGATTGCTGTCGCCCCCAATACCCTCAGATCTGGCAGGGAATAGAAAAATAGAATGTAGCTCCTGGACCATCATTCGCTTTGGCCCATAGACGCCCGTGATGAGCCTCAATAATGGAGCGGCTGACCGACAATCTAATTCCAATACCGTCGCGATTACGAATCAGAAATTCTCCAAGTGAACTCCGAAAGAACCGTTATCCGCTGCGTCCGGAATGCAAGTGTATGAGCGCAACTCCTATTTCTGACTGATACGAACGTATCCCCAATTGTGCCCGAAAACCTGCGTGCTCCTGTTGGCTTCGCTCATCTTCCATCACGCGGGCTAGCCCATCGTGGATATGCGCAAGGCTTGGCGCACAGCCTGCAAATTAGCAGGCGTGCCAGAGCGTCTGTATCACGACTTACGCCGCAGCAGCGAGCGCAACATGATTCGCGCAGGCGTGTCGGAAAAAGTGGCGATGACGGTAAGCGGACATAAAAGGCATTCGATGTTGAGTAGGTACAAGATCGTTTCCGAAATCGATTGCGACAGGCCATGCGGCGCACGCAGTCCAATCTCAAGGAAACGGTTGAGGAAAGCAAAGTTGTGGCCTTGCCGGCCAAGATGCAGTAATCGGAAAACACGGACAGTTCGGAAAAAAGAGAAGGGAGCTGAAAATCAGCTCCCTTTTAACTTCCTTGTTATCTATGAGTTCTTGGTTGCGGGGGGTGGATTTGAACCACCGACCTTTGGGTTATGAGCCCAACGAGCTACCAGACTGCTCCACCCCGCACTTCGATCATAACCAATGGCTCCGACATCGTCAAACTTGCACGGCTCCAAGTAGCCGCCAGTCCTCGCGATGCGGTTGCGCCACCGGATTCAACCATCCGGGACACCGTTCTGTGCATCCTAATTGCCCGACTCCTGTTTAATTGTCTTCCCCACCGCCCGCCCCGCATCCAACGATCGGCTCCAGGCATCGAACAAAAGCTGAGGTTTGTCTACAGGAACTGCGATAGTCAAGCAGCGAGGAGAAAATTATTTATGGCCAAGAAAGATCTCAACGCGAAAGCACCCACCAGCGATCAAGGGAACGTGAGCGCGCAGCCTCGTCTCCACCAGCGTGCTGCCGAAATTCAATCGTATGGCACGGTTTCGCACATGTTGCCTCTCGACCTTGAAGAGCCGGTCCGCCTGGAAATGACCGAACAACTTAACCTTTTGCTCGCCGATACCATGACCCTGCGCGATCTCTATAAAAAATCGCATTGGCAAGTCGCAGGACCAACCTTCTATCAACTCCATCTTTTGTTTGACAAGCATTACGGAGAACAGTCGGAGATCGTCGACACCATCGCCGAGCGGATACAACTTCTCGGTGGAGTCTCGATTGCCATGGCCGCCGACGTGGCCGAAACCACACGCATCGAGCGTCCGCCCCGGGGCAGGGAAGAAGTGCCCGTGCAGATTTCCCGTCTGCTGGATGCGCACCAGATCATCATCGGCCATTGCCGTACGCTGGCAGACCGCGCGGACAAACTGGGCGACGCCGGTACCAACGATCTGGCCGTCAGCGATGTGCTGCGTACCAATGAACTGCAGGTCTGGTTCCTCAGCGAGCACCTGGTCGATGCGCCGCTCGTGCACGCGGAGCAGCCGCGGCTACGCAGCGTCAGCTAATCCAGCCGCAAGCTAATCGAGCAGGCTCTCGTCGCAGAGCCTGCTCGCATAATCCAGCGACCGCCGCCTAAGTCCGGCTGCCCGCCTTCAGATTGTCGTGGTCGTAGTATTCGTAGGCGGACATCGGTTTCTCCCCGCCCTTCTTCCAGGTGCGCGAGTCCTCGGGCAGCTTGCCCAGCACGCGCGCCATTTCCCGGATGTGCATGGCAACCGTGCCGCAGCACGCGCCGATGAAGTTGATCCCGATCTCGCGTGCCTGCACCGCGTAGTCCGCCATGTCCTTCCGCGTAAGCTGCAGCGGATCTAACCTGTAAGGAAACTCAGGCAGGCTCGTGAAGTCAGGCTTTTCCTTCGGAGTGCGGTATGCGACCGGCTGACATGCCAGATAGCCTGACACCGCCTTGCGCATCTGCTCCATCGCACCCAAAATGTGCTCGGGTGGCCGCAGGCAGTTCATGCCAACAATATCGGCGCCGGCATCGAACAGCGCTTTGGCGGCATCGGCAGCGCTCTTCCCGTCGGCCGTTTCATCCTTGTTCTCGAAACAAATCGTGACCATCGTGGGCAAGCCGGTTTTCTTTCCACGCTCAACAGCAATCAGCGCTTCTCCAAGAAAGGAGAACGTTTCGCCGATAATGAAGTCCACGCCCTCATCCACCTGCACTGCCAGTTGCTCGTCGAATGTTTTCCGCACCCGGTCGGCGGCGGACGCGCTCCCCAGTTCGTACATCCACGTCAGACTCAGGTTTCCCGCAACCAGGCAACGATCACCCGCAACCTCGCGCGCAATGCGGACGGCGGCCCGATTCAAATCCTGCAATCGATCCTCAAGCCCCACGGTCGCCAGCTTGTCCCGGCTCGCATAGAACGTCAGCGCCTGCAGCACCTCAGATCCAGCTTCGCGAAATTCGACATGCAATTCACGCAATGCCTCGGGATGCGTCAGCACAACCTCGGGAGTGAAAGGACCCGCGCGCACCCACCCCCGCTTCTCCAGCTCCAGCAGATATCCGCCGTCGCCCAGCACCGGTCCTTCCTTCAGCCTCTCCAGAATGCCTTTCTTTTTCATGCTCGCTCCTGTCTTGATGAAGAGCCCGCGTTTGAAATCGACCTCACGCTGCCGCCTCTCTGAATCGCCCCTTCTTCCAGTCCCGCAGCGCCTGCATTGCCGCATTCCGCCCGGGTGCGCCCGTAACGCCGCCTCCGGGATGCGCTCCCGCTCCGCACAGATAAAGTCCACGAATCGGTGTGCGATACTGCGCCCAGCCTGCTACCGGCCGCATGAAGAAGAGCTGTTCCAGCCGCAAATCGCCGTGAAAAATATTACCTTCGGTCAATCCATAGGTCCGCTCCAAATCGAGCGGCGTTAGCACCTGCCGCGCCTCAATCGCGCCCGGTACGTTGGGAGCATAATCGGCAATCTTCTTCACTACGCGATCGCCGAGCAATTCGCGCTTCTCGTCCCAATTGCCTTCGCGCAGCCTGTAAGGGACGTACTGCACGAAACAGGTCAGGATGTGCTTACCCGGCGGCGCCAGCGAACTATCGGCGTTCGACGAAACCACGCAATCCACCCACAGCTCTTCGGGAATCTCACCAAATTTCGCGATGTCATAGCAGCGCTCCGCGAACTCCAGCGATGGCACTAGCGTGTAAAACGTGCGCTCCAGCGGCGATGCCTGCCGTGACGTCCCTGTAAACCGCGGCTCTTCCGCGAGCACGAAGTTTACCTTCGCGCAGGGTCCGTCCATCTTGATGCCGCGCATGGCAAACAGAAAATCTTCCGGAAGTTCGCGCGCCGCAACCATCTTCAGGAATGTCCGCTTGGGATCGGCATTCGACAGAATCATCCGCCCGCGAACCTCGCTTCCGTCCTCCAGCACCACGCTGCGGGCTCGCCCGTTACGCACCTCAATCTGCGCCACTGAAGCGGAAGTCCGAATCTCCACGCCCAGCTTCTCCCCGGCCGTTGCCAGCGCCTGTGTGATCGACCCCATCCCGCCCATCACGTGCCCGCTGAAGCCTTGCTGTTCATGGTCGCCGCCGTTAAGCAAGTGAAACAGCAGTCCGATCGCCGTCCCCGGCTGGTACGGTCCACCATGCTTGCCATACACGTTATTCGCCAGGAACATCGTCTTCATTTTCTCGGATTCGTAATTGTGATCGAGAAACTCTCCCAGGCTTCCGGTGAGAAACGAAATCAGCTGCGCAATCTCCGCGCTGGAAATCCCGCGAAACCGTTTGCCCACGCGAAACAAATCGCTCCATCCCCCCACCGTCGACGTGTCAATCTCCGGTGGTGGCTCCATAAAAAACGGTTGCAGGTAGCGTGCCAGTCTCTTCAGTTGATCGTCGACCTCAACGAACCGCGCTGCATCGTTCGCCGAGATCTTTCCAAACTCCACCACCGCCCGTTCCCGATTCACCCACCACGGAACCACGTGCCCATCGGGGAAGGGAACCTGAATCGCCGGGTCGCAGGGAATCATTCGCAATCCGTGATCGGCCAGCCGCAGCTCCGCAATTACCTCCGGTCGCAACATGCTGGCAATGTAAGATGTAGTCGAGACCCGGCAACCGGGAGCGATCTCCTCGGTCACGCAACAGCCGCCGACAAGCTCGCGCCGCTCCAGCACCAGCGTCGAAAGACCGGCGCGCGCCAGGTAGGCAGCCGCGGTCAACCCATTGTGACCGCCGCCGACTACAATCGCATCGTAGATGGAATTGGAAGCCTGTTTCACAAGAATGACTTGAAGTCACTCCGCCATGTGCCGCGGAACCATACATTACTGTATCAACCAATAAAAATGAAGTTGAAAATTATCACGGTCTCTTATATGCTGTCGTGACTTGGAGTCACTCATGAGCGGAATCGCCAGCAATCCCATCGCCCCCCCGCGTTACATGCGCCACAACGCCCCCCGGCCCCGATCCGAGGCCAAGCGCTCCCGCATCATCGACGCTGCCATGCTGCACTTCGCGGAGAACGGTTACAACGCCGCGCGTGTCGGCGACATCGCGGCCGCATTGGGCATTGCCAAGGGCTCCATCTTCCAGCACTTCGGCAGCAAAGACGGCCTGTTCTTCGAAGTCTATAAACGCGCCGTACGCTCCTTCTCGAAATATCTGGATGCGCCCGCCGACGTGCGTGCCGCCGGATTTTTCGATGTTCTGTACTATTGGCTGGTGCGCACCGAACATCTGCTGCGCGAAGACTGGATCCCCTATCGCATTTCACTGCTCGGCAACTACGGCACCGACCTCGTGCTGAAGCGCGAAATCAATCGCTTTCTCACCACCGAAGATCCCTATGGCACCGTCACTTTCGTGCGCTTCGGCCTCGAGCGCGGCGAGTTGCGCAAGGACATGGACGTCGAAATGATTGTCTCTATTTTGGACTGGACCATTGAGCGCTTCCAGGATGCCTTGCTCACTGCCGAACTCGATCCCGGCCTGTTCCGCAGGCAGGGCGAGATGCCTGAGAAGAAGGAAGCCCGTATTCAGCAATTTCTGGCGCTGTTGCAGCGTGCGGTCGGCGCCGCTTCTGCGACTTCAGTCCGCGCCCGCCCTGATCTGCGAAAAGTCGGCGGCGTCGAGCTTGTCGCAAAATCGAAAGCGTTGTAGCTAAGCCGGGCAGCAAAAACGCGATTAGTAATGAACTCCACATCGAGATAAAGTTCAGACCATGCAATCGTCCATCGAGCAGATTCTCTCCAGTTATGACGACCGCGCACCGCTCTCGCAGGCTTCAACCATTCCCGCGGCCTGGTACGTCGATCCGCGCATCGCGGAACTCGAGCGCCTGAGCGTGTTTGGCAAAACCTGGCAACTGGTAGCGCGTACTGATCAGGTGAAAACACCCGGACAGTTCGTGAGCACCACCGTCGCCGGTGAGCCTATCGTCGTAGTTCGCGGGAACGACGGCGCGCTGCGCGCCTTCTTCAACGTGTGCCGCCACCACGCCGCCGCCGTCGTAACTCAACCCTGCGGCCAGGCTTCACGACTGCAGTGTCCGTATCACGGCTGGAACTACGGCCTCGATGGTTCCCTCAAAGGGATGCCCGAGTTCGAAGGCGTCGAGAATTTCGACCGCACCCAGAACGGCCTCGTCCCGGTTCGAGTCGAAACCTGGGAGTGCTTCGTCTTCGTCAACCTCGACGACCACGCAGTCCCGCTAGCCGAATTCCTCGGCGGTCTCGTCAAGCGGATCGCGCCTCTCGGCATCAGCAAACTGCAGTACTTCGACCGCCGGATCTTCAATATCCATTGCAACTGGAAGGTGTTCGTCGATAACTACCTCGACGGCGGTTACCACGTCCCTCATCTGCACAAAGGGCTGAATTCAGTCCTGGACTACAAGCAGTACACCATCGAGAACGAAGACCGTTACTGCCTGCAGTCCAGCCCCATGGTGGTTTCGGCGGAAGACGCGGCCACCGGCGCCACCCGCAAAGGCGACCGCGCCTGGTATTTCTGGCAGCATCCCAACCTGATGATCAACTGCTACGAGGGATATATGGACACAAATCTTGTGATCCCCGTCGACGTTGACCACTGTACCGTGATCTTCGATTTTTATTTCGGCGATATCAGCGACGCCGCCCGCGCATACAACGAACAGTCAGTGGACGTCGGCAATCGCGTACAGGAGGAAGATCTCGGCATCTGCGAAGACGTGCAGCGGGGCCTGAAGTCGCGCGCCTATCGCGCCGGGCGCCTTTCCGTACGCCGCGAGGCCGGAGAACAATTATTCCATCGTCTCCTCGCCGCCGATCTGAAGCGCGGCCTGGCACATTCATCTGCGGCCGCCGATTAGTCGTCGTCAGCCACGAAGTGGCGAAAGAATGCCACAGCTTGCCCTGAGCAGAGTCGAAGGGGCGTAAGCCGTGGTAAGGGAGAAACAATGACCAAGCCCCAGAGGGGCGGAAGAATCGCCGTCACACTGTGCAGGTGCCTGATGATGGCGATGTTCTGCTGCGCTCTACTCGTTCCAGCCGCCGCCCAGGTTACCGCCATCCGCGCCGGCAAACTCATCGACCCGGATTCCGGCACGATTCTCACGGGCCAGACGATCCTCGTCCGCGATGGAAAAATCGAGGCAGTCGGAAATAACGTAACAATCCCGCCCAACACAAAAATTATCGATCTCACCAAGATGACCGTCCTCCCTGGTCTCATCGACTGTCACACCCATCTCGCCGATGGTGCACACGACTCCGAACCGATGGGCCAGTTTAGAAAGACTGCCGCACAGATCGCGCTCGAGTCCGTGCCCAATGCCAGGGTCACTCTCGAATCCGGCTTCACTACCGTTCGTGACGTAGGCGTGTACCGCGCGCTCGGCGACATCGCCCTCCGCGACGCCATCAATCGTGGTGACATCATTGGCCCTCGCATGCTCGTAGCGGGCTCCTATGTCACAATTACCGGCGGTGCCGGCGCGGCCACCGGCCTCGCTCCCGACATCACCCTACCCTGGGATTTGCATTACGGAGAAGCGAACAGCCCGTGGGAAGTGCGGCAAGTCGTCCGCAAGCTGGCGCATGACGGAGTGGATCACATCAAAATTCTCTCCAGCGGCGCCGTCCTCACGCATGGCAGCAATCCAAAATCGCAGGAATTTACTCCGGAAGAATTGCACGCCGCAGTTGACGAGGCCAGCCATTTCGGTCTGCTCGTCGAAGCCCACGCGCACTCCCCTGAAGGTATCAAGAACGCGATCCGCGCCGGAGTAGCCTCAGTGGAGCACGCCACCATGATCGACGACGAAGGCATCGCCCTCGCCAAACAACACGGCACCTATCTCGACATGGATATCTACGACGAAGAATGCATCCAGGAACAAGGGAAACTCGGCAAGATGCCCAAGGATTTTCTTCAACATGATGCCCAGCTTGGCCAAATCCAGCGCGATAACTTTCGCAAAGCAGTCGCGGCCGGAGTGAAAATGTCGTTCGGCACCGACGCTGGCGTCTGTCCTTATGGCATCAGCGCAAAACAGTTCGCCTTCATGGTGAAGTATGGAATGACGCCGATGCAAGCTATCCAGGCCGCAACCAGCAACGCCGCCGATCTGCTCGGCCGTTCCAGTGAATTTGGCTCCATCAAGCCCGGGAAGTATGCCGACATCATCGCCGTAACCGGCGATCCACTAAGCGACGTTCGCCTGCTGGAAAACATTCAGTTCGTAATGAAAGACGGCAAAATCTATAAGCAATGATTCGTAAAGACGGTAGTTTGCTGAGTCTCCGCCCATATTTCACTGATGATCTCTCGCGATCGTCTCCTGCCACGTCTTCGACTTGATCACCGTCCCGTCTTTCAGCAACTCCCGCGTGTACTTGTAATAGAAGTTCCTCTGATCAGTCGTGACCAGCAAGTGTCCGCGCCAGGTCAGCGTGCGCCCCTTCAGAGCAAACACACTCTCAGCTTCACCTCGCACCGAACAAGTCTCCGGATGCGCGTCATCGGCGTCGTAAGTCAGATTCTCATAATCCGTCTCGGTTCCCCACGGATACGTGCTTCCCTCTTTTCCTTTCCAATGCACGGTCGCCTTGTGGCGAGCTTCATCCCGTTCAACAGTCCACTCGCCCGGCCAGGGAAAGCCTTCAGTTTTCACGTCCGCCCGTTCTTCAGAAGGTACGGGCGCGGAAAACACAGGCGGGGCAGCACCATGCTCAGGCACAACCGGCAACACGATCCGCGAGCCATCGCTTCCACCGAGTTCCAACGAAGTCGTCATGGAGTAAGGTGTCGGCAACATCATCGGCCACAACGCATTTGAAATCGCCACGCGAATTCGATGACCCTTGGGAAATACCCACGAAGTCAAATGCATGTCTACATCGAGCGGATAGACCTTGCCCGGTTCCAGATCGCGCGGCTCAGTCATCGAATCCCGTTGTGCGCCGTTAATCCCCGCGCCCGTGATCTGTGTAACCGTTCCGTCCGGCGCCACATCCGACAGCCGTGCGAACCAGTCTGCGAGCGGCGCCGTTGCCGAGGCCCGCAATAGGGCATGCGGACGTCCCATTATGGCCAGATCCTCCTGCAGCGGCGCCGAATCGTACACCAGACCAAAAGCGTCCACCGGGCGCGGATCGCTCAGCAACTCTCCCCACCAGAATCCCGCCTCCACCCCTACCGACGGCACGTATTTGAGTTGATGCCTATCAGCCCGCGCCACACTCTCCGCCAGTGAATGATTGGCCTGCAAGAACAAAGTCGATGCCTTCGCGTCCTTCGGCGGCCACACATCTTCCCGTCTCCACTCGCCCGGCACGGTTTCCAGATTCGGATCCGGAGGATGCCAGTGCTGCATATAGATGACCAGCCGCGGATCGTTTTCCACACCCGTGTCGCGTCCGTTGAGCCAATGATCGAACCAGCGCACGGCTTCATTCCGCCATTCGATTTGCGGCCCCGGCACAGCATCATTGGGAAAAGTGTGGTTCCACGGCCCCACAATGGCCTTCACTGGCCCGCTCGCCTGCATCAGCATGTCCGGCACGTTGTCGCGATATCCATCGAGCAATCCGCCAATCAGGAAACTGGGAATCGCAATTTCCTTCAGCGGCCGCACGCGCTCACGCCAGAACGGCCCATCATGCTGATGCTTCAGATAAAGCAGCGACCATGGAGGGGTCTCAAATCGCGGTCCCAGAACTCTTTCGTCGAGCGTATAGTCCGGTGCGCCCGTCCATCCCTCCGCCATATCCATGTTCAATTCGAACTCATCGATATGCGCTATGCCGTCCACGTAGTGCACATCATCGTGAAACAACTCCGCCGTCGCGTCCACCGCCAGAATCGCCTTCAACCCCGGCGGTTGCCGCATCGCCATCTGCAGCGCCGTGAACCCTCCCCACGAAATGCCGAACATCCCCACATTCCCGTTCGACCACGCCTGATGCGCCAGCCACCCGATCACCTGCTCTCCATCTACCTGTTCCTGTTCCGAATATTCCCGCTCCGGCGGTGCCCCCTCGCTCGCGCCAAACCCTCGAATATCCACCCGCACACCGACATACCCACGCCGCGCAAAGTACGAATGAATGGGATAGTCACGCGCCGCCGTGCCATCATCCTTTCGATAAGGCAAGTACTCCAGCAGAGCAGGGAACTTCTCCCCCGGCTTCGCTCCATCCGGCATGTAGAGCGTTACGGCCAGCTGCACCCCATCTTTCATGGGAATCCAAGCCTGCTCCATGCGAACCCCATACACAGGCGGAGAAGGTGCGTCGCTGGCAAGGGTGATTTCAGAGATAGAGAAAAGAAGAGAACTGAATAAGAAAACGCAGACCATCCAACGACCAGCCGCTCTGATCAACGCAATCTCCTGAACGTTCGTGTGGAAGAGTTCATGACCAATGGCTTCAAGCTCCTGGAAAAATCACAACCGCGGTTTGGCTAGAAGCTAGGAGCTGGAAGTAGTAGCCGACAACGAAGCTACTCCTGCGTCGCTCCCTGCTCCCGCCGCATCGCCCGCAGATCGATTCCCAACTGCTCCGCCTTCTTATAAAGATGACTCCGCTCCAGCCCCAGCGCCTTCGCCGCCAGACTCACGTTGGAATTGCTGCGCTTTAACTCCGCCAGGATCACTTCCCGCTCAAATGCATCCACCCGCACAGCCAGAGCTCCCGACGAAAATGCAGACGAGATCGCAACGCCCGTGCTCCCGCCCTTCGGCAGAGCCATCTGCACAGTCGCAAGATCTACTTGACCGTCGGTCGCCAGCAGCATCAACCGCTCCACCATGTTGCGCAATTCCCGTACATTGCCCGGCCAGGCATGCGACTGCAAAGCGGCCAACGCCTCCGCACTGAACGGAACCGGCTTCCATCCATTCTGTGCACTCACCTGCGCCGCAAAATGTTCGACCAGCAACGGAATATCCTCTCGCCGCTCTCGCAACGGCGGCAGGACCAAAGGAAAGACATAAATCCGGTGAAATAAGTCCTGACGGAATTTCTCCTCCCGTACCCGAGCTTCCAGATCACGATGCGTCGCCACCACCACCCGCACATCCACCGTCACCGGCTTGTCGCCACCGATGCGCTCCACTTCTCCTTCTTCCAGCACGCGCAGCAATTTGGCCTGCATGGCCAGCGGCATATCGCCAATTTCATCCAGAAAGATTGTCCCCTGATCCGCCTGCTCGAATTTTCCGATATGCCGACCCGCCGCCCCGGTGAATGATCCTTTCTCGTGCCCAAAAAGCTCCGACTCAATCAACTCCGCCGGAACCGCCGCGCAATTCAGCGTCACAAACGCCCCACTGGCACGCGCGCTCCGTTCATGAATCGTCCGCGCCACCAGTTCTTTCCCCGTGCCTGTTTCTCCCAGGATGCAAACCCGTGTCTCACTCGCCGCCACGCGTTCCACTTGTGCCATCACGCGCTGCATGGCCGCGCCCTGCCATACAATCTCATGCTTGCCCAGCCGCTGTTTGAGTTGCCGGTTTTCACTTTCCAGCCGCTGCAACTTCAGTGCATTCTCCACCGTCAGCAGAAGTTTTTCCGTGGAGATCGGTTTCTCCAGAAAATCCAGCGCGCCCAGCCGCGTGGCCCGCACCGCCATTTCGATGTCCGCCTGTCCTGACATCATCACCACAGGTGTCGCTACTCCCTGCGCCTTCAACTCTTCCAGCAGCGCCAGTCCGCCTTTTCCGGGCATCACCACATCCGAAAGAATCAAGTCGAAGTTCTGTGTCTTGGCCAGGGTCAGGGCCTTGCCCGCGTTGTCACACAACGTGGCCTCGTGTCCAGCCAGCCGAAAGGCCCGCGACAATGACGCCAGCGTATTCGTTTCATCATCCACAATCAGCAGATGTGCTTTCGTTGGCAAACATCCTCCCGATCTTTGAATGACTTCATCCCGCGTTCTGCACCGGACTGAATCCCCTCGGCAACTCGATTACAAATGTCGTCCCCCGGCCCGGCTCGCTCTGCACCCGGATTCTCCCTCCATGATCGCTCACCACCGACTGGACGATGGCCAGCCCCAGGCCGGTGCCGTGCTGCTTGCTCGTATAATAAGGAGTAAAGATTCGCTCACACTCCTCCCGCGTCAGCCCAGTTCCGGTATCCGCGATCTCAATCAGCACTTTGCCGCCTTCATCGCGGGTGCGCAGCGTGAGCGTCCCGCCTTGCGGCATCGCGTCCATGGCGTTCAGCACCAGATTTGAAATCGCCCGGTGCAACAACTCCGCGTCCGCCGCCACCTGCTCCAGGTGCGGATCCAGTTGCAGGTCACAACCGATCTTTGCCCGCCCCGGCGCTTCCAGTTGCGCCTGAAAAAGCTGTGCCACGCCCCGAATCACCTCATTTACCTGCACTCGGTGCAACTGCGGCTGCGGCATCTTCGAGAACTCGCTGAACCTCCCGATGATTCCTTTCAGGTTCGCGATCTCCGCCAACAAAGTTCTCGAACTCTCCCGGAATACTTCGTCAAACTGCTCCGGACTCTGCTGCCGTGCCCGCACCAGATTCTCCACCGTAAGCTGCAGCGGAAACAACGGATTCTTCAATTCGTGCGCCAGCCGCCGCGCCAGCTCCCGCCATGCCGCAACCCGTTCCGCCTGCAATAGGCGTTCTCTTTGTCCGAGCAATTCGGCGGTCATTCGATTGAAGGAATCAGCCAGTTGCCCCAACTCATCTTCGCCGTTCACTTCAACCCGCACATTCCAATTCCCCGCCGCAACCTCCCGTGCGGCGTGCGCCAGTTGTTCCACCGGGCGCGTCACCCGCGCTGCTGCCCAACTGCTCAGCAGAATCGCCAACACAATTCCACCCCCACCTACCAGCAACGCGGCCGAGCGGATATGCCGCATCAACTCAACATACGTCCGGCGCGAATTGCCGATCAGCAGGATCGCGAGCAGCGGACGATCCTTGCCCGCTCCCGCGCCCTCCAACGGGATCGCGTGAAACACTTCATCCTCGGTCTCATTCCCCGACCACTGCACCAGGCCCGTCATTTCCTGTTTGGACTGCCGCACCGCATCCACCAGTGGTTCCAGCTTTTCCGCTGGCCGCATGTTCTGTGTAGAAGCAGAAGGGTCCAACAACAAGTTCGCAGCGAAATGCTCTCCCCGATTCTGATAAAGCAAAGCCCTCATTCCCACCGGCATGTCCAGTCCAGCCAGGAATGTCTTATCCAGGCGCCGCCCGCCAATCACATAAACCGGATGCTCCCCCACGCGCGTCGCACGCCCGGCGAACAAGCCCAGCGCCGTTCCCTCCTGCAGTTCTTCCTGCTTCAGAAATGCTCCCTGCTCAGCCGCGGCGGGAAAGCCCCCAACTGCACCGTCCGGATATCCAAACTTGGCCGGCCACTGCGCCGAAGAAATAATGGTCCCATCACTTTCCACAAACTCCAGAAAGTCGAGTTGACTATTCTCTGCCATGGCTTTCGCCAACTCAAAATAGGGACCAGAATCCGCCGGCGCGCGGTTCAACGCTAACGCCATCCGGCTCACACCCTCCGACACAGCAATGGCCTCCACCCGCCGCGCCACTTCCTCGCCCTGCCGGTTGAACTCGCGACGGAACTGCGTCACCAGCGCCGCCGTTCTTTCATCCTCGCTACGATCGAAAGCCCGCCGCGTTACTGCTGACACCAGCCACGCTACCGCCGCCACCGACAGAAACACCGTCAGCGCGAAAACGGCCAGCAGTTTGCGGCGAAACATCATTGCCTTTCTTTTTTACAAAACTCTTGCCCATTATTTGAAAATGGAACCCTCGCATCATATCGCACCATCTCGTTGGGCAGGTGCAAATGGGGAGGTCGCAAACTGGCTCGGCTTCTGGGGTGAGCTGAGAGCGGCCCGCCGCTGGGGATGTTCCGCCAAGCGGCGAACCGCACTAAACCCCGTCACAAACCTATCTGGGCTGCTGTTCCGCCTGCGCGCTCTGGTTCGCCAGGTTCATTCCGCGTAGCACGTCATTCGCAAAGAAGAATTTCCCATCGGCCGGGACCATCATGATCTGCAACTTATCCGAGAGCCTCTCCGCCACAATCTTATTAATCAGCAACGGATTATCCTTCAAAATCGCCGCCTCGCTGTGCAGCCGCTCCGCATCCGCCACAGCCGTCACCCGGATGCGATCGGCTTCCGCCTCCGCCAGCACCTTCCGGCGCTCGCCTTCGGCTTTGCCGTCGATTACTTTGGCCTGGGCATCGCCTTCCGCGTTCTGAATGGTCGCTTCCTTACGCGCTTGCGCCTCCAGGCGGCTCTGCTCAATCTGCTTCTGTTTGAGCGGCAGTGTATATTGCATTGCGTCCGCTTCTCCCTTGGCCCGCAGAACACGCACCCGCGCCTCGCCTTCCGCCATTTTGACCTGGCGCGCCTTCATGGCTTCGGCCTCCAGTTCGGCAATGCGCACTTCCTTACTCTTTAGTTCTGTCTCTATCGCCATGCGGTCGTTCTCCTGCTCTTTCAAGAGAAGTGTCTGCAATCCCTCAGCATATTCCGGCGGCAATTGGATATCCCGCAGCATCACCTCTTTCACCACAATCCCATCCGCCGCCAGCTTCTGCGTGATCAGCCCCGCCGCCCGTTGCCGCACCTCTTCACGCTTCGCCGAGAAAACATCCCGCACCGTATAGTTCGGCACGATCTCCCGCCAAACGCTAGCCACCGTAGGCGGAACGATTTCCTTTTCCACCGGGCGCGGCAAATTCCCCTGGATGTAATCCAGCCTTTTCGCGTCCAGCCGGTATCGCACCGTAATCGCCAGCCCCAGCGTCAGCCCTTCTTTTGCTTGAACATCGAGAAGTTCAGTCTTCGTAACGTTCTTGCCCGCCCTCTTTCCGTCTTCCGAAACGCCGGTAGTAAAGACCTGATCCCGCGTATCAAACAGCGCCACATCCTCCACCAGCGGCATCACCATGTGTGCCCCGGGATACAGCGTCCCCGGCACCGTCCCGCTCATCTCGCTTACCCGCACACCCGCCATCCCGCTCGGCACCACCACAATACTGAAAGCCACCAGCAGCGGTCCCCACGCCAACATTGCCAGCGCGAGAGAAGTCCGCCAGCGAACCACAATCGGTGCCGCAGCAACTGCCCCTTCCGGTGTCTCCAGGGCCCGCCGGTACAACACTTCGCGATACAGATCGTAGGTGAGAATGCACACGGCCGCGATCATCATCCCCAGGCCGCCCGTAATCAGCAAATACTTCAACGCCAGCATCGTAGTTCTCCTTTGCGCCTCAGCGCTTCTGCCCGCTCTTCACCGGCGCCGTCTGCCGGACCGGTTGCTGAACAAAGAACAGACGGAAGACTTGCCCGAAAATAAACTCCTCCGCCAGCAACGCCACCGCCACCGAAAAAATCAGGCCCGCCACCACCGCCATGAATGTGATCACCACCTGCATAACGCCCTCCTGAAGAACGACTTTCTGATTTCGAACTCTGGCCCGAAACTACTCACTGGGTACCAGGTACTAGGTACTTCTACTGTCCTGCCGCCTCCGCCGTAACCGCAGCCACGCGCTCTCCGCCAAACACCTCGGCAATCTCCTCATCTCTCTCCCCACGAATGGACACGACATCACTCACGCGCAACATCGCGTACAACCGCTCCACATCTCGATTCCGCAATCGGATACATCCATGCGAGGCAGCCCGCCCAATCGACCGCGGCGCATTCGTCCCATGAATCCCGTAGCCCTTCAAGTTCAGCCCGATCCAGCGCGTGCCCACCGGACTGTTCTCGCTCGCCGCCATCACCACACCGTCGTGGTAGTAAGCCGGATTCGCCACCCGGTTCACAATTTCGAACTCTCCCGTCGGGCTGGGACTCTCCGCCGCACCCACCGCAACCGGAAAGTAAGCCAACACCTTTCCGTCCTCCATCACCGCCAACCGGCGGTCCGGAATACTAACCACCACCACCCGCCGCACGCGCGGCCTCGCAAGGAGTCTTGAAGCATTCTGGGACGGAGAACTTTGCGCCAGGCACGGAGGAGCCGCCATCGCCAGAACAACAACCGCAACCATCCACTCCGCTGTCCACCAGATCGTCACCGTTTCATTTGCTGGTTTCATCGCCGCCCTCATACGCACACCTATAGGGCAGGAAGAGCGCCAAACCCTATGAAGGTGAAAACTAAGGGCTTACGAGAGGATGCGTAACCATGCGAAGTGGCAAACCGAGGTCAGTGTGTGTGCCTGGACACACCCCCGCGGCCTATGATTTTCTCTCGCAGGAACCTTGTGGTGAGCCTCAGCGTTGTCATTGAGGAGAGCCGCCGCTGCCAAAGCTTTAAGGCGCCCGGCCCCGCCGTCTGAGGTAACGGCTCTGTGGGGTTCTGTGGGTTGGAGCCGGGCGATCTTTAACTAGTAATGGACTAGTTCAATGTCGGCATTCTGCCACGAAGAAGTTTTCATTTCAGTGACTGCCGTCACCCTTCCGTGTGATGTCAATCCTCGACTCTAATGCAGCTATTGTTTTTCCTTGTCGTTGCCTCCGCGCCCTCAGCGTCCTCTGCGGTGAAAGTCTTTGACTTCCCATGCCCCCACCGCTATCGTTGCCCGCATGAACGTAGTCAAAGCCACCCGCCAGTTCGAAGCCTGGCTGGCCCACCACACGCAAATCGACCAGAAGGACCTCCGCCTCAAACACTCCAACATGAAGGCGGACGTCTTCCTGTTCCTCCGCGCCACTTATTACCGCTGGGCGCAACTCTGGCCGCAGGTCTGTCCCGACCTTGCCCGCGCCCCGCAAGTCCTCGCCGTCGGAGATCTTCACGTCGAAAATTTCGGCACCTGGCGCGACATCGAAGGCCGACTCATCTGGGGTGTCAACGATTTCGACGAAGCCTGGCCCATGGCCTACACCATCGACTTGGTCCGCCTCGCCGTCAGTGCTCATCTGGCCGCCGAGGCCGGACGCCTCCCCCTCAAACGCGAGGACATTTGCGGTGCCCTGCTCGAAGGCTATCGCGATGCCATGCGCGAACAAGGATGCGCCTTCGTGCTGGGCGAAAAGCATCAGTGGCTCCGCCGCATCGCCGAAGGCGATCTCCGCGATCCCGTCCGCTTCTGGCAAAAGATGGACGCACTCCCCACCCTCAAAACCGAAGCCCCTGTCAGCGCCATCGATGCCCTCGAGCATCTGATGCCCGCGCCCGGCCTCCGCTATCGTCTCGCGCACCGCGTCGCCGGACTCGGCAGTCTCGGCCACGCCCGCTATGTAGCCATCGCCGACTGGCACGGCGGCCGCATTGCCCGCGAAGCCAAAGCCCTGGTCCCGTCCTCCTCCCACTGGGCTCAATGCCTTGATTCGAAGAACAACGGCGGCCCTGCTGAGATCCTCTACCAGACCATCATCACCCGCGCCGTCCGCTGTCCCGATCCCTTCGTCCAATTGCGCGGACGCTGGATCGTCCGCCGCCTCGGTCCCCACTGCTCCCGCATCGAACTCGCCTCCTTGCGCGCCCCCGACACCGAACTCCGCCTCCTGCACGCCATGGGATGGGAAACCGCCAACATCCATCTCGGCACTCAATCCGCCCGCAAACCCATCCTCCGCCATCTCGATAAACAGAAAGGGAAGTGGCTGCACCACGCCGCCGAAGCCATGCTCCAAGCCACCCGCTCCGATTGGGACGTCTGGAAGAAGAAGGGTCACCTTTGATGGGCATCGCAATGTAGTCCCGGAAATACAGCTTCCACCCGATTGCTTCCTCCCGCCGCTCCCGACAAACTGAAGAAAATCTGGCCGGGATTGGGTGACGAATGGACCACCAACAGCCACCGGCTCCAACTCTGCTGGGCAGCCTCCTTTCTTCCCTTTCCAGATCCCGTCGCTTGGAAGATCGCATACGCGCTTTGTGCGCTCAGGCCGTGGACACTACCGACCTCGCCAAGTTGCCTGGAGTCCTTGAACAGCTCAAGGCTGCCCTTCATGACCACGTCGAACGCCTGCGCAGACTAGCCGCCGGATACCCCGTCCCTACCGAACGCCGTCAGTTCTGATCTCCAGTATCTCCGCCGGTTTTCGCAATCGAACGTACGAGCTACAGTTAGATGCTGTAATATGTATGGTCCCATGGACCAGGCCAACAGTGACCGCATTCACGAACTCTGTTCGCTTATTGCAGTAGAACAGGACCGCCAAAAGTTCCTCGGCCTTGTCGAAGAGCTAAGCCGTATCTTGTCCGCCCAAGACAATCTCCCGAACAACCGGCCGGACGGCCAAAAGAAGGATTAATTCTTCGTGCGCATTCTGACTCAAGTGCCGCACTAATTGAAGATTTGCGCGGTAACGTGAAAGTCCCGATCCGCACTCACAGGACCCCAATCTCCCCACCTGCGTTACACTATCTCGCCGCCTATGCCGCCCACTTCCCAAGATCCCAACCAACTCCTAACCCAACTCGAAACCGAGAAAAATCGCTTTGACCCCAGCCACGCCGCCCTAGTCAACAAACTCCTGATCCAACTCTCAAAGCCCCAACTCTCAAAGCTCCAACTCGACCATCCTCATCAACTCATCCGTTTCCACGAGTGCCTGCTTTTCCTCCGCGCCTTCCCGCACGCCCCGTCTCTAGTCCCGCGCGTAGAACATCTTCTCAACACCTTCCACCAACGCATCGAAAAATTTCACGCCGCCAACGCCGACATGTCTCCATTCGACGACTTCGATACTTCCGGAGTCGCCGGCACCACTATGCAAGACACTCTCTCCTTCGACGTAGCCCAATGGCTCGTGCGCCGCATTCCCAGAAATGTAGACATCGCCTGGAACGATTACTGGGATGACGATCAAGCCGAGCGCGCACGCGGCAACACCTGGCCGCGTTTCATTCCGCTGCTGGAAGAAGACGCCGACGTAGAAGCCAACATCCCCTGGCAACGCTGGCTCGACGCCGCCCGTGGCCGCCAAAACCCGCTCCCCTGGCTCCTGAAGCGTTTCGCGAAACTCCCGCTCCAACCGCGCCAGCAATCCGAACTCTACGACTCCGTTCGTCTTCCAATTCGCTGGCGGCTCGAAAACTTAAAACTCTCCCGCACCCGCAACTGGACGCGTCCCAGCCGCTTCTACTTCCACAACGCCCCGCTCATCCAGCGCAGCGAAGTTTCTCTCTCCCGCGAACTATCCCAGCCCGCGCCCAAACTCGAAAGACTCTCCGCCGCCGCCGGAGAATCCGTCCTGCAATCAGTCCGCGGAGTCATGGCTGTCCGCTACCGCGAACTCTACGGCACCACGCTGGGCGACCCGCACACTGTAGTCCGCGCCAACCTCGGCCGCGGCGTAGTCATTCATCTCTGGGGACTCCCGCCCACCCGCCGTCTCCCGCTCCGCGCCTACCTCGCCGGCTACACCCTGAAGAACGGAGTCCCCATCAACTACATCGAAGCCATCGGCCTCTGCGAATGGATCGAGGTTGGCTTCAACACGTTCTACACCTACCGCCATGGCGAAACTGCCTGGATTTACGCCCAAGCCCTCCGCTGCCTCTGCGCCCTGACCGCCGCAAAATGCATTTCCATCTATCCGTATCAAATCGGACAGAACAACGACGAAGCCATCGACTCCGGCGCCTTCTGGTTCTACCGCAAACTAGGCTTCCGCCCCGGACGCCCCGACCTGCAAAAGCTATGTGAAAGGGAAGAGAAGAGAGTCACCGCCAACCCCAAATACCGCACCCCGCCCCGCACCCTGAAACGCCTAGCCGAAGCCCACATGTTCTACGAAATGCGAGTACCTGCAAGGAACCGCGCGACTCCCGCCGCAGCTCTGGATGAGAGAAAGACCGATGGATCCGTGCGGAATGCCGATGCGTCCACGCGGGACGCCGGCGCAACCGTGGAAGAGCGGCCCTTCCAGGGCCGCGTAACGCGCCCATTCAAGGAACCGGGCTTCAGCCCCCGCGGCCCTTGGGACACCTTCTCTACCCGCAATCTAGGCCTGCAAATCAACCGCCGCATGGCCCGCGACTTCGACGGCGACCACCAGAAAATCCGTCAAGCCTCCACCGCCGCTATAACCCGAGCCCTAAAACTCAACCCGTCCCGCTGGACCCCAGCCCAAAAACAGTCCCTGGGAAACTGGTCCCTGGTCCTAGCCCTAATCCCCGACCTCCCACACTGGACCTCCGCCGAAAAAAATCAACTCGTCAAAATCATCCGCGCGAAAAGCGCTGCCAGCGAAATGCCCTACCTCCGCCAAACCCAACACCACCCACGCCTGCGCGAAGCCCTGCTCCGCCTCGGCGCCCAATAATTGCAGAAAGAGGTTTACCCCGCTTACCCCGTGTCCCCCGTGGTAAAGGTTTGTGGTCTCAACAACAGCCGCAGCCTCCTCCTCAAAACACTCCCAAGCCTCGCGATATTCCTCAAACTTCGATTTCTTCCTCCCCGGCACCGGAAACAACCGGATCGACTTCATCCTCACAAACGCCCGCGGAGGCCAGGTGGATTTAGCGTCGGCGACGAAGTCCCTTTGCCGAGGCCTCGGATCCAGCCGGTTCACGGAACGGTTCCACAGCAATGGGCTCATAACGCACGTCCAGTACGGTCAGATGTTCTGTGCCGCCCGGCACTTGCAGGACTACGCTGTCACCCGCTGCCGACTTCATCAACGCGCGCCCCAGAGGTGACACCCAACTGATGTGGTTGCGGTTGAGATCGATTTCGTCTGTGCCCACGATGCTCACCACTCGCGATACTCCCGCGGCATTGGCATAGCGCACGGTCGCTCCGAAGAATGCCCTCGGCTTCGTCCCTGCCTGCCCCGCTCTCGGAGCTTCCGGGTCCACCACTTCTGCGGCTTCGATTCGCTTCGTGAGAAAGCGAATCCGCCCATCGATCTGCCGCAGCCGCCGCTTGCCGTACTGATAGTCGGCGTTTTCACTCCGATCGCCGTTGCCGGCAGCCCACGCCACCACCTCCGTCACGGCCGGGCGTTCCCGGGTGAGCAGAAACCGGTGCTCATCTTTCAGGCGCTCCAGCCCGCTCGGCGTGATGTAGTTCTTGATCGGCGTCGCGGGCTCGTCCGCTTTTGGTTTTCTCGTAAACCCTTTTCGCATCTCGTAGTCTTTCGTCCTTCTAGCGCGAATCCAGTGGGTGCTCACAATGAACGCGGATGAACGCCGATAAACCGCCCTTGCAACGGGGAGAAGGATTAAACGTCGTATAATCTCGTGCGCGCAGCTTGGGAGCAGAACATATGAACGTACAAGAACAAATCGAGAAGTATATT
>Ga0210404_10000331_pt1 | contig 26817 bp, 19 predicted proteins | sample IncBWH28MmetaG_FD_155455 | JGI IMG/M metagenome (GOLD analysis project Ga0210404, IMG submission 155455) | Forest soil microbial communities from Barre Woods Harvard Forest LTER site, Petersham, Massachusetts, United States - Inc-BW-H-28-M | ecosystem: Environmental > Terrestrial > Soil >... | reverse complement strand
CCTTGAGGCGTCGCTTGACGAGTGGGCGCGCGTCCGAAGAAGACAAGAAGTAACACGAAGCGCGCAGGGAGCAAATTCAAATTCCCTCTGCGCGCTTCGCAGTTTGACATGCAATCTTATCCGCGCGTGCGGTGGAATTCGCGCATGAAAGTAGTGAGAGCTTCGACGGCTTCGAGGGTGACGGCGTTGTAGAGAGAAATACGCAGGCCGCCGACGGAGCGGTGGCCCGGGGTGCCGACCAAACCGTGCGCGGCAGCCTCCGTCGCAAACTGCTTTTCGATTGCTTCGTCACGGCCGGCGACGCGGAAGACGACGTTCATTTTCGAGCGCGAAGTATTTTCGACGGGGCAGTGATAGAAGCCCCTGCTCGATCCGATCGTGTCATAAAGGAGTTTCGCCTTGGCGTCGTTACGTTTTTCGATGGCGCGGACGCCGCCTTCGGATTCGATCCATTCGAGCACCAGGCCGACGATGTAAACCGCGAACGTTGGAGGTGTGTGGTAGAGAGATTTTTCCTTGATGTGAGTGCGGTATTGGAGAACAGTGGGGAGATTCTTGTCGGCGCGCTCGGCCAAATCACTTCGAATGATCACGACGGTGGCGCCCGAGAGGCCGAGGTTTTTCTGGGCACCGGCGAAAATCAGGCCGTACTTGTTCACGTCGATCTGGCGCGAGGCGATGTCGGAGGACATGTCGGCAACGAGCGGAACGCGGCCGGTATCGGGCAGGGCGGTCCATTGCGTGCCTTCGATGGTGTTGTTGGTGCAAATGTGGACGTAGGAAGCATCGGGTGAAAACTTGATTTCCTCAGGGCGCGGGAGGCGAGCGAATTTCTCGGATTCGGTGGAGCCGGCGATATTGTGGAGCATGCCTTTCTTGAGTTCGCCGATGGCTTTGGCGGTCCACATTCCGGTGTGAAGCACGTCGACGGGTTTGCCGCGCAGGCAGAGATTCATGGGAACCATGGCGAACTGCATGCTGCCGCCGCCTTGCAGGAATATCACCGCGTAATCGTCCGAAATGCCGAGGAGGCTGCGAAGCTTTTGCTCCGCGGTGGCAATGATGCTTTCGAATTCGGGCGAGCGGTGGCTCATCTCCATCACGGACATGCCGCTGCCGCGCCAATCGAGGAGCTCTTCGCGGATGCGTTCGAGAACAGGGAGCGGAAGTGCGCCGGGGCCGGCGTTGAAGTTGAAAACGCGCTTGGCGGTCTGCACGGGAATCGTGGAAGTCACGACGGGAGAATCCTCTTTCTTCAAGAATGGCAGCCCGGTGCGCACGTACTCAAGCCGGCAGCTCCGCAATCCAGAATAGCAGAATTCAAAGGAGCCTCCGAGCCGCATTGCAGGATTTGAACGAGGCCGCGGCTGTGTATGGAGAGGGATAGCTAAGACATTAAGTAGCGGTAAATGACTGAACTCTCGCCGGCCTGTTTTTCCCTTGTGAAATTGCGCAACGTACTCTTGACTTAGTGGGGGGTGTGCGCGCAAAACTACTAAAGCTTCCTACCCCGAGGGGCTTGATAGAGCGAGAAAACGCCTGTTTTTCCCGCATTGGCGCGCTCGCTGGGATTTCTTAAGGAGAAGATTGAACGCACCGGACGCCAATTCAGCGGGCGGTCGGCAGCAGCAGTTTGAGTTGTCCATTGGCTGTGTGCCCATTCGACTGCAAATGGCTGATGAGCGGCTGTACAACGCGGCATCGGCGCGATACGGCGCGTTCACAGGAACGGCGGCGCAACCCATTCCGATCACATTAAATGATTTTTCCGCGGCAGAGAGCCAGCCACCTGAATTTGTATATGAGTTTGAGGGGGCGGTGCTCCGGACGGGTCCGAACTTAACAAGGTTCGACGGCGTTAGGAATGAATATGCGCTGGATTCGCTGTTACGCGTCTTGCTGAGCTGGAAACTTACGGGGCACACCGGTTTTCTACTGCATGCAGCTACGGTAATTCGCAAGGGCAAAGCCTACGTATTCACCGGCAGGTCGGGGGCGGGAAAAAGTACGGTGGCCTCATTATCGCCGCGCGGAAGCGTGCTGACCGACGAAATCTCGCTGCTACGCTGCCAGAGCGGCGTGTGGCGGGCGTACGGCACGCCGTTTTGGGGAGAATTTCGCGCAGCAGGATCGAATACCAGCGCGCCGGTGCGGGGAATTTTCCGCCTGGTGCAAGCGGCGGAGAATCGAGTGATGGCGCTCCGGCCGGTGGAGCTGCTTCGCGCGCTCCTACCGAATGTTTTGTTTTTTTCGCCCGAGGCCGAAGCCAACCGGCGCCTGCTGAAAATTCTCGGCCAGGCAGTGGAGACGATTTCCGGTTACGAACTGGCGTTTCGCAAGGATCGCGCGTTTTGGGAGGTTCTTCCCGAATGACGACCAAACCGTCCGTTTTCTGGCAGAAGAATCCGGCACTGGCCTGGAGAGAGATTGACGAAGTTACGGTCATTATTTCGCCGTCGGACAGCGTGATGCATGAGCTGAACGACACGGGAAGCTTTCTCTGGAAAAACATCGATGGGCATCGATCCGCGGCGGACCTGGCAGGATTGCTCGCCGAGTCGTACGAGGTAGGGCCGGACGTGGCGCTAACGGATACGCAAGCACTGCTCGAAGAGATGTCCTTGCGGAAATTGGTTATTCCCGTTCCGGCAACGGACGGAGGGCTGGGTTGACCTCCAACGCAGCAGCGGGCGCCACGCCCCTGATGGACCGGCTGATCTCACGTACGGTGCGGAAGCACCAGCCGCTGAGCGTTCATTTCGATCTGACGTACCGTTGCAACGAACGCTGCGTGCATTGCTACCTGGATCACGACGACCACGGCGAACTGACCACGGCGGAATGCCTGGCGGTGATGGAAGAGCTGGCGAAGGCCGGGACGCTGTTTCTCACGTTTAGCGGCGGAGAGATTTTTCTCCGGCCCGATCTCTACGAGATTTTAGCGGAAGCCCGGAGACTACATTTCGATATCAGCTTGAAGACCAATGCGCTGCTGGTGACGAAGGAGCGCGCGGCGCGGCTGCGCGAATTCGGAGTGCGGCGCGTGCAGATCAGCATTTACAGCGACGTTCCGGAAGTACACGACGCCATCACCAAGGTTCCTGGGTCGCTGCAGCGGACGCTGGCGGCGATTCCGCTTTTGATCGAACAAGGATTGCAAGTGAAGCTGGCGTGTCCGTTGATGCGTGAGAATTTGCTGGCGTACCGCGGGGTGATGGCGCTCGCGGAAAAAATCGGAGTTCCGTACGTTCTGGACCTGACGATCACGCCGATGATGGACGGCAACGAAGGGCCGCTGGCGCACCGCGTTCCGGTGTCTTCACTCTTGCCGGTGATGCAGGATCCCATGCTACACGCGTGCAAGCCGCAGCTGAGCGCGGATACTGCTCGCGCGATGGAAGAATATCCGGCGGCGATCGGAAGCGCGGTTTCGAGCGGAATGGAAAGCGCGGCGTACGAGGATTTGCCGTGCAGCGCGGGCCACAATAGCTGCTACATCTCGCCGTATGGGGATGTGTATCCCTGCGTGCAACTGCCGCAGGCGGCGGGAAATTTACGGCGCGAGCGATTCAGCGACATTTGGTATCACGCTCCGCAGCTCGAGCGGCTGCGCGGGATTCGCGAAAGCCAGCTTCCGGTTTGTTCGCGCTGCGAGATTCGCGATTACTGCGAGCGCTGCCCGGGGCTGGCGCTGATGGAGGGCGGAGACTTGCTGGGGGCGTACCAGCGGGCTTGCGAACTTGCGGAGCAGAAGGCCCGGCTGGCGGGCGTATTTGCGCCGATGAGCGCTCTTCACCGGGAGCATGCAGCGACTGCATTGCAGGCAACTTCCGAAAACGAAATCGCTTCTTTTGCAGCAAGTTTTAGTTCAGACTGAAGGAACACGGAATGCCCGAAGATCAAAAAGACTCTCCCCAGACACCCGGCGGAAACGGTGGCAAGAAACCTTATATGAAGCCGAGTGTGGTTTCGGAACCGATCTACGAGACGCTGGCTCTGGCCTGCGGCAAATTGCCTGGCCAGGGTGGCATTTGCAACGGTTCTCCCCGCAGATCATAAGGACTCTCACTACTTCCTTCAGAGAGGCGTAACGCCTGACAGCCGGTATCACTTAATTGCTATAGCTTTGGGCAAACCGGGACTTGCGTTCCATTGACCGCTCTCCCTTGAAACTCCACGCTACTAGAAAGAGGCGGCAACAGCGTTAGTTGCGAGCATTCCCCCTCTGTTGCCCCTGTTCGATCAGGCCTCCGCAACACGCGCCTTTGCATTCGAGAACGTTTGTGCATTTGTGTGATTCGATGGGAAGTAGGGAGCACAGAATTTAACCTGAGGCATTGATGGAGAGTCGGCGCAAGCAGCGAAAGGATTCAAACCAGATAGGCGGTGAGCGACGCGCGGGCGACGTTGCGCGGATTGCGGAATCGCTGGCGACGCGCGGGCGCGTCCCTCTTTGCGTTCATGGCGCAAGCATGATGCCCTGGGTTCGCCCAGGAGACATCGCGATGATCCGCACGGTGGGCGCGGAAACACTGCGCTGCGGTCACGTGGTCCTTTTCCGGCGCAACAACAGTTTGTTTGTTCACCGCATCGTGGAAAAGAAGGGGCCGCTGGATGCCGCGCAGATTCTTGTGAAGGGCGACGCGCATCCCACTTCCGACGGTCTGATGGAGCAGGGAGAATTGCTGGGCCGTGTGGTTTGGCTCTACAGGAACGGGCGCCGCATCGATCTAGAAGCGCGGGGCCAGCGTGTCTTGGGGCTATTCATTTCGCGTCTGTCGTTGTATGGCTGGTCCTGGCATCCCGCGGTCAAGTTTGCAGCTCATATCATGCGTCCCGCGCGGCGGGCCATCAAAGCCCTGCGCTTTTCGAACGCCGCAGTCCGCTAGCTTCTTCCTCTACAGTTCCTAAGATTCACTGATCAGCGCAAACTCGACGCGTTTTCGCATGGGATCGATGCGCTCTGCGCGAACGCGAACGCGATCGCCAAGGTGCCACTCCAAGGGTTTTGACTTTGCGCCGCGGCCGTGGCGTGCGCCGGGCCCGCCACGGCGGCCTTCGTGACTTGATTGGGCGACGATGGCGTGATCGCGTTCGCGGTAGACGCAGCGCGCGCCGGCAAATTCTTCCAGGGCGTTTACGGGGATCAATCCTTCCACAAAAACTTCGAAGAGCTCGACGAAGCAGCCGAATTTCTGCACGGAGATAATCAACGCGTCGTACTCTTCACCCAGATGCGCTTCCATGAATTGCGCAGTTTTCCAATCCATCAGTTCGCGTTCGGCACCGGCAGCACGGCGCTCGGCTTCGGAAGTTTCCGAAGCAATCTCCTCGAGATTCCGGTGTGAATAAAGCGTGGACTCGGCGCCACGCGGTGCGGCGGCGTGGGCCGCGGATGAAGGTGGAGCACCGTTGGGATGTTCGAGCGCCCATTTCAGAATGCGATGGACGATCAGGTCCGGGTAACGGCGAATGGGCGAAGTGAAATGGGTGTATTCGTCGAAACCCAGCGCGAAATGGCCGAGTGGTTCGGCGGCGTAGCGGGCTTGCTTGAGGGAGCGAAGCATCAGGTAGGAGACGATGCGCTCTTCGGGCTTGCCGACGACCTTTCGAATGAGCCGTTGGTAATGCTGCGGCGTGAGGCGTAGCTCTGCTCCAGGGAGTGCCACCTTCATGCCGCGTTCGCGGCCATGACCGAAGGAATCGGGCCGGCCGGCTTTTGCGGGCGAGGGCACGCGGCCGTGGCGGACGGCAACTTCGCGCTGATGCAGATTTTCTATGCCGAGGGAATACCCAAAGGCGCGGGCCAGCTCTTCGAATTCCAAAACTTTGCGCGCGTCCGGCTTTTCGTGGACGCGATGGAGAGATTCGATGCCGCGCTGGAGGAGATAGCCATCGACGGCGCGGTTGGCGGCGAGCATGAATTCTTCGATCAACCGGTGGGCGATGTTGCGCTCGCTGCGGGTGATGCTGGTCATGCGCTGCTCTTCGTCGAACTCGATGACGCGCTCGGGAAGGTCGAAGTCAATGGAGCCGTGCTCATTGCGGCGCGCGTTGAGGAGCAGGGCGAGCTCCTTCATGTCGCGGAAGTGCGGCGCGAGGGCCGCATACTTCGCGGTCATTTCGGCGTCGCCTTCAATCACTTTGTTGACGTTGGTGTACGTCATGCGCTCGGCGGAGCGAATGATCCCGCTGGTCATGCGCGAGGATTTCATGTTTCCGCGAGCGTCGAATTCCATGAGCGCGCTCATGACCAGGCGATCCTCGCGCGGTTTAAGGGAACACATGCCGTTCGAAAGAGATTCGGGGAGCATGGGCACGGCTCGATCGGGAAAATAAACGGAGGTGCCGCGAAGGCGCGCTTCCTGATCGAGTGGCGTAGAAGTTCGAACGTAGTGTGCTACGTCGGCGATGTGTACCTGGAGGCGCCAGCCACCGTCGGAGCGGTGCTCAACGTAAACGGCGTCATCGAAGTCGCGCGCAGTTTCGCCGTCAATGGTGACGATTGGGAGGCGGCGGAAATCTTCGTGGCCGGCGAGCTCGGTTTCGCTCACCGGCTGGGCGCGCTCCGTTGCTTCATCCAGGACTTCGGCGGAAAACGCGTGGGGCAAACGGTGTTTGCGAATGATGATTTCGATGTCCACGCCGAGATCGCCCGGACGGCCGAGGATTTCAACGACGCGTCCAGTGGGCGCGGCGCCTCCGCGGGGAAAGCGCGTAAGCTCAACGTTGACCACGGCGCCGTCAAGCTCGTCCAGGCGCGGAATGCGCCGTCCGCGGATGCTGGTCTCATCGGCGCCGCTGAATCCAAGTTTTTTCCAAAGTCCGGGAGTCAGCTCGTGGCCGCGCGGGATTTCCACTTCGTGCTGGATTCGAACGTCGTACGGCAAGACGGTATTCCCGTGCGGGCCGTAGCGAAATAAACCGACGATGCTCGGATGCGCGCGGTCCAAGATTCGAACGATGTGGCCTTCCGCGCGCTGCGCTCCGGAGCCGGCGCCGGGGCGGCGCTGGATTTTTGCCAGGACGTGATCACCGTGCATGGCGTCCTCTATGGCATCACGAGGGATAAAGACGTCGCCATCGAGTTGCGGCATCGGAGCATCGGGCACGACAAAGCCGTAGCCATCGTGATGGAGGACCAAGCGGCCCTTAACCTCATCGAAATTTGCGAAGGGGCGCTGGGGTTGCGGTGCCTGATCGGGACGCCGCGGCTGGCCGGAGGCATCACGATCCTGCTTGCGGCTTGGGAGGCGGTAGCGGCCGCCCGGCAATTCCTCGATGGCATGGCGTTTCTTAAGTTTCGCGAGCATTTTGAAGAGCGGGCGGGTATCGGCCTCTTTCAGATGCAAGCCCTGAGTGATCTCGCTAGCCGAGGCGGGGTGGCTCGTAATTTGCAGAAAACGCAATATATTATCGGGACTGAGGTGTGGAGGGCGAGGCATGAGATTAGGCGCCGCAGGGGACGCTTGTTTTCCACCGTGATTCTAGCCACTTTTTTTGGTTCTTCAGGAACTTTTTTCAGGATTCCGGGATTATATAGACAGGCCAACACACGACCGGCCAGTCACCCTCCGTCAGACTGGCTGGGTTCCCCGTAAGGGGAAAATAAGGGAGGCGGGACGACCTGGCCTGCCTCCCTATTTCTTTTCATTCGAAACTACAATCGAAACTACTCTAAATTAGACTAGTCCGTTTCCTTCGCCGGTCAACCCTTCACGCAAACAACCTGTCGCAAGGTGTGAACGATTTCCACGAGGTCGCTCTGCGCGGCCATCACCGCTTCGATGGATTTGTAGGCCGCCGGCGTTTCGTCGATGACCTCGGCGTCTTTGCGGCATTCGACGCCTTCGGTCATGCGCTTATGGTCTTCCACGGAGAAGCGGCGCTTGGCTTCGGTGCGGGACATCGCGCGGCCGGCGCCGTGGCTGCAACTCATGAAGCTTTCCAGGTTGCCCTTGCCGCGCACGATGTAGGAGCGAGCTCCCATGCTGCCGGGAATGATGCCCATGTCGCCTTCGCGGGCGCGCACGGCACCCTTGCGCGTGACCAAGATGTTCTGGCCGTAGTGGCGTTCGCGCGCCACGTAGTTGTGGTGGCAATTAATGGCCTTCACCTCCGCGACAAACGGACGGACTTCCCCCGACGCGCGAACGGCGCCGACAATCTGCTCCATCATCAGGTCGCGATTGAAGCGAGCGAAGTCCTGTGCCCATTCCACGGCTTCAACGTAATCGTCGAAGTGTTCGGTGCCTTCGGAAAAATAAGCGAGGTCCTTGTCCGGCAGATGGATGAAGAACTTCTCCATGTCTTTCCGCGCAAGCTCGATGAAGTAGCTGCCCATGCGGTTGCCGACTCCGCGGGAACCGCTGTGCAGCATGAACCAGACGTTTTCTGATTCATCGAGGCAAACTTCGATGAAGTGGTTGCCGGTGCCGAGCGTGCCGAGATGATTCGAATGATTCCCACGATCGAGCTTCGAGTGCTTTTCAAGAATGGCTTCGTAGCGCGGTTTGAGCGTTTGCCAGACTTCGTTGTTGCGCGCGGGAATTTCCCCCCACGCACCGGCGTCGCCGCGCCCGCCGTGATTGGTGCGGCCGTGGGGAACTGCTTTTTCGATCGCGGTGCGAATATTTTTAAGGTTGTCGGGCAGATCGCGCGCGTTTAGATCGGTCTGCACAGCCATCATGCCGCAGCCGATGTCCACGCCGACGGCGGCCGGGATGATCGCGCCTTTCGTGGGAATGACGCTGCCAACCGTTGCGCCGATGCCCCAGTGCACGTCCGGCATGGCCGCAACCCACTTGAAGATGAAAGGAAGCTGGGCGACGTTCAAGAGTTGCTTGTGGGCTTGATCTTCGAGCTGGACGCCCTTGGTCCAAGCCTTGATGGGCACGCCGGTTTCCGCTGTCAGAACGTTATAGTTTTTTTCTTCGGACATAGCGAGCACCGCGTTTGCCATTCGTGCTGGGTCCATTCTCACAAAAGGAGGGGCGCGGCCGCAAATCCATACGGCCGCGCCCCTGATAGACGCAGCATGAATTTACGAGTCAATTCTGCCAAGTGACGTTGACGAAGCCGGTGCCGCTGGTCGGGACGGTGTAAGTGTGATTCGAGCCGCCTTCCCATGTGACCGTGCCGTTGGCAGCGATCTTGATGAATTTGAATTGCAAGTTGGCTCCCGCAGGTGCGGATACGTTGAGGAACCAATTGGGGTAGTTGGGATCGAGCATGGGGCCGATGGCGCCATCCCAGGTCGTAGCCCAATTGCCGAGCTCGATGGTGTTGCCGGTCAGGAAGATGTAATCGCCGACGTTGGTGGGCGAGGCGTTGTTCACGGTAAAGGTGACCGGAATTAGTTTTGCCTGCAACACGGTGAACTGAATGGTGTTAGCGGCAGTGCCACCACTGTTTTTCAACTGAACGTTGTAGACGCCGTTGGTCACGCTGGGGACGGTAAAACTGACAGAGGAATCTGACCAGGAGGAAATCGTTGCGGCCGTAGTTCCAAAGAGGACGCTTCCCGTGGCCGAGCCGAAGCCCTTGCCGGCGATGGTGACTTTCAAGCCCGGGTGTCCCACGGTCGGGCCGATGGAGCCGACCTCAGGAGAAGTAACGGTGGAGGTAAATTGCCAGACTGCGGCGGTGTGGGCGCCTAGCGTGAAGGTGGTAACAGGATTGTTGCCGCCGGATCCCGAGGAGACGGTGATGGACGAGCCGCCGAGCAAGCCGCTGAGATAATCGGAATACGTGCCAGCCGGAAGCGCTGTGTTCAAGCCGCTGATGCCATAGCTGGAGGTGTCATTCTTGTTGATCGCGATGAGGACGACATCGTTGAAGAACTTGCGCTCGAAGATGTAGACGTCATTGTTCATCCAGCGTTGCGTGGAGGAACCGTACGCCAGCGCGTTGTTGGATTGACGCAGACCGGCGAGCGTGTGGGTGACGGAGTAGGCGTTCGTCGTGGTGCTGAACGAACTCATCCAGAGACGCGTGTACGGATCGCCGCCGCCGTTGGTGTCATTGTGGAGATACTGTTCGTCGGCGTAATAGAGAGTAGGAATACCGCGGCAGGTGAGAAGGAACGTAAGAGCTTCATTGTAGCGATTCTGATTGTTGTTCACGGAGAGAAAGCGCGGCATGTCGTGGTTGTCGATGAAGGTGACTAGGTCGTTCTGCCAGGTAAAGTTGGTGTTTTCCGCGCTGAGGGTATTGTCGATTTCGGAGAAGTTGTTGTTGCTGGCGAAGACGTCGCGGATGGCGGTGTTGAGCGGAAAATCGAGGAGCGAGATACCGCTATGGTTCGCGAATTTGTAGGAGTCGTGATAAAGCGTGTCGCTGGTATTGCCCTGAAACCATTCGCCGAAAAAGAAACTGGGACTATTGATGAACGCGGCGTTGGCCATACTGTATTCCCAGCCCCAGGTGACGTGTTTCACGGCGTCGATGCGGAACGCGTCCACTCCGTGGCTCTGCAATAACTGCATGGCCGCTTTCAAATAGCTGTCGATCGTGGCATTTTCCTGATTCAGGTCGGCCAGGCTGAAAAGTGTGTAGTACTGCAACTGGTAGCGATCGTTGAAATCGCTGATGTTGGCGTTGTGGTGGAAGTAGCCGCTGGTATCCGTGGGGTACGTGGTGACCAGAGTTCCGTTGTCGTAGAGCGCGCCATTTTCACCGGCGCTGTTGTTGTTGGTGTGGTTGGGCGCGAAGTCGACGATGACCTTGATGCCGTTCGTGTGTGCGGCGGAAACCAGGGCATCAAAGGCCGTCCAGGAGTTGGAAGTGGAACCGAAGTGCTCCTCAATGCGCTTCATATCGCGAGCCGCGTAACCGTGATATGGGGCAGTGGCATTGCCGCCGCCGTCGGGAATGTTGACGTTGATGTTGTCAACGGGAGGCGAAATCCAAATGGCGGTGACGCCCATGCCGCTCAAGTAAGACATTTTCTGCTGGATGCCGGCGAGATCGCCGCCCCAGTAGAGCTGCCAGTTCGTTTTTGTGGAATCGAAAAGGCCGGAGCTTTGGGAAGGGTTGTCGTTGGAGGTGTCGCCGTTGAAGAAGCGATCGGTCACTATTTGATAGATGACTTGCTTTTTGTAGTCCTGCGCTCTCGGTACAAAAGAAAGAGTGAGGAAGCACACTACGAGAGAAACTACGGCACGGATAGTACGACGATGCGATTGCATGGGGTCCTCCTAGGGGACGATTGGAAGAGGGACCGGGAGCCCAGCTGGTGGGAGAAAGCCGCCGGGAATTTGTTTGTAGCACCGCGATTTGCTGATGTCAACCGTATTGCGGAAGGCACTAACAGCCGGCGATGAACTCCCGCTCCATTAGCGGGCGACGGTGCTGAGGAAGGGGTAGTGGCTGGCGGCGCCCATGAAGAAGAGCATGGGGAAGGACAACCAGAACGAGGTGCGCGCGGTGAGAAAATTCCAGCGCATCAGGCGCTCGGTTTCGGGCGGCATCGGCACCCCTTCCGTGTTGCTGGCGCGGGACCACTTGATTAGGCGCTTCTGCACGCGCCAGACAACTCCCCAAGTATTGAACAGCATCACCAGGCCGAGCCCGCCGCCGACGCTGATAGCGAGATGAGCGTTCGAAACGTTGGGGCCGCCGTTCAGGACAAGGACCAGCCAGGACGCGGCAATCACGACAAGAGAGATTCCGAGGATGCGAAACCACGGGCTATTGAGGATACCCTTCGCGGGGAGTTGCAACGCGTAAATAAATCCGTACGCGACGAGCCATACCAGAAACCACAAACCAAACCACTTGCCAATGAGGGAACGGTCGCCGGCAAGTTTCGCATCCGCTGCGAGATGAATCGTAAAGTAGCGGAGGCCAACCAGGACCGTGACCACGGACGACGAACGGAACCAGCCCATCGCACCGGACATCAGGCCGGGATAAATCTTGATGCGCAGTTGAGGATCACATTTTTTCATCGCGGGGGTCAGCACCAGATTGAAAAAATAGAGCAAGCCAATCCAGATGATGCCGAAGACGATGTGCAGCCAGCGCAATGCCATCATTTCGTTTGCGTGCGGCGTATCGAGGAAAGAGAAATGTGGCTGCCACTCCGGGAACGAAAACGCCAACAGATGTAAAAGCATGTGTGTACCTCGGGGAATCTTCCGGATCGTCCAGCGAAGACACCCTAACGAATCGTAAAGCGTTCCGTCAATCGACAGCGTGCCCGGGCGGTGCCCTGGCTTGCTCCGCTATCGATCAAATCTCTCCGGATCGCCACATTTGCTCATTGGGGCTTGGGGAGTGCTGTCAGCGCTTCGCGAAACGCCGCCAGATTGTTCTTGTCGACGACCGCGGTGCCGGTATCGACCCAGCTTGGCAGAGGGGATGCAGGGGCGGTGTGCCAGTCCTTGAACTCCCGCACCGCGTTGTGGTGCAGGTCGTCGAGGAATTTAAGCCCGTAGTAGCTCATCACGTAAGGTTTCTGGGCGATCGTTGAGGAAATAGCCCCACTCTCAATCAAGCTCAGCGTCTCGGGGTCTTTGTCGAACGCCACGATGGGTACTTTGCCCTCCAAGCTAAATTGGTGCAAAGCGCTGGCGGCGCCGGGGCCACCGGTGGCTTCCAGGCAAATGATTCCGTCTATTTTTTCTTTCTTGTTGAGCAGGGCATAGACCTGGTCAAAGGCATTCCGCAAATCACCCTTGTCATCGAGGATCTTCGCCAGCTTCAGGGCAGGAAAATTCTTTAAAGCGTCGGCCACGCCGGCCACGCGGTCGTCCAGATTATGCTGTCCGGGAATGGAGATGACCACAATGTTCCCTTTGCCGGAGACGAGCGAGGCCATGCGCTTCACACTCTCCCTGCCGGCCTTCACGTTGTCGGTTCCGATATACAACACGCACTTCGAATTCGGCACATCGGCATCCACGCAGACTACCGGAATACCTTGCTCCACAGCTTTGTCGATCTCCGCCTGGAAGATATCCGGCCGCGCTGCGGAAAGACAGATTCCCGCAGGGTGCTGTCCCACGACCTGGCGGAATATCCCGACCTCTCCCGCCGGGTCATACGAAGTCGGGCCGGTCAGCTCAGCCTTTACGCCAAGCGACTTGGCGGCATCCAGAAAGCCAGCCTGCGCTTCTTGCCAGTACGGCAAATTAATGTTGGTCGCAACAAAGACGTAACGCTCGTTTTCCTCGTGATAGGGTCTTGCGCACGCCACAATGACCGCGGCCACCAAGAAAAAAAGAAAACATGCCAGGGTAATCCCAGATTTTCGCATTGGAATTCTCCTTTCGCGGTCAGTCTGGCCTTCGGGGGCATTTCTTGGTCCGATGGCTGTCTACTTGAAAGGGAACGGTCTGTGCCGCCTTACCCGGAGGCTGACTCTGGGCTGGATTCTAGCACCGCCGGGGTGGCAAGAAGCCAGCACGTGCAATATTTAGTCCGGCAGGGCGGGATCTTGCTGCCCGGGCGATTTTTTCAGAATGTGGTCATACCAGGCGGAGAAATATCGCCTCTCCTGTAAAATTGCAAGGGAAAGGAATCAGCCTCTACGCAGAATTTGGAGGAAAACTAGCATGGCTTTTACATCCTAGGAGGTCTAGAGATGAATCTTGCGAAATGTTGGTGCCCGAAAGAGGACTCGAACCTCCACTCCCTTGCGAGAACTAGCTCCTGAAGCTAGCGCGTCTGCCAATTCCGCCATTCGGGCACAAGTGCTGGATTGCGAGGCTTTTTCATTGTGCCCTTCGGCTCCAGCCTTTGTCAACGCGGGGCCGGAACCGCTGAATTTAGCCCCTGTTGCGATGAAGGACTCAAAGGTGGGCGGAATCCGGCGCTCCTTCCTAAGCATCGGTTTCTCAAATGCTTGGGACTGGAATTTCAAATGCAGAGTGCTATACTCCGCTTATCAACCGTAATACCCCTTGCCGGTCCGGTCGGGGCCGACACCGCGGACCAGTTCCAACGGGAGGTTACCATGGAACCTGCACCACTAACGGGGCCACTACTTTACCTGCTGATTGCCTGGGGAGTTGTAACCGCCATATTCCTAGTTCTGTTGCTGCGGCGGAGCCTGCTCGCCAGTCACGAGGATGATCAGATCTTTCTCGATGCCGCCCAAGAGCACATGGCTAGAGAGCAGCGCGAGCTCGTGGCCAAAATCAACGCGCTCTCCAAACCCATTATGGGGCTGGGTATCTTGGCGGGTGTCTTGCTTCTGGCGCTTGCGGGAATGTGGCTCTACCCCGCGCTGAAAAGCCTGTAGTCCTCGGCCGGGCGTGGAGTTGAGGCCCTGGCACTAGGGCTGCGCGGGCTTTACGGGCGAATCTGCTGGTTTAGCTGGCACCATCGCAGGAGGCCCCGGCACCTGCGACGTGTGGTTGTGCACGATAACCCAATGACCTTTGCGCTTTTCCATGACCACCGTTGTGTGTCCCTGTGATGCCGCCTGCTGTCCGTCGACCACTGCGGCAAAATCCCACTGGTAACACGCCCACGCCACCGTACCGTTCACCTTGATGAAGGTATTGGAGCGGTCCATGCGCACTTGCTGCATGCGCGTGCGCTGCTGCTGGTAGACCGCCAGATAATTCGTCCAACCGAAGACCGGCGGCGCCCAGGCGCCGTTCACGACCGAAACATCGTCCCCATAGTCTTTGTGCAGCCTCTCGATATCCCCCAACTGCCACGCGCCCAGCATCTCGGAAAGCATGTACTCGATCTGCTGTTCATCGGGCAAATTGCTCACGTCAGTGGAGGTGTCTGCGGGAGGAGCGTCTTTCTTCTTTTTCTTGTCTCTCTGCGCCGCGGCCGGCGAAACGCAGGTCAGCAAGAGCGCGGCTGCCAAAAAGAAAAGAAAGATGGTATGAATGCTCTTTGCGAAAAGGCGAATTGCGAAATGATTTTTCATTCGCGTGCGGCTCCTCTGGGAGAAGAGGATAGCACGGTGATTCGCACGCAGCGGCGCTGTGCCCAGTTGGTTTACTTGGCCCGCGAGGCGCTCAGCAGATTCACGAAGAGGCGATATGCCCCCGGCACGCCCTCGGGCAGCTGCCGGAAGAAAGCCAGCCCGGTGTAAATGTAATTGCCTTTACCGTAGCGCGTGTAGACCAGTGCGCCGTTGAGTTGGGGTTCGCCGGGGTCATTCATGGCCAGGAGCGGCGTGTATTTTGAATCGAATTGCGTCCAGAAATAGAGGCCGCGCTCCTGCACCCAGCCCTTGAAATCGTCCTGCGTAATTTTGTTCGGCGTGTTCAAAAGCCGGTCAGCAGGCTTCAGGAATTTGACGGGAGAAGATTCATCGGTGATGCGCGGCAGGGGCCGCGGCGTTTGCGGAACGCCTTCCTTCGCCGGAGGAAGCGGCGGCGAAATCAGCGCGGGATAGGGCGCGTACTTGAACCGGTCCCAGGCGAATTCGCGCTGGTACTGCACGATGAGCGTGCCGCCCTTCGAAACGTAGTCCAGCAACCGCTGATTCGCGCCGGAAAGCTCCGGGCGTAGCTCATACGCGCGCACGCCAACCACGATGGCGTCGAAACGCGACAAGTTGGTGAAGGCCAGCGCGGACGCGTCCAGCATCTCGACGTGGATGCCCAGGCGCTGCAGGGCCTCCGGCACCGGCTCGCTTTCAGCGGTGATGTAGCCTGCGCGCAGATTGAGCGGGACAGTTACGGCGAAGGCGTGCACGAGGCATTGCGCAGGTTCACTCCAAAGTTGTGTGGGCAACGTGGGCAGCGGCTCGAGCGAAGTAGTGAATTTTTCTGCTTTTGCCGCTGGGGAATGGCCGCCGCCGCGCTCTGCATAGGCTGCAATCTTGTAGTTTCCTACCCCGAGTTTGACCGGTGGCGTCACCGCCAGCCGCGTGTACTGGTCTCCTGCCGCGCTGAATTTCACCGAGACCGGCGCGCTTGCCCGCCATCCTCGCGGCACGGTGAGCCCCACGCGAACCTGCCCCGGCTGCGTGGCATACGAATGCACTCGAAGAAGTATATCGAACGGCTTGTGAGGCTTCGCTGCAATCTCGATGACCTGCTTCGGCTCGACAGCCAGCGTATACGCCGGCACCATCCGCGGCGCGATGCGATCCACCCGCGTGGACGTCGCGTGTACGCTGATCACGGGTGAAGTAGTCGTGAAGGAATAACCATTGATCGACGCGTCCTGATTCGCAGTCATAAGCGGCGACGGTTCCGGAAGAATCGCTCCAAAGTTGTCCATGCTACTTTGCGCATTCTGCGCTGCAGAAATTGTAAACCGAATAGAGCCTCCGGGTTCTGGTTCTTCCTTGCTGGCATTCCATTCGGATGGCAATGCCAGCGTGGGCTTCTTGAACTCTCCGGTGAGCCCTTCCCGATGGTGGGATTCCACGCGGACCGTGAAGGATTCTCCGGCGACGAGTTCGCTGCGGTCGGCAACCGCATCGAGACGCAGCCCGACAACGAGCGCCAGCGCCCTGTCAATTTTTTCGCGCTTGCGCCCAAGGCTTCGCACAAGAGATACGACTGGGGCCGGAGTCTGCGATGAAACAGAGGGCCGTGGCACTTCGTCGATCTTCTTGCCCGCCGCGACGAGGGAATCTGCAGCCGCTTTCCAATCCAGCCTCAGTGCCGCATCGCGCGCGGCCACCAAGGCTGCATCCACAGTTCGCATGAGTGGATCAACGCCCATGTTCCCCACTTCATAGTCTTCATCGAGCGGGCCGAGGGGCTGCGCAAGCAGCGCCGGGTCGAAATCGCCGCCATCCTCGCGTTTGAGAGCGATGGAACGCCGCAGGAAGGGCGAGCCCAGAAAGCCTGTGATTCCTTGCGTGCGATGGTTGGCAAACGCATCCAGGCCAATTTCGCGCCAGGACTTTCCGTAGAGTGGAGAAATACCATCCAGCGGCAGGATGTACCCTTTTGGAGCGTCGCCCCGGTCGACATCCATCAAAACAACGGTTTTGCGATCACCCCAGGGTGCCAAATCTTGTTCCTCGAATCTCGATCTGCCTAACTTGTAAGCGGGATCGGCGGCGAGTTGCACGGCTTTAGGAGTTAGTAGCCCTGCGGCCTGATGATGGCCGTGGCCGGTGTGTACGCCGCCCCAGCCGTTTAAGACAACGTTTGGGCGGAACGTGCGAATGACTTGCACCATGTCGTGAAGGACTTCGTCGCCCCAGACCTTTTCTGTTTCCTCGGGCGTTTTCGAATAGCCAAAATCTTTCGCGCGCGTGAAGTACAACTTCACGCCATAGCCTCGCGTGGCTGCAAGAAGTTCCTGCGTTCGAATCAGGCCGAGTTGCGGAGCTTGCTCCGGGCCGAGGTCATTTTGCCCACCTTCCCCTCGGGTCAGCGAAAGCAATGCGACATCGGCGTGAAGTCCGCGCGCGAGATACGTGAGGACCGCGCCGGATTCATCGTCGGGATGCGCAGTGATATAGAGGATCCGCGTGGTGATGCGTGCACTCTCGATCGCCTCGATAGTTTCAGGGAGGCCGGGGCCGGTACCTGGCGCGGGCGCGAATTGCGCGGCCAGGCACTGTGCAGGAGCCGCGAGGAGCACCGCGCAGGACAGGGCAATGGCGCGCTGGAGAAAACGCACAAAGATTTTCATTCGACGACCTCGGAGTTTGGCGCCCCGAAAGGCCATTCCTTTCGAACGCGCGCCTGCAAGAAAAAGACGATCAGCCCCAATACGATCACCAGCACGCCCCACCAGATGGCGCTTCCCGTGCGCGAAAAAAGCCACAGCCAGCCCACGATGGTCAGCAGCGCCGGCAAAGGGTACAACCACATCTTAAAGGGCAGGCGCTCCGGGGGCCAGCGCCGCCTTAAGAGCATGACGCCTACCGCTTGGCCGATGAACTGAATGATTAAGCGCATCGCCAGCACCGCGGTGATCACCGTCCTGAGCTTGAAGAGCAGGCTGAAAATAAATGTGAGTGCGCCCAGAAACAGAAGCGAAATGTAGGGGAATCTCTTTTCCGGATGCACGCGTGCAAAGATACGGAAAAAATTCCCATCCAGCGCCGCTGAATACGGCACGCGCGAATACCCCAGCATCGAAGAAAACAGCGACGCAAACGCGATCCACAAGACCATCAGCGTGGCGAAGCGCGCCGCGCCCGAGCCGTAAAGCTTCTCGACGAAGGCGCTGACAATGAACGGAGAATCCTGTGCCTGCTGCCAGGGCAAGACCCCGAGGATGCTCGTCTGCATGACCAGATAAAGCAGAGCGATTCCCGCAATCGAAATGAAAATGCCGCGCGGAATGTTTTTTTCCGGATTGCGTATCTCGCCGCCGAGGTGGCAAATGTTGTAGTAACCCCAATAGGTGTAAATGGTGTTGACCGTTGCCGAGCCAAGCCCGGCGAAAAAAAGCCAGGAAAGATTCCATGTTCCAGGCGCGTAGGTGAAGACCAATTGCGGATTGAAATGCGTCGCGCCACCCCAGATCAGCCATAGGATTGTGCCGATAACTCCCAGCCACAAGAGCATCGAAATCTTCCCGATGGACGTAATGCGCCGGTAGAGCAATGCGACCAGAATAATTACCAGCGCACCGGAAACCGCTTTCTCACCATACTTCCCGAGCGGGTGCAGGTAGGAGGCATACTGAGAAAAACCGATAGCGCCTGAAGCCAGGCTGAGCGGCGCCTGAATCAGCGTTTGCCAAACGAAAAGGAAGGACATCATGCGGCCGAAACGCCCCGGACCATAGGCCTCGCGCAGAAAAACGTAGCTGCCTCCGGCTAGGGGCATCGCCGCGCCGAGTTCTGACCAAACAAACCCGTCGAGCAACGCAAGCACGGCACCCGCAACCCACGCCAGCAGCGCCTGCGGCCCGCCCATGGCTTTGATGACCAGGGGAATCACTACGAACGGGCCGATTCCCACCATCTCGATCATGTTGAGCGCGACGGCCTCTTTCAGGCCGAGACCGCGCTCCAGCGCCGTTCCTCCTGCTTTGTCACCGGTATTCATGGGCCCGCCGAGAATAACAAATGCCCCGCGTCCCTCCTAACCCATGGGATCGCCAATCTCCTGATTGGCGCGAACCCTACCAGCCCATTTCAGTTTGCAACGCGAGTCGAACCGCTTAGACTCGTTGTGCGCAAAACCAAAAGACAAATGGTGCATAAATTTCTTCAGAGACGGGTCACCGCATTCTTGCAAGCGCACGCTCGCGCGTGCGTAGCGTGTCTCCTCCTCTGTGCCGGTTCTGCCATGCCCGCAGGCGCCGCCAAGCTTACTCTGCCTCCCGATACACCTGCCGTTCTCGAAAAAATCTACTCGTTTGACATCGATGGTGCAGTGGAAGCCGCGAAGCGCATGGAAGCAGACCGCCCCGAGCATCCCCTCGGCTATTTGCTCGAAGCGGAGGCCTTGTGGTGGAAAATCTGGTGCACCTCGGCGGAGTTCAAATATGCCATGAGCGATGCGAGGCACCACCCAAAGCTCGAAGCCGACCAGCGCTATTTTCAACTGGCGGCGAAAGCTTCCTCACTGGCCGAGGCCCAGATCAAGCGGCACGAAACCGCGGAAATGCAATTCTACGCAGGAATGGCCGACGCGACCGCGGCGCGGCTTTACGGCCTTCGCTGGGAAAACCGGAACACCGCCCGTTCCGGAGTACGGGGCCGCGAACATCTTCTGCGCGCCAGAACTCTGGATCCCGGTCTGGCTGACGCCGACATGGGCCTGGGTCTTTACAATTATTACGTGGACACGCTCAGCGCGATGGCACGCGTCCTGCGTTTCCTGATGGGCATCCCTGGCGGCTCCAAGCAGGAGGGTGTACGCCTGCTGGAGCACGCCATCTCAGAAGGTGTTCTAACCCCCGACCTTGCTCGCTTTTATCTGGCGATGAATCTGCACCGCTATGACGAGCAATATGAAAAAGCCCTGGCGTTCATCGGCCCTTTGGCCGAAAAGTATCCAGCGAACCCTATTTTTCAGCTGGCGCGCGGAGATCTCTACGCGAAACTCGGCCGCAAAGAAAGGGCGCTCCTCTGCTACCGCGCCGCCGCCGCCCTGAAAATCCAGGATGCGGAATGCCAGGCGCGTATCCAGGAACTGGCACGGGTTTCGATGGAAGCCCTCGGCGGAATCGGCATCAGCAGACCGCACTGAATCACCATTCGGACCACACTCGAGCGGCTACCTCACACTTTCGGGCTGCCGATTGCGCATTGACCTTTTCCCTGCCAGGATGATAGTGATATAGGGTTGCGTGAGCCCCTTGATTCGGGGCAATGTGCGGCTGGAAGCAGGGGTGTAAACGGGCAGGTCAGCCTGGCACGGATCTCCGCACTGTGGCGGTCAACGCGCAGTGCGATATCGGCATCTCACCCCCAAAGTACAAAAATACACTGGCGCCGCGGGTTCCCCGCCGTTCGCCGAGACAGGCCAACCCCCGACTTGGTCGGGGTCGCCAGAAGAGATCAAGGAGTATCAATGATGCGGTCCTGGGCAGCATTGGCTGTCGCGGTAGCGGCGGTCTTGGCGGTAGCGGGTTGCAACGATTACGGCAACACCTTTCAGAACAATACGGGCGCCACCATCACCTCGATTGCTCCGTCTCAATGGAGTGCAGGCAACGGCGGTTTCACCCTTTCGGTGTTCGGCGGCACGTTTGTGAAGGGGACGGTCATTCAATGGAATGGAAAGACTCTCCCGACGACGCTTCCCACCGACAGCCTGGGAAACATTCTGGGAAACATCGCTACCGCAACGATTTCTGCAGATTTGGTGGCAAAGCCGGGCGTTGCCAGCATCAACACGCTCGGCCCAGCCTATGGCGCGGGACAGAATGGCCTCTCCAACCCGATGGCATTTAACATCAATCCTCCGAAGAATCCCGTGCCGACGCTTACCGGCGTCAGCCCGAACGCGGTGGTGGCGGGGCCAGCCATGGACCTGAGCATTACTTTGACTGGCAGCAACTTCATCTCAAATTCGGACCCGACATTGGCTTCCCAGGTGAACTGGGCATCGGGAGCAACGACGACGAAATTGACCATGGGAACCATCACCTCCACGCAAATTCAAGCCATCGTCCCGGCAGCGCTACTCGCCGCCGCGGGCACCGCCAGCGTGTGGGTTTTCAGTCCAGGTTCTCCGCCTCCTCCAGGTTGCACTACGTTGTGCACCGGTGGAGGAGGTGGCGGCTCGACGGCGCAACTGACGTTCACAATTTGCGCAACGGCACCATGCACCGGGACGTCGCCGGCCAGCGCAGCCGCCGCTGCGGCGGTTGCCGAGGAAACGCCGGCGGTCAGCATCGATGGCCGCTACGTTGCCTACACCGCGGTACAAAACGAGCGCGCGCAAGTTTTTCTACGGGACACCTGCGAAGGCGCAGCTGCGGGCTGCCTGCCGCGCACGACTCTGCTTTCTGCGGCCGCTGACGGCACCGCCGCCAACGAGGAAAGCCACGCGCCTTCGATGAGCTCAGATGGCCGCTACGTCGCGTTCAGTTCTGCCGCGAGCAACCTGGTTGAAAACGCGCCTGGCGGACGGCAAGTTTATTTGCGCGACACTTGCGCCGGTGTGGCAGACTCGTGCAAACCTTCGACCACTCTCATCTCTCTCGATTCGAGCGGCTCGCTCGTGGGCACGGAAAGCATTCTCCCTTCCGTAAGCTCCTCCGGGCGCTTTGTCGCATTTGTGGCGATTACACCGAGCCACTCCTCGAGTCTGGCTTCTGCTTCATCCAAGACGCCGGCGAATGCCATCAACAGCGGCTACCGCCAGGTGTTCATCCGCGATACCTGCCTCGGAGCGGCGGACTGCACGCCGAAGACGACGCGCATCTCGCTCCAACCCGGTGATGGTGCTGGCAGTGGCGCGAAACCCGCGGGACCCGCGTTGAGCGGCGACGCCAATCACGTCGCCATCGCCGGTGGCAATGCGGCGACGCTCTTCAAGCGCTCGGTAGCGATCGACGATCGCGTCTTTCTGGCCATCGCGAACCAGCAGCATTAGTCCTGTTGCCGTGATTTTTCCAAGGCCGCCTCGCGGCGCTGCGGGAATAAAAACGGGCTCCCCGAAAATTCCGAAGAGCCCGGTGCCTTGGCTGCCGAAGAAAACTGTTGGAGCGCCCTAGCCGAGGAACCCCAGATTCGTGGTTGGGAAATTCGCAAGGTTCGGGAAAATACTCGGCAGATCCGTATTTGCAACGCCGAACCACGACGCCAGCGTCGCCGCGTACTGATCCACTGACGTCGACGGAATCCACCTTCCATTGCTTCCCGTATCGTCCGGCCCGCTGAGCGAGAGTGTCGGAAACGTTCCGTAAATCGCGTTGCCCTTCACCGCGCCGCCCATCACCATTTGATGGCCGCCCCACGCGTGGTCCGTGCCCGCATTCGAACCCGGCTGGAATGTCCGGCTGAATTCCGAGAGCGTGAAGGTCGATACACTGTTCGCAACGCCCAATTCGCCGGTCGCTTGATAGAACGCGGACATCGCCTGGCTCAATTGCGTGAGCAGCGACGCCTGCGTTCCCAGTTGGTCGCTGTGCGTGTCGAATCCACCCAGCGAACAGAAGAAAATCTGCCGGTTGATGTTCAGCGCGCTTCGTGCCGCAATCACCTGCGCCACCTGCTTCAACTGCGAAGCCAGGCCGTTCTTCGCCGGGAACACCGTCTGGATCGGAGAAATATTCTTCAGCGCGTTGGCCAGCGTCACGCCCTGCTGAATCGACTGGCCCGTCACCGTGCTGGCTGCCTGCACCAGGGAGATTCCTGTATCGAATGTGAGCAATTGCTGCACCGCCAAGAATCGCGCTTGCGATGCAGCCGAACCATCGAAGCCCTGCGCGCCCGGTGTGCTTCCAGGGCTCATAGTGAAAGGCCGCGTAACATCGCCAGTGGTAAAGAGAGGGTTTCCGGCGACGGAAAGAATGGGCGGGAATAGCGCGCCGGCATTGAATGCAGGAGCAATTTTGTCGGCCACTTTTCCGGCCCAGCCGGCGTTGGGCAAACCCCTGAGTTGCGTGGTCTGCCACTGGTCCTGCTGGTCCGAGTGTGAAAAGAGATTTTCCGGCAAGTTTTGAAATTTCTGATAGTTTGCGCGAGTCGTCGGCTGCACCAGAGTGCCGACATTGGCCAGCACTGCGAGCGATTTGTTGGTATTGAACAGCGCTTGCAGTTCCGGCAGATTCGGATGCAGGCCAAAGTTTGCCTGTCCCCCGATTTGCAACGGAAGCAAAGAGCCCTGCGTAAGCGCCAGATTCGCGCGGATGCTCTGATAGTTGGTGTACCCTGCTGTATCGATCGGCACTATCAGGTTGTTCGCATCGTTACCGCCAAAAAGAAAAATACATACCAACGCTTTGTAATCCGTGGTTCCTTGCGCCAGCGCGCTGACCAGCCCGAATTTGCTCAAGCCGCTCACAATCGACGCCGTTGCCGCCGAGCAGCACGCCAGCCGCATGAAGTCTCTGCGTGTATGAGGCGTCATATCGCGATCTCCCTTTGCGCGCTAGCGCTGCACTTGATATTGCGACGAGGAAGCCACCAGATAAGTCGCGGCTTTGGCTTGGTTCGTCAAATCGCTGTTTGACGGCGGACTCGCCACGGTAATCGCCCCGATCGCCGTCAAGATGCCCTGCTTCATCGAATCGGACATCGTCCCGTGCAGCAGCAAGGTATTCAGCCACGCCACCATCTGATCCGGCGTGCCTGCGGTGATTACAGGACTGAAATCCAGCTTGGTGTTGCCGCTGATGTTGCCGTACACGATCGAGTTGATGAAGTTCACCCGCGCCAGGCTCGTGTTGGTATTGAAAATCGCGAATTCCGGCCCGTTCAGCGTCGTTTGCGGAATCAAGTTGACCGGCGGGAAGAAGTTGAAGACGCTTCCCGAATTGAAAATGTCCTGCGACATTCCCGCGCCCTTGCTTTCGAACCCGGAGCCGTCGCTGGTTGCGTGGAACGCGCGCGCCACGCTCACCATCATCACGATCGGTTCGCGCAGCTTGCCGTCGCCGGGGTCGGCGGTGGTTGACGAATCCCCGCGACGCGCTTCCGGATCGAGCAAAATCGCGGCTAGCGTCGCCTGCATGTCGCCGCGCTTCCCCGAGCCATACGCATTGAACTTGCCGCTGATGAACGCCTGTGCAGCTCGTTGCACGTAAGCGGGGCTTGGATTGCTGGTCACCAGCTTTTCGATCAGTTGTTTGCAGATGAACGGCGGCAGGTTCGCATGGTTGAAGATAATCGTGAGCACGCTGTCTAGTTCCTGCGCCGAGGATTGCCCCGCGGCCACGGCTTGCCCCAGGAAGGTCTTGGCTCCGCTGTCATGATTCGATTCGAACGCCACCATCGGCCCGCCGTAGTATTCCGGATTGTGTTTCTGCAGCGTCATGCCCGGCTGCGTCGGATAAGTCCAGCCGGTCAATGACCGTCCCAGCGCCATCACATCATCCTGCGTGTATGTCGGCACCGGATTCCCCGAGCCGTCGAGAACTGGCGCACCGTCCGGATTCAGTTGGTTCAGTCCCAGCGTGAAGAGCTGCATCAGCTCGCGCGCATAGTTTTCGTTGGCGTGCTGGCCCGTGCCCGGTTTGTCGTTGTTGACCATATCCAGCCAATGGCCCATCGCGGGCGTCAGCGTCACGTCTCGCATCACGTTGTAGTAATTTCCCAGGCCGTCGCTTTCCAGCGCCTGGATGTAGTTCGTGTAACCGGTCGGGTCGCTCACTTTGTTTTCACCGACCACCCAAATCTCGTTCAGCGCGAACCCCGCGCGTTGCCGCAATTGATCCGTCCCGTTGACGGCGTTGAAGAAAAACCGTTGCTGCACATTACCCAGGCCCGAGTCCGTCGGGGCCGGCGCGGGATACGTGGAGACCGGCTGCGCAAACTGGCTCTGCAGAAAAGTATCGAACCCCGTCTGTTGGAGCTGATTGACCTGATCCATCGACGGCCCAAACGTGGATTGTTCCAGGAAGCGCACTGCTGCCGCCGCGGAAATCACCGGGCCCGCATTCACCACCTGCGCCACCAGTGCTCCCGACGTTGATCCCCCAGGATCGGGATTGGTAACCGTCACTTGCACGCTCGGCGCCTGCGCAGCCGTGGCCGTCCCGGTTGCAGTCATCTCGGTCGGCGAGACGAACATCGTGGTCAGCGCTTGTCCGCCAAAATTTATTGTCGACCCGTTGACGAACCCTGTGCCCGTCACCGTAATCAAGAATGCGCCCACGCCAATGCTGCTCGGGTTGACTCCCGTCAGCACCGGAATCGGATTCACAACCGTTGCCGTGCCAGAGCTGTTCTTAGTGGCATCCACCACGCTCGTTGCCGTGATGGTGATCGTGTTCGGGGCCGGAACGGAAGCCGGGGCCTGATAGTCTCCCGCGGCGGTAATGAAGCCGACGGTCGAATTCCCGCCACCCTGGTTGTTCACCGACCAGGTGACGCCCTGATTCGTGCTGCCAGTAACTGTTGCGCTGAAAAATTGGTGCTGACCTGCGTGCAGCGTCACGGTCGCTGGCTGGATTTGTACGCTAATCCCGCTGTTGGCCACAATCTGCGCAGTCATTGATCCCGACGAAACCGACCCCGGATCGGGATTGTTCACCGCGATCGAAATGTTTCCGACCTGGCCGCTCGTAGCTGTGCCTGTCGCAGTGAGCTGCGTCGAAGAAACGCGCGTGGCGGCTAGCGTGGTGCTGCCGAAGCTGATTGTCGCGCCATTCGCAAAATGAGCTCCGTTGACTGTCAAATTGAAGGCGCCAACCTGAATCGAGGTAGGTGAAACGGAAGCAATCTGTGGAACCGGATTGTTGAGCGTTACGGTCCTGCTGCCCGTCTTGCTGGAATCCGTCGTTGCAACCGCGCCGATAGTCACGAGATTGGGTGACGGTGGAAATTCCGACGCCGTGTAGACGCCCGTCGCGGAAATTATTCCTGCCGAAGCGCTGCCACCCGCCACACCGTTCACCGACCAATTCACCGCAACCGGCGCCCCGTTGAGTTTCGCGGTGAACGTCTGCGTGTCCCCGCCGCGCATCGTCGCGCTGGACAGTGACACCACCAACTGACCTGACGGAACATGGCCGCCTCCGCTGCTGACCAGCCCCGTGCAGCCCGCCAGAAGGAGCGCCAGAATTCCTGTGAGAAGGATGAAATGACGCTTCACGGCTGCTCCCCCCATTGCATGTCCCATGCGAACACTCCGAAACCCTTTGAGACACCAACCGCTGTCTCCGTGGAGCCCCGCTAATTGAGTTTGGTTTCGTTCCGGCTAGGTTGCGTGAGGATAAGTAGATTCAAAGGAAGTGGCTACTGTCCCGAGGGACAGAATGCGGGCACCGGGCCGTGCAGCCCATTACTCTGAAAAATCCTGAGACGCAAAGTACTAGCTTAGGACTCAGCTGAAGCGCACCTTAATGTCCGGCCGCTTTTCCAGGTGCACCGAGTCGATGAAGCGCACTTGACGCTCGTCCAGCGTCAGAATCATGGAACTCGTTCGAATGCCTTCGCCGAAAAACCGCACGCCTTTGAGCAAATTTCCGTCCGTTACTCCCGTGCACGCGAAAATCATTTTTTTCCCGGGCGCCAGATCTTCCGTGTCGTAGATGCGCTTTGGATCTTTCACGCCCATCTTTGCCAGCCGTTCCGCATGTTCCGGTTTACTGACCACCAGCCGCGCAAGAATTTGCCCGTTCAAGCAGCGCAGCGCCGCCGCCGTCAGCACGCCTTCCGGCGCTCCGCCCGTGCCCATCACCGCGTGCACGCCCGTGCCGACCACGGCGGAGGAGATCCCCGCCGAAAGGTCGCCATCGCCGATCAGGCGAATTCGCGCGCCTGCTGCACGAATATCTTCGATCAACTTCTCGTGCCGC
>Ga0210404_10000329_pt1 | contig 26929 bp, 29 predicted proteins | sample IncBWH28MmetaG_FD_155455 | JGI IMG/M metagenome (GOLD analysis project Ga0210404, IMG submission 155455) | Forest soil microbial communities from Barre Woods Harvard Forest LTER site, Petersham, Massachusetts, United States - Inc-BW-H-28-M | ecosystem: Environmental > Terrestrial > Soil >... | reverse complement strand
CGAGGAGTTGGACAACTGGCTCCAGGTCCCGTCCAAGATGAAGACTGCCCACGCAGCCTCTGCCTTGGCGGACAAGATCCAGGAGATCGACTCCTACAAGCAGCTCTTCGGCACCCAGATGGCCCGCACCTCTGGGGACCTGGTGCCCCAGATCGGGCGGATGAAGGCTTCCCTCACCTTCTCCACCCCCTCTGCTGGTGCTGCCCGAGGGTTGGGGATGTCCTCAGCTCCGATGGACTTTGCGGATAGCATCCGTAACCCCTCCCACTTCGTGCAGGTCGTCCACAACCATGTAGCCGACCCTGTCATCAGGATGTACCACACCTTCACGGATGCCCGTGCATCCAGGATGGTGGACTTCGGTACCAACGACGCCGTGCGCCAGGTCCAGGCACTCCTCAACACCAGCTCCATCCTCTCCCCTGCGGAGAAGGATGCTGCGCTGGCTGCCTTCGCCAAGCAGAACCTCCAGGGTAAGGCAGCCTCCCAGACAGCCTTCAGTGCCGTCGAGAAGAACCTCTTCCAGAAGACAGCCGAGCACTACGGCCTGGATACCGAGCACGGGACTGCTGCTTTCGAGGAGTACGCCAAGCGCCGGGACCTGTACATCCAGGGTGTGGGGTCCAAGGCCTACGGAACTCTGGCCGGGGACGCCGTATTCCCCACCCATGACGGGCAGGTAGTGACTGACCCCTACCTGGAGACCCAGCTCGCCAAAGGTGCCATGCCCAGTGCGGACATGCGGGACTTCGAGCTGGCCATGCAGCGGATGCAGGAGTCCGGCCTCACCAAGCACCTGGTAGACGTCGGGGCCAAGGGCCACGACATGCTGGTTGACACCCTGGACAACATCTACAGCTACTACAAGCCCCTGGTCATGCTCACCGGCCACCGCGCCTTCAACCACATCGGTGACGACCACATCCGCTCCATGGTCAAGGTGGGGGCCACCGCCTCCATCCACAACATGGGTGCCGGTGCAGCCGACTTCATCCGCAACAGGGTCACGTCCCTGACCAAGCCCCTGGTTGTCCGCAATCTGGAGGGTAAGTGGGTCAAGGAGGTCAACGACCTCAAGGCGGAGTACAACGGCCTCAAGTTCCGTTCCACGGACCAGCAGGTCCGTATGGCCGCTGGGGAGCAGGTAGCTCCCGAGAACCTTGTCACCCCTCAGATGGTGCTCAACGCCAGGGATAAGCTCACCCAGCTCCAGGATGCTGGACCTGCCGTCCCCACCAAGCTCCGACTGGGGGAGGGCACCTTCAAGGTGCCGGGCACAAACGTCGAATATCCGGAGATATTTGGTGGAATAGACGGACCGTACCTGAGGATTCTTCTGTCCTCGGACAAGGCCTTCGATGAGATGTTCAACAGGACTGCGGGGGGGCACTACAACTCCCAGCAGGCTATGGCCGACCATGACATCATCACTCCTCGGGACGGTGTCAAGGCCCACGGTGCCGCACTGATCAGGACCATCAACAACCAGATCCGCAACGATCCGGTTGCCAAGCAGATGTACGCCGGGAAGACCGATTCCCAGATACGTTACTGGATGCTCAACTCTCCTGAGGGCATCAAGCGGATGCGGGACCTCCACATCGGCAACCCGATGGACAACATCTACATGGTCCGGGACAGCATCAACACCTACCTCCCTACGAACCTCATCAAGGAGAAGGCGTTCACCACCGGGGGTGTAACCGCCAAGGACATAGAGCTCACGTGGCCGAACGCCTCGGCTAGGCCTGCTGTCAACGGCAACCTGGCCACCCTCCCCCACACGGGGGGCGGGCACGAGAACTTCGTGAGGAACTCTGCCACCAACCTCATCAAGCTCACGGGCTCTCTCCCTGACGACATCCTCGTCAGGCACCCCATGGCTGCTGCTCTCTACAAGACCAACATGACCAGGTTGGTAAAGCAGGCTGGAACCCAGGGCCGGGATGTGCCCCTGGGGAGCGATCTCTACGACACCCTCCACAGGTCTGCCATCCAGCAGACCAAGGCCACGATGCAGAAGACGCTGTATGACAGCACTAGGTTTGTGTCCGCTGGACACACCCTCCGCTTCATCGCCCCCTTCTTCAACGCCTGGCACAACGCCATGACGTCGTGGTCCCACCTCATAGCCACCAACCCCCAGTTGGTGCTCAGAGGCATAGAGGCCAAGCAGGCCCTGTGGAACGCCCCCTTCGCTGTGGACCGCACCACTGGCCAGCAGGCCAACAACAAGACGGCCATGAACGATGTCGTCTTCATCATGCACATGCCCAAGGGGCTGGCAAAGTCCCTCGGAATGGGTGGGATGAATGACCTTCCTATCTCTGCCCAGAGCGTTGTATCGCCTACTTACGCAGATTCTGTGGGGTCTCCTGGGTTTGGTCCTCTGGTTGCTGTACCTATCAACCAGATGGTTAAAGAAGACCCAGGCCTCCTCACGAACCCCTTCGTAGAGCAGGTACTCGGAGGGAGGGTCACGGCCAACAGCCTCCAGGCAGCCATCCCTTCGGTGGCTACCCAGATGCTGGACGCCATGAAGCTGACCAGCATCACCGGTACCCCGGAGGATGTCCAGCAGAGGGCCACCATGAAGTGGTCGCTGTACCAGGAGCAGTACTACGACTACCTCAACGGTAAGCGGAGTGCTCCCCCCAACTGGGACGACATCGGCAAGCAGGCCTCTTGGCTGTCGGCCATCTCGGGCATCGTCAACAGGCTCATGCCTCTGGGCTTCAAGCCCCAGGACCAGTACAAGTTCCTGACCGACGAGTACCACAACATGCTCACCGCCAACGGCGAGGATGTCAACACCACCGACATGCAGTTCTACGACAAGTACGGCACAGCCGGATTTGTCTACACCCAGTCCCTGGGCAAGAACGTCGGCGGTATCGCCCCCACCCTGGGGGCTGCTAGGGCATACAACCAGTACAAGAGTCTCATCAAGCAGCACCCTGATCTGGCAGCCGTGGTGGTCGGACCCAACGGTAACGGGTCGTTCAACGACCAGGCCTACCAGTGGGAGGTGGCCAACGGTCTCCGGACCAAGCTCTCCCCTGAGGAGGCTGCCAAGCAGGTGCAGATCAACCTGGGCTGGACGGAGTTCAACAAGATCAACTCCAATATCCAGGCACAGCTCCAGATGCGGGGACTCACGTCCCTCAACTCTCCCGGAGCTGAGGACCTGAAGACGGCCAAGGCTCTCTTCATCTCTCAGACCGGCAACGAGACCTCCCAGTACTACAACCCTGAGTTCTACAACTCCCTGGGGGCGTTCAACCAGAACGCCTATCAGACCAGGATCCAGGCCCTGGAGAAGATCTCCCAGGATCAGAGCCTTCTGGCCAACCCCCTGAGGGCTGACATCCGAGCCCTGAACCGGTACTTCCAGGTGAGGGCAGACGTCTACCAGGCCTTGCAGGACCCCTCCAGGACCAGCAAGTCCCTGAAGGCCTCTTCCAACCTGGATGTAGCCGCCTTCCTGGCAGATCAGATAGGCCTGCTCAAGTCCAGCACCACCACGTTCGGCCCGCTCTTCGAGCGGTACCTGTCCAAGGATAACCTCAAGGAGCCGTAATGATCTATACCGCTCCTAACCCCAATCCCAACCCCGCTGACCAGTCCCTCCAGAGTCTTCTGGGGGCTGGTAACGCGGGTGCTGTGGCAACAGGGGGAAACGACACCACCCCTGGGGGGCAGACTTCCCAGTCTCTCCCCGTCCAGGGTGGCTTCGGGGCCGTGGGCAGGCCCTCTACGTTGGTGCAGGACCCCAACAACCCCTTCCTGACAGCCAACGCTGGCGTGGTGGACCCCGCTGGTCACGAGATCATCACGGTCGGCAAGATCAAGGTGTCTCTGGACCCGAGGGTCCACTCCGCTGACGCGGTCAAGCGGGCCAGGATGACCACCATCACGGTCCCCACCGAAAACTCCACGGGTGGTATCCGTCCTGGACAGGGAACCAAGACCCAGGTCCAGAACCAGAAGACTGTGGCAGCCACCATCCAGGAGGCTGCTAGCTGGACCAAGACAGAGCACGACCAGTTCGTGCTGGCCGCACAGGGTGCTGGCCTCATCTCCCAGAAGAACCCCTCCCTCGCTGAGGTCACCTCAGCGTGGGCTCTGGTGGTGCAGGAAGCAGCCCTCCAGCAGAAGACTCCTGAAGAGCTGCTGGACGTGGCCAAGACCACGGGCTGGTCCACGATCAACCCCACCATCCAGCCCTCCGACATCGGGCTGTCGGGCTCTGGTGTGGGTGGCGGGGTGACAGCCACCAACTCCCAGACCACCACGGACACCAAGTCCCAGGCTGCGACCACCAGCCAGACCAGCTACATCAACTACCTCGACCCCGCCCAGATCCAGGGCGCCATGGCAGACGCCTGGCAGCGGCTCCTGGGCAGGAACCCCCGATCTGAGGAGTACCAGGCCTTCCTCAACACCGTGTACGGGTACGAGAACAAGGCCAACTCCGGTAGGTTCGAGACGGGTGTCGTCCTGAAGGACGGCCAGAAGATCGATGACAAGACCGGCAAGGTCGTTGACATCAAGACTGGCGCCCCCATCCCAGAGAACCAGGTCACCCGTATAGGTGACCAGAACATCTCGTCTACCACGGACACTAACGTCCAGAAGAACATCGTGTCCCAGCGAGGCATTGGGCAGCGGGGTCTCCAGTTCCTGGCCGGGCAGTCAGCTATGGCTGATCCCAACTACGGGAACTTCCAGGCAGCGACCACTTACTTCCACGCCCTGGTGGCGGCCCTCGGTGGGCCGGCTCAGGGGATGTCCGCTACCGGACCTAACGCGATGGCTCCGTAATGGCCGACCCCGGACTCGCCTTCCTCGGTGGGCTGACACTAGACCAGTTTGTAGCTGAGCTGGTAGCCGGGGACCCGAACCTCACACCTGACGCCATACAGCAGATCCTCTCCGCCTTCCCCGCCAGTGCGGGGATCACCAAGCAGGACATATCCGCTGCTGTTGCCAAGGTGCCTGCCGCGCAGCAGGCCGCTACGGCCCCAGGAGGGGCCAGCACGGGGGGAACTACCCCGAGCCCATCTACGCCAGCCACAACGCCCTCCACGAGCTCTACAGACCCCACTCTGGCTCAGCTCGACGCCATGCCAGAGACAACCATCTCCGCCATCCTCGGCGGTGGGGGTTCTGACTCCGGTGAGGGTGGTGGAGAGTCTGGTGGTGGGGGCACAGACCCCGCCGCAGCCTTCCACGCAATGTACACCAGCCAAGGGCAGTCAGGTGCCCCAACATATGTGCCCCCGGCTGGCACAGCACACCAGTCTTCCGGAGGAAACGTGGCTACCTACCAGCCCTACAACAGGAACACCCAGGGGGTGGCTGGCCCTGCCGCGCAGGCAACGGCTGCGGCAGCTCCGCCTCCCCAGGCGGCTGCGAGCGGGTACTCCGCACCCCCGCCAACGGATAGCGGTGGCGGTAATGCGCCAGGCCTGAACGCCCAGCAGACCCAGAATGCCCGCACCATCATCGCCACGGGCAAGGCCCTGGGAGTCAACGACAACGGAATCATCACCGCCCTGGCGGTGGCTGGGGTTGAGGCCAACTGGCAGAACTACTCCAACGTCAACGTCCCCCAGTCCCAGAACTACCCACACCAGGCTGTGGGGTCTGACCACGACTCCATCGGTCTGTTCCAGCAGAGGCCCTCTACGGGGTGGGCACACAACATCGCCCTGGGCATGGACCCCGTGTACCAGGCAGCCGCCTTCTTCGGAGGCAGCCCCAACTCAAGCGCCCCCGGCCTGATGGACATCAGGGGGTGGCAGAACGCCAACCCTGGTGTCATCTCCCAGACGGTGCAGGGCTCGGCTTTCCCTGATCGGTACGCGAAGTACGTGTCCTGGGCGAACCAGATCTGGAGCAGCCTCAACGGCTCTACCCCTGGCCTGGCTCTCCCGTTCACCCCCACCAAAACGGGTGGGTACAACTGGGCGCAGGCCGCCCCGGCTCCTAAGCCGCAGGCACCTCCGGTTGCTGCCGTGGGCACCTATGTCCCGCCCACAGGTTCAGCCAAGGGTGCCCCCCAGCCTGCACCCCCTAGCTGGGCCTCCCCCAGCAATGCACAGAGCAGGCTCAACAGGGCCAACCCCACCGGACCTCCTCCCTCCTACAGGGGTGGACGAGGAGTGGCATCGGCTGGCGGCGCACCACCGCCCACGCCTTCGCAGCGTCCGGTGCGCGTAGCTGCCCCCACGCAGTGGAACTCCCCGGCCTACCGGGTGTCCACCCCCTACCAGCAGGCACAGCCGCAGAGGCCGCAATATGTGCCGTCCTCCAGGCCAGCTCCCGTGGAGTCCGGCGGCGGAACGGTCAGCAGGAACACAGCACCCACTCCCGCCTCTCCTCCGCAGTCCTACGTCCCGGCGTCTAAGCCTGCCGGTTCGGGTGGCGGGCGGTCGCAAGCTAAGTGAGGAAGTGACATGGCAGGCATTCAGCCCGGAGATCTGATCGCCTTTGCCAAGACCTTCCTGGGGGTCCCGTATGTCTGGGGCGGGACCTCCACCTCCGGGGTTGACTGCTCTGGCTTCATGTACCTCATAGCCAGGCACTTCGGGATCAGCATCCCCCGAGGGTCTAGGGACCAGATTCGTCTGGGGTCATCCGTTGGAGGTCTATCTCAGGCCCAGGCTGGGGACCTCATAGGGTTCGACTCCATGGGCGACGGCACTGCCGAGCACATCGGCATGTACCTCGGCAACAACCAGATCATCGTAGCCGACCACACGGGCACCTACGTCCGGATCGTGGACATCCACACCGAGGCACCCATCGTGGGCATCGTGCGGCTGCCCGGAGTGGTGAACCTCAACGGCCAGCCGCCCACACCCCCGGCCCCCAACGGGCTGAGTTCTCTCAGCCACCCCACCGCAGGTACCACGGCTGTAGCGGCCATTCCAGCGGCACACCCCACCTTCGACTGGTGGGCTGGCATCGGGCTCAAGTCACCCACCCTCGCCTCTGCCGACGAGACCTACGGTCTCATAGACACCTTCATCCGGACCAACCCCGAGCTGGCCAACCTCTACTCGGCAGCCGTAGCGGGCAACTGGTCGCAGGACATGTTCGTGGCCCAGCTCCAGCAGACGGACTGGTGGAAGGGGAACTCCGACTCCGCCCGGAAGTTCCTGGCCCTCAAGACCACTGACCCCGCCTCCTACAACCAGCAGGTTGCTGCCAAGCAGATCAACATCCAGGAGCTGGCCAACAAGCTGGGCGTACACCTCACCCCCGGTGGGCTGGCAAACATGGCACAGACCGCCATCATCCTGAACCAGAACGATGCACAGCTCAGGAACCAGCTCGCCAACTACCTCACCCTCTCCCAGCAGGGCTGGTACGGAGGGTACGCGGGGCAGGTGGAACTGGGCCTCAAGGCCTACGCCCAGGACCAGGGCATCCCTCTGGATGACAAGTACATCCAGAATGCGGTGACCAACATCGTCAAGGGGACGGACACCCTCCAGGCTCACCGGGCCTTCATCCAGACCCAGGCCGCTGCGGCCTTCCCGGCGTACAAGAGCCTCATAGACCAAGGCATCACCGTAGGGCAGATAGCCATGCCCTACCTCAGCACAATGTCCAAGCTCTGGGAGCAGGACCCCAACTCCATAGACCTCTTCAACTCCACCCTCCGTGGAGCTCTCCAGGCTAAGGACATCAAGGGGGAGCCCGTCATCCGGCAGCTCTACGACTTCGAGACGTCCCTCCGCAAGGACCCCACCTGGCTGAAGACCAACAACGCCAGGGAGGGGCTGATGACGGCAGCCAAGTCTGTGATGTCTGACATGGGCTTCACCTCCTCCGACCTCGGGGCCAAGAACGCCACAGCCCCCAGGCCCCTTACCTTCCTGGACCACTCCACGGCAGTCTCCGGGCTCTCGGGGCAGACGAACTTCCCCACCCTCCAGGGCAAGGAAGCCCTGTCCAACCCCCAGGCGCCGACTCTGGACACAGCGGCTAACGTCTCTCCCGCAGCGAACCTCGCCTCTGACAACAGCTTCACTGTCCCGACAACCCCGGCCGGGTTCTGATGTCCTACACATACTCCCAGATCGAAGCCATCTGGATCCAGTACGGCGGCAACCCGGCAGCCGCTCCCATGGCGGCAGCCATCGCCCTAGCTGAGTCCGGTGGCAACCCCAACGCGGTCAACACAGCGAACAGCAACGGGACCACTGACCGGGGCCTGTGGCAGATCAACTCGGTACACGGAGCACAGTCCACCTTCGACCTAGCTGCCAACACCCGTGCTGCCATCGCCATCTCCAACAACGGAGCCAACTGGCGGCCGTGGACGACGTACAACACGGGCGCCTACCGCAAGTACTACAACAGCTCTGTACAGCCCTCTCCAACGCCTCCCGGCCCCACCTCCGGGGGGGTGGCCACAGGGGGTACGACCAACACCCCGGTAGGGCAGACCACCGATACGGCCGGGGTGAGCCTCAACAACTCCCCCATAGCAGCCTTCCAGGCAGTCAACCCCTCCATCAGCCTGGATGCTCTGAAGAGCACCTACCCCCTCGTTGCCGCCCTCATCGCCTCCGTTCCGGAGCTCCAGAACCTCTTTCAGGTAGCTGTGGCACAGACGCTGTCTGTGGACGCCTTCATAGCCTCCGTCCAGAACTCCAACTGGTGGAAGACCAACTCCAACACCATGCGGCAGGCGATCGCTCTCCAGCAGACCGATCCCGCGACGTTCAACCAGAACGTGGGAAACCTCCAGGCCAGCCTCACCAACATGGCTGCCGAGTTCGGTGCCCAGATCTCGCAGGGTGAACTGAACCAACTGGCTGTGGAGGCCATCCAGGGGGGGTTCGACCAGAACCAGGCGGTCCTCCGCCAGCACTTCGAGCAGTTCATCCAGCCGGTGTCCGGCCTCCACTTCGGTGGTGAGGCGGGTACCACGGAATCCGCCATCCGCAACCTCCAGAACCAGTTGGGTGTCTTCCTCCCGGAGAACGTCCTGGACCAGAACGTACGGCAGATCACCGGAGGCAACTCCACGGTAAACGCCGTGGGGGCGTCCCTCAGGACACAGGCCGCCAACCTATTCCCCGCCTACAAGAACCTGATCAACCAGGGGATGAACGTGTCGGACATCGCCAGCCCCTACATCAACAGGGCGCAGCAGCTTCTGGAAGGGGGGCAGGGATTGGTCAACATGCAGACCCCCCTCATCAAGCAGGCCCTCCAGTTCACTCAGAACGGGACCCCCACCCCAATGCCCCTGGGAGACTTCGAGATGGCTGTGCGCAAGGACCCCCGGTGGCTGGCCACTGACAACGCCCAGAACGACCTGATGTCCAACGCCCACAAGATCCTGCAAGAATTCGGACTTGTGTACTGATGGCCGGTGACAGCCCCTTCGGGTTCCCCATAGACGACGCCACACCGGAAGAGCAGGCCCTCTTCGGTGGGGGGTCCAGCAGCAGTGGCGGCAGTAGAAGCAGCTCAGGAGGGGGAAAGAAGCCCCCGCCCAAGCCGGGACCGCCCCCCAAGAAGGGGCCCCCCCCAAAGCCTAAGCCGAAGCCCCCGCCTCCTAAGCCCAAACCCAAGCCGCCCCCGCCACCTCCTCCGCCCCCACCCCCTCCGCTTACCCCCCTCCAGCAGTTGGAGGCCAAGCTCCAGGGGATACCCGGTACGGAGAGGGATGCCTATGCGGCTCTCTCCACCCTCTTCGCTCAGTACGGGATACCGACTCTCGCTCCCCGCATCCTCCAGTACCTCCAGGATGGTTTCGCTGCCGACACCATCACGGTGCTGCTCCAGCAGACGGATGAGTACAAGCAGAGGTTCAGCGGTAATGAGGCCAGGAAGGCCAACGGCCTCCAGGTCCTGACCCCTGCTGAGTACTTGGCCACAGAGGCCAGCTACCGTCAGGCCCTCCAGGCGGGAGGTATCGACCCCTACTTCATGGGTCAGAACTGGTATGGGGAGTGGATAGGCAAGGACATCTCCCCCACGGAGCTCCAGGGGAGGATCAACCTGGCGGTCCAGGCCACCATCCAGGCACCCCCCAGTGTCACCGCTGCCTTCAAGCAGATGGGGCTCAACGTGGGTGACATGGCAGGGTTCTTCCTCAATGACAAGGCGCCCCCGCCCCAGCTCCAGACCAAGCTCCTGCAAGCCCAGATCATGGGTGCAGGCATCAACAACAACCTGACTGTAGACCCCAACAGGGCTCAGGTGTGGGCCAACCAGGGCGTGTCCCAGGCCCAGGCCCAGAACGCCTACCAGAAGATAGCCGACACCCTCCCAGCCGCCAGCAGGCTGGCTCAGATCCACCCCACCCAGGCCCTCTTCGGGGCTGGTAATGCCCAGGCAGCTCTTGAGGACGAGTTCCTCGGCCAGAGCGGTGTGGCACAGCTCGCCCGAGAGAACGTGTCCCGGTCCGAGCAGGGCATGTTCCAGGGACAGGGTGGAGTCGGCAAGGAGTCCTTCAAGCAGCAGACCCCAGGTGCTCCTGGTTTCTAGAGCACAGCCCCAGAGAGTGTCAAAGCTCTCTCGGGCACCCTGCCACAGCCCGTCAGCACTGTGGTTGCGTAACCTCCGTCTGGCATCTCACGGTATCCGTACGCTTCCCCTGGCGTGCGCGGCCACAAATTAAGGGAGATCTCGAATGAGCAACGATTGGGAAGACCCGCAGAACGACGGTGGCGGTGTCGCTAACCTCCGTAAGAACTACAAGAAGGCTATGGAACGGCTTGCCGATCTGGAGTCGAAGCTTGCAGGGACTGTGGAGAGGGAGCGCAAGTTCAGCGTCAATGAGGAGCTTGCCAAGCAGGGTCTGGACCCGAGGGTAGCCAAGTTCTACCCCGCAGACCTGGGTGCCGACTCCGAGTCGGTCACCAAGTGGGTGGAAGAGAACCACGAACTGTTCGGGTACCGCTCCATTGCGGACGAGCAGAACACGATCAAGACCACCTCTCTCACGGATGCAGAAGTCCGTGGCTACCAGATGCAGCAGGACATCGCGGCGTACGAGAACGCGGTCCAGATGGATCTGGCTACCCGCCTCAAGCAGGCGGAAAGCGAGGAAGAGGTCATGCACGTCCTCCACACCTACGCCCCCCCAACTATGTAAACGAAGAAAGGTAAGGTATGGCTAACGCCTTTACCGGGACAGCGGCTTATTCCGCCCTGGTTCAGACGGCCTACGACCGACTTGCCGAGTTCGCTCTTCGTTCGCAGCCCCTTCACCGTGAGATCGCAGACAAGAAGGCTGCCCAGCAGTCTATGCCGGGTTCTAACCTCGTCTTCTCGATCTACCAGGACCTGGCCGTCCAGACCGGCACTCTCACTGAGACTGTCGACCCGGACGCCATCGCCCTGGGTAACCCCACAACGGTTACCGTCACGATCGCTGAGTACGGCGCTGCCGCACTCCGCACCAGGCTGCTGAACCTTGAGGCCTTCTCGGACGTCGATCCGGCCATCGCCAACATCATGGCGTTCAACATGCTCGACTCTGTGGACTCGATCGTGCTGTCCGTTCTGACTGCTGGTACCAACGTCATCCGTCAGGCTGGTGGTGTCATGACCATCAACTCGGGTGCCAACTCCGCGATCACGTCTACCGACACGATCACGTCCAGCAACATGCGTGCTGCTCCCGTCAAGCTGCGAGCAGGTAAGGCTCTGCCTCGCCGTGGCAGCCTCTACTGGTGCGCCATGCACCCCGAGGTGTCCTACGACCTCCGCTCCGAGTCCGGCTCCATCGCCGGATGGCGTGCGCCGCAGGTCTACTCCGGTCCCGGAGCTGTCTGGGCTGGTGAGGTCGGTGAGTACGAGGGCGCTGTCGTCGTCGAGACCAACCGTGCCTTCAACGACACCACCGGTTCCGGCTCCACCCGAGTCTTCTACACCCTCTTCGCAGGGCAGCAGGCTCTGGCCGAGATGGTTGCCGAGGAGTTCCACGTGGTAGCTGGACCGATCACTGACAAGCTGATGCGCTTCCGGCCCATCGGCTGGACCGGCACTGCCGGGTGGAGCATCTTCCGTCAGGCGGCCCTGTACCAGGTCCGTACGACGTCGAGCATCCACAACACCTGAGTTAGGTGGCACCCCATGACGGTCCCTGTCAAGTTCTCCGCCACAAGCAGCGCCTCAGCGGCGACGTCTTTGACGGTCAGCCTCGGCGGAACTCCATCCGTCGGAGACCTTGTAGTGGTCTTCATGGGGTGCGATAACCAGATCGTGACCCACCAACCGGGGTACAACACTGCAACCCAGTGGGCTCAGCTCGTCAGCTTGCAGTGCCCCAACTCCGGTACAGCCTGTAACACCCTGTCCGCCTGGCACCACACGTGGACAGCCAGTGATAGCGGCTCCACCGTCACGTTCACCTTCTCCCCCGCCCCCACTCTGGGGCTCGGGGACAAGGACGTGTCAACAGTAAACGCCATAGCAGTGGCCGTCGTGCTCACAGGCCCGGCGGCCTACATCGAAGCAACGATCCAGGCCCCACCCATGCTACAGCCTACAGTGCCTGTAGCAGGCCTCAAGAAGGCCGCAGAGCTGACTCTGGTAGGGGGGTACCAGACAAGGGCTGGGAGCCTCTCTAACAGCGATTCTGGGGCCACCCAGCAGGGGTACATCTTCCAGAACCTGTCCCTCCCCGGACAGGCCCTGACCGTGTACAGCAAGCCCACCACCCCCGTGAAGTACTCCCCCACCCTCACGGCTGATGCGGCCTCGGATCTGGTGGCCATAGCTGTGAGCATCAGCTCCAGTCCCAACATCTACGTTGCTCCTGTCATCCAGGAGGCGGACCAGGACATCGGCACCAGCCGACTCATGTACCGCTACCGCCCCTTGAAGGGGTATACGGTGCTGAACAACGGCGGGACCTTCACAGCCACACGGTACAACACCACAGACCAGTTGGCTGCCGCTACGCAGGTCTTCACCAATGACTCCCCCATCGTATCTGCTGACAGGACCAACATCATCAACTCTGGTGTTGGCGGAGAGTTCAGGGCTACAGCATGATCTACGTTGACACCCGAGCCACCAAGTGCTTCGCAGTGTGTACAGACCACAAGCTGGATGACACCGGATACGTGGTAATCCCCAACAACACCGACACGCTCAAGAAGGCATATCAATCCGCTCTGGCGGATGCTGACTGCCATTGGGCAGAGAAGCACACACCTAAGGTGGCAGTAGATGGTAGCTAAGAAGCCAGCCAAGAAGAAGGCACCGGCTAAGAACATGACGCCTGCCAAGGCAGGGAAGAAGCCAGCAGCTCGCATGGACAAGAGCTCGACCAAGAAGGCCCCCGGCTCCAAGGGTATGCCCTACCAGGGACCCACGCCGCAGGCCGGTAACGGCGGCCCGCAGGGAGGTAGCTACTGATGGCCGGACATCCGGGTACCGTCCGCTTCGGTGAGAACCCGAAGCACGACACCGACACGACTGAAGACACCGGGATCTCGACCCTCCACACCAACAGTGGGGACGTAACTGAGATCCACCAGATGATCAATCCCGGTCTCAGGGCTCGGGACATGGGCACCTCTGAGGGTGACCGCCCCAACTCCTGCTACAACAAGGAAGTCCTGAAGGTGGAGTACCCCTCCAACCACGACGGCTTCACCGGCGGGATGCTCCACAACCTGAACCTGGACGAGAAGAAGGTCATCGACAACTTCGTGAACTCCGTCCCCGTCCAGTACGCGGACGAGCAGCAGTTCATCTCCGGGTCCCGTGGGAAGTTCGACTGATGGTCTACGTCCCCCACGACCCCAGCTATGCCTCTCATCACAAGATGAGCATCACCCACCCCCAGCACCCCCAGCACGGTCAGATGACCAACGGCTGGAGGGGTGACAACATGCCACGAGTCAAGGGGCAGCAGTGGAACAAGGTCCCCCGTCCCCGGACATCCGTGGACCAGCGCGGGAATCTGGAGGCTCAGCACCTGAGCGACTCCATGCACCAGAACTTCCACTACACCCACGGCCCCGGAGGTAGGCAGGGCTTCTACACCACACCCAACGGTGCAGCCCCAGCCAGCTACAACTCCGGTGGCGGAGGGGGCGGCAGCCGTCCTGCTGGCGCAGGCGGCGGAAGGTCGATGTTCAAGTGATCCTTGGCGAGAACTGTACCAGCACCTGTAAGACACGTGACCACGTCACGTGGGGGGAGTGCATGAGGGCAAAGAAGCTTCGGGTGGCTTACTGCCGCTCGCACCTGGAAGGCTGCACGGACTCCACCCGCCAGAAGCAGTGGGACAGAGAACTCGCCGAGTACAAGGCCGCCCACGATGCCGGTATCCGGCCGGACGGCACCACCACCCACAAGACCCGCTTCGCTGTGGAGCAGTCCGAGAAGTCGGGCATGGCCTATGGGGCTGAGATGTACGTTATGCCCGACCTAGAGGGCAAGACAGACAAGCAGGGCAAGGCCAAGTACTCCTATACCTCATACAAGGAGTACAACGAGGCTGTGGCCCAGACCACCAGCGAAGACACACAGACGGTCCTGGCAGCGGCCAAGGCTATCAGAGAAGGAGAAGGCTGATGCCTACCGTCCCGCAGCCATATGTGACAGTCAACCCCTCGGGGCTGAACCCCGCCACCCCTCTCGTCACCGGACCCCTGGTCCGTGCCGATGGGTTCGGCACAGGCACCTTCATCCTGGAGCTAGGCCCCACCGCCTTCACCTATGCCTCCATGACCACGGTCATCACAGGAAGCCCGGCTAGCACCACCATCCAGCTCCAGGGCTCGCTGGACGGTGTCAACTGGACCACCATCGCCACGTCTACCTCCACGACCGGCGACACGCAGTACAGCTCCCCCAGTGCTGCCAACCCCGTTGTCTTCGGACAACTGAGGGTCAACGTCAGTGCGGTGTCCGGGGGTGCCAGCCCCACGGTGGCCGTGGCCATCAACGCCTTCGCCTCCAACCCCGTAGCAGCCGTCACCTTGGCAGGCAACCAGGTTGGTAAGGTCGGTACCGCCCAGGGCCAGACCAACTTCCAGACCTCCCTCTCCGCTGCCACCACTGGCAACGGCACGGCGGTGGACTTCGGAGCTGCGGTCAACGCGGCAGCATTCCAGATCACTGCCAACGGCACCATCACCGCAGGGCAGGTCACCGTGAAGGTGTCCTTGGACAACGTCACGTACTCCACAGTCCCTGTGGCCTCCATGCAGAACTACAGCGCTGCGACCCTGGCCAACCCCTACGTCCTGGTGACGGCAACCACAGCCCTCTTCGTGGTCTCCAACGTAGCCTTCAGGTACGCGAGGGTGGACGTCTCCACCAACGTCACCGGTGCTGGTGGCTCTGTCACTGCTCTCGTCTCTGGGTTCTAAGCCATGCCGCTGTTGAGTGACCTGGTCATCAGGACCAGGCAGATGATGCAGTCCTTCAGCCAGGAACAGCAGCAGTGGGCATACCTCACCTCCCCCATCGGTACGACTGACGTCACTCTCTCCGTCAACGACAGCACCCAGATCTCCAGAGGTCTCATCGAGATAGACGGCAATGAGCTGGCGGTGGTCAAGTCGGTGAACCGCCCCACCAACACGGTTACCCTGGACCCCTTCGCCAGGGGGTGGGCAGGAACCACCGCAGCTTCCCACCTCACCAACGCCAGGATCGAGAACAACCCCATATGGCCAGCGATAAGGGTAAAGGAAGCCATAAACGATGTGATCAGGTCTCTGTATCCGGACCTGTTTGCGGTTGCGACGACAAAGATTACCAAGATAAGTGTGCAGCAGGGCTACTCGCTGCCCTCGGACTGCCAAGAGATCATAAGCGTGAGGTTCACCACCATAGGCCCGACCCTGATAAACCCGCCGATGATCAGGTATAGGTTCGACGGACAGGCCGACACCACCGTGTTCTCCACAGGCAAAGCCCTGTGGATGGGTGTGGATGTCACCCCCGGTCGTGAGATCTTCGTGGTCTACCGCAAGGAACCCACTGAGCTGGTCAACGACACCGATGACTTCGCTGCCGTCACCGGCCTTCCCGCCACGGCCCAGGACGTGGTGATCTATGGGGCCTGCATGAAGCTGGCCCCCGCCCTGGAGTCTCCCCGCCTCATCCTCGACACCGTCGAGTCCTCGGAGCGTGCGGCCTACGTCCAGCCGGGATCTGCCATGCGGGTCTCTGCTGCCTACGGGCAGCTCTACATGCAGCGCCTGATGCAGGAGCGAAGGAAGCTCAACGACAGGTACCAGCAGCCCATCCACTTCACATCCTGAGAGGGGTGCTCCATGCCTGCTGGTCAGCAGTACAGCTCCAACGCCACACAGACCACCCTTGTGGGTGCGATCAACAACTCGGTCCTCTCCCTCCAGGTTGCGTCCACCACCGGGTTCCCCACCTCATTCCCCTTCTCCATCGCCATAGACGTGGGGCTGGCCACCCAGGAGGTGTGTGACGTCACCAACGTGGTGGCCACCACCTTCACCGTCCAGAGGGGTGTGGACTCCTCCACCGCACAGTCCCATGCCAACGCGGCTACCGTCACTCACGTCTACATCGGGCGTGATGCCCGTGAGGCTCGGGCACACATCGATGCCAACGGCGGCAACGACTCCACCGGCAAGTCCGTCCACGGCCTGACCGGCAACGTGGTCGGAACAACGGACGTCCAGACCCTCACCAACAAAACCCTCATAGCCTCAGGCTTGATCACAGCCAACGCTGGTCTCACGGTGGCCAACGGCCAGCTCACTACGGTGGACAACTCCTTGGCCAAGCCTGTTGCCGGTCCCCAGCTCATCACCTACTCTCCTGGGTTCAACGGGACGGGGTTCACCATGGGAAACGGCACCCAGACAGGAGGGTACGTCCAGTACGGCAAGCAGGTGTTCTTCGAGGCCTACCTCGTGGTGGGGTCCACCACAGTGATGGGCACCACCCTCGGGTTCAACCTTCCCCTCAACACCACCAACTATGTGACGGCCACCGGCACACTGGCTACCACCTCCCACGGGTTCGCACCCATAGCCGTCCAGAACGGCCTGACCACAGGTGGTGCTGCTGTCCTGGTGGACTACTACGCAGTCTCTGGAGGGGTTATAGGGTACGGCAACATCACGGCCACCGCTCCTCTGACGGTAGACACCGGCACCGTGTTCTTCATCAAGGGCACCTACCAGGCCACCACCTAAGGGGCGAGCATGACGAGCAACTACCTGGGGGGGAATGCGCCCTCCATCGTCAACCCCCTCCCCTTCGGGTTGCTGCCCCCCATCTCCTCTACACAGGCCAGCTTCTCCCTCACGGACATAGCCTACGACTATGCCGTAGCGGGCATCCCCTTCCTGGCCGGTGAGTCCCTGCGTGGCACCTACTTCCGGAGGATGTACGAGCGGGAGTTCGCCCCCATCCGCAAGGACCAGTTCGACAACCAGCAGGTTCCCGGTGAGCAGTCCATCCTTGGATGGTGGGAGAGGTCCCAGTCCAACTTCAGTGGGGGTGCCGGTCTCCAGTACCTGGACACCACCACGGACTCCACCCTCAACAGCAGGTTCGCCTACTCGGAGGGGGTTGACGTCCTGGGCACCCCAGGGCAGGTCACCCTCCTCCCCGCCACCATCGCCACCTGGTCGGGGCTGACTGGCCCCACCCAGCTCCGAGGTGTGGTCAAGGGTGGAACCGACGGGTTCCTGATGCTGGACACAGGGGCCAAGACCCTCCAGTTCCTGGACATCTTCGGCGCCTCGACGTCCTACACCATGCCTGGTGGCCTCACCGGTATAGCCAACACCTTCACCGATGACGGCACGAACTACTACTTCGCTGACAAGACTGGGATCTACCAGGGGGCTATAGCCACCCCTGGGGTGGCAGCCACCAAGCTGTGGAACGTCCCGTCCACGTCAGGGAACTACGTCATAGCTTTCATCAAGGGCCGCCTGGTGGGGGGGTTGGACAACAACTTCTACGAGCTGGTGGGCGGGGCGCCCCCCACTCTCCCCACCCCCAAGTTCACACACCAGAACGCAAGCTACACCTTCACGGCCATCTCTGAGGTTCCCGCAGCCATCGTCGTAGCCGGGAAGGGCGGGACTCTGTCCCAGATCCACAAGTTCACTCTCGATACGACCACCGGGGCTCTGCCCGTCATGACGTCAGGCATCGTCACAGCTCAGATGCCCATCGGTGAGACCATCCAGACGATGTACTCCTACCTGGGGTCCTTCGTGGGTATCGGAACCAACAAGGGCTTCCGCCTGGCCACCACTGACACCAACGCCAACCTCGTGTACGGCCCTCTGGTGGTGCAGGACCCCACCTCCGTAGGGGTCAAGGCCATAGGGGGGTGGGACCGGTTCCTGTTCATAGGGAACCAGGGCAACAAGCTGATCCCCCAGCAGGGTTGGACCAACCCCACGGATGCCAGCAACGTGGACATGCTGATGCGGGTGGACCTCTCCACGGTGACCTCATCGGGATCCCAGCCCTTCGCCAACGACCTCATGACCACAGGCCTGGACGGGGCCATAAACTCCATCACCAACTTCGGATCTTCGACAGCCCTCTCCGGGATGCTGGTATTCGCCACAGCCCACAAGGTGTGGGTCACGGACACGGCCAACAAACAGGCCTCGGGGTTCGTGTACACCGGCAAGGTGAGGTTCAACACCCTGGAGCCCAAGCACTTCGACTTCCTGTTCATCAGGAACCAGAAGATCACCGACGGTTCCATGAACGTGTCGGCACTCAACTCCAAGGGAGTGCCTCTGACGTCCATCGTCTCCGGTGTGTCCGGCTTCCTGGGTGACGACCAGGTGGTCTCCTTCGGGAGCCTGGGTCTACAACAGGAGTGGGTGCAACTCAAGTTCGGGCTGGTGCGGGGGACACTGTCCACCAACTACTCCCCCAGCTGGAACGGCTACCAGATCAGGGCTCTGCCGGGTGTACAGAGGCAGATCCTGATGACTCTGCCCCTCATCTGCCACGACCACGAGAAGGACAAGTTCGGAAACGTCACCGGATATGACGGTTTCGCCTTCTCCAGGATTCAAGCCCTTGAGGCAGCAGCAGCCACGGGTTCCATCATCCTGGTCCAGGATCTGAACTACGGGACAGGTGTCCAGGCGGTGATAGAGAACTACAGGTTCGAGCAGCAGGCCAACGAGCAGCCCAAGGTCTCCTCAGGGATGGCCTTGGACAGCAATGCCAGGTCAGGATACATCATCATACAAGCGAGGGTAGTCCAGTGAACCTGAGCAGCACCACAGTGTTCAACCTCATGCTCTATGCGGGGATGCTGGCCACCTTCATGTTCGTGGGGAGGTCCAGTCTGAAGAAGCAGACCATCGAGGACCAAGCCAAACTCATCAAGTCTCTGCAAAACCAGAATGCTGATCAGGCCAAGCAGATCTTCGACCTACAGAAGTCTGACAAGCAGAAGGATGCCCGCATCCGGTTCCTGGAGGACCTGATCTGGAATGGAAACACCCGCATGGTGGACCCGGGACCTGGAGGAGGGTATGACAGGGGACGACGTAGCAGCCGTCCAGCTTCTCCTCCACCTCCCGAGGACGATGACGTATGACGACCGAACCGTCCAAGCAGTCAGAGGATTCCAGCTCATCGCTGGACTCCAGGTCTGTGGAGTGGTGGGTCGACACACCGCTGAACGCCTTGGGCCTGCCCGCTGGCTCGAAGACCCAGCAGAAGAAGATGGCACTGGTGAGGGAGACCCCCAACACCAGGACGGTGAACGGTATTCCGATCCACTCAGCACCTGGAGAGAAACGCATCAGCTACGACCAGGCAATGAACTGGCTTTGGGAGACAGGTACTAATGCCCTATAAGTCAAAGGCCCAGCAAAGGTATCTCAACGCCAAGAAGCCTGCCGTGGCAGCCGAGTTCAACAAGGCGACGCCAAAGCAGGCTTACAAGAATCTGCCGGACAAGGTCCGGAAGAACAAGAAGGGAGGGAAGTAGTGGCTGTTCGACTCGGCGGAGATTACTCCTTCGCCCGACCCAGCATGTCCGAGCTCCACTCCCTGGGTGTGACCTTCGTAGCGAGGTACGTGTCCCCGGAGGGCTCCAAGAACCTGTCCCGGTCCGAGGCCGTGGAGCTGTCCAACGCGGGCATCGACATCGTCACCAACTTCGAGGACACCGCCAACAACTCTGTGGGTGGTTACTCCCAGGGCGTGGCTGACGCCAGGATGGCAGAGGCCCAGCACCTTGCGTGCGGTGGGCCTCCGACCCGGCCCATCTACTTCTCCATCGACACGGACCTCAGTCCCAGCGACAGCAACCTCCACAGCTACTTCGCCGGGATCGTCTCCGTTCTGGGTGCCGGACGCACGGGGGTCTACGGGTCCACTGGCGTGTGCCGGGCACTGAAGGCCGCTGGCCTGGTGATGTGGACCTGGCGGTCCATGTCCACCGGTTGGAGCGGTGGTGCGGGCACCCCCGGTGAGTTCAATGTGGAGCAGACCGGCTACCTCAACAGCTCCATCGACCGGGATGCCTCCATCACGGACGACTTCGGTCAGTGGCGGGTCGGGCAGTCCGCCCCCCCGCCTCCCAACCCCGGACCTGCACCCCCGCCCACCCCTTCGCCCTCTCCCTCAGGAGGAGACTTGCCTACTCCCTACGACGTCTGGTCCTACAAGGGCAATGACGCCACCGGTCCGGCCGACCAGCCGGACGTCCACCAGTCCCTGCTCACCACCCGAGACAACTCCGCTGCACTGGTCGCCATGCTCCGTGCCCTGAAGGCCGACTTCGACCTCCTGAAGTCTGAGGTCGCGGCAGTTAAGGCCAAGCTAGGGGCCTAAGGTGCTCGCATGGTTGCAGCACGTCCTGGGTTTGGACAATGGCTCTGGAGGTTGGTATCTCTTCTGGTCGGGGTTCGGCGCCAACTTCCAGGAGCTTGCCATTGTGGTTGGTGTGCTGCACTACGTGCGCAAAGCGAACTGCCACCAACACGGGTGCTGGAGGGTGGGTCGCCACCCCCTCAGGGACCAGCCGGGAGTGAAGCTGTGCCGGAAGCACCACCCTGAAGGTGGTCACCGTGGTTGACGCTCACGACCAGTCTGTGAACCACCGGTACACCGTCCACTACCCCGCACATCCCGCCCGTAGTTCCGACCCCCACTACAGGGATTTCAAGGAGTACCGGAGAAGGACCGTCAAGACGGCCCGATGCCAGTTCGGCCTGGATCGTGGCAACGATTTCACAGAGTGCAATGGGTCGCTGGAGCTGCACCACGCGCACATCGAATTCGCCCTCCAGAATGGAGTAGACCTGGCCCTTCTGGAGGCAAAGTACCCAGGTGTTTCCGACCCGGTATCCATAGGCGCCTGGATAGAGTCCGCCGAGAACCTGGTTTACCTCTGCGAGTTCCACCACCGTGGCCACGCTGGCGTCCACGTCGTGTCGGTCTCCGACTATGAAGCTTCCCACTATGTAAGGCACCTTTTCTCATGAAGTGGAACATCTGGAGCCTGTACTGGCTCTTCTGGATGGTGGTCGGCTTCGGGGTCCCTGAAGGGATAGCTCTAGGTACCGGTCACCCCGGTAATACATTGTCAGACCAGGTCTGGCATCTCGAAGGAACCGGTGCCACCTTCTGGCGCTGGGTCATATGTTCAATGCTCACATGGTTGGTCCTGCATATGACCTTCCACCTTTTCCGCTAGGAGAATTTTAAGTGTCCGGTTACGACGATCTCAACTTCACCACAACGGCAAACCTCACTGCTGCCTACACGGTATCCGCCAACGACTACGTCGTGTTCTACGACCCCACCAACGCCTACGTCATCACCCTCCCCGCTGCGTCCGCAGCTCTCAAGGGCCGCGAGTACGTCTTCGTGCAGACGGTGAGCAACGCGGGCCAGATGACCCTCAAGTCTGCTGGTGGCACCGTCAACGGTGCGGCTGCCGGTACCGGTGTGGCTGTCACTGCCTCCAAGCTGGGTGCCTTCCGCATGTTCTGCGACGGCACCAACTGGTGGGGGGGTAATTCAACAGCGGGACTCCTGTAGTCTCCTGTTAAAGTTGTGGCACTCACGGCACACCCGCTGAGTGCCATACTTACCTTGCTGCTTTATGGTGTTCCCCTCGCTGTACTCATGTCCTTGCGGACAGTGGGTTTTAAGGGCGTTGTGTGACTCCTGCCGGTTTGAATTCACAACCGGCGTGACCACTTCCATGTGATCCGGGTTGACGCAACCACGGTTGCGACACAGGTGGTCGATGACCATCCCTTCGGGGATGGGTCCGCGTACCAGCTCGTACACTACGCGGTGTGCCCCGCGCTGTGTCTTGGGATCTAGACTGAAACGGCCGTAGCCGTCTCGATCATGGAACCCCAGCCAGTTCCAGCACGACTCATCCACCTCGATCTTCGAGGTGATCCTTCTCTCGATTGGTATCATACTCTCATGGTAACACACAACATGGTTGGACGCAACTCCACCGCTGGTCTTCTCTGACCAAATTGATAGGCCCCCTCCCCACAAAGGGAGGGGGCCATCTTTGTGTGCCGGGCCGGGCTCAATCTGTAGTCCGGATCACCCCGCAGGGGCACACCCCCCTCTCCTACCGAGGGGGGATGAAGGGTAGGTACCTCCATCGTGGCGGAGAAGGGATTCGAACCCTCGTCGTACGGCGAATGAGGCCGCGCTGGAACCGCTCCAGTCCACTCCGCTTGGTGGTGTGGCTACTGCCACACCCTTACGTAGTCCACCCACATGTCTGCTGGCACCTGCACGGGACCTCCCGCCCCACCGACTCCGTAGTTGAGGATGATGTAGTTGGGGCTGGTCCTGTCGTAGGTGTGGGTGGCCACCAGTGCTCCGTCCAGGTAGAAGTCCACGTTCCCGGCCCGCCAGTTGAGGGTGTAGACATGCCAGTTGGCATCCGTCCGCTGGTAGTTCCCCCCACCTACAGCACCTGCTGGGGTGTGTAGGTGCCAGGAGGGGGTGCCACCCAGCCCCTCCACCACGTCTATCTCCCCATCAGCAGGCCAGCTCTGGCCGTCAGTCCAGAATGCTGGCCAGTTCTGCACGTTCCCGGAGCTGTCCACGGGGGTGGCTATCCTTGCTTCCAGGATACCATACGTGAACTGGAACTTCCCATTGGAGGATATCAACCCGGAGGTGTAGGCCTTCTGCGCCCCGTTGGGGCAGGTCATGGCCTGGTTGATGGCCCTCAGCCACAGCCCCCCGGAGGATGTCTGTGCCTGCGTGGAGTTATAGCCAGCCAGCTCTGCGCTGTTGACGGGGTTGGACAGACCCTGTGCGTTGGGGAACCACCCCGCTGTCCACTTGGTGGTGTCGAGGGTGGCCTCACGGAAGGTGTCCTCGAACGCCAGCCCTCCGTATGTGCCTGCGAGAGCAGTGGGTACTGGAGGGGGGGTGGTCGGGATGCTGACCTCGTGTGCGTTGATCCAGTTCTGGAGGTCTGTGGCAGGTACGTACAGAGTCATGTCTTCATCCTATCAGAAGGTGTCAAGCCTTCTCGTACAGGGACCCCCAGGACTGGGACCCTATCTTGATCTCCACGGGGAAGTCCACCCCGTTCTTGTGGCCTGCCATCTTGGCGGCCACCCTTTGTGCTGCCTTCTCTGCTGAGGTGGCCCGGAAGCTGAACAGGAGCTCGTCGTGAACAGCCATCCTCAGGTGCTCCCTCTCGTACTGGTTCAGTTTCAGCATACCACCCACTGTCATGTCTCTGGCGTCGGACTGGAGGCGGTAGTTGATGGCGGAGTAGCCTCTGTCCCTGTCCACGTACAGACGGCGGCCTGAGGAGGTCGTGATGTACCCCCTAGAACGTGCCTCAGAGGCACAGTAACGGCCGAACGCCTCAAGGTCGGGGTAGGACACCTTGGTGGCGTGGATGACCCGTCTCGCTGTCTCCTCGTCGATCCCAGCCTGCTCTACCAGAGCCCGCCACCCCCCTCCGTAGACGATGAGGTAGTTTCCCATCTTCCCGATGTCTCGGGACACCCCCGCAGCATCAGCGGTGATCTGGTGGAGGTCGAGGCCCTTGGAGAAGGCCTCGATCATCCGGCGGTCACCGGACAGTGCCGCCCCTATCCGCAGCTCCTGGGAGTTGTAGTCCAGGGCCACGGTTACCTCCCCCTCCTCTGCGAGGAGGCACCCCTTCACTCCGGGGGGGCAGGTCTGTAGGGCGGGGTTCTGGACCGAGAACCTGGCCGTGCGAGCTGCCATCGTGTTGATGACGGGGTGGACTCTCCCGTCAGCATCCATGTTGGAGAGGAAATTGTCACAGTACCCGTGCTGCCACTTGGTGGCTCGCTTGCTGTTGATGATGGCTGTCGCGAGAGGATGGTCCATGGACGATAGGGCTTTATCGTCCACCTTAGGCTGACCGTTAGGTGTGGTTCTGCCGTCCAGCTCCAGTCCTGCATAGCCGAGGGCTTGGATGACCTGCTGGGGTGAGTTGACATTGTCTAGGTACCACCTCCACGCCACCTTGTCCATGGCTTCTCGCATGTCCTCGAACTCCCCCGAAATTTTTGTGGTGAAATTGTAGTCAAGCAACCACCCTCTGTGACTTACCTCCGTGGTCAGCTCTTCAAGCTCATGCTCCATCCTGATTAGGTGCCTGCTCTCCAGCGGCACCAGGGGGTCCACCTTCTGGTATAGGAGGTAGTTGAGGATGGGGTCCATACCGGCGTAGAGGAGGTAGTTCTCGTCATCGATGGGCACCTCCTTGAAGTACTGGGCTCGGGACATGTGCAGGCGGACGCACTCCCGCCTGACCAACCCCTTGATGTCCTCGGCTATCTCCTCGGACACGAACCTCGCTATGACATGCTCCAGGTCGTGACCGACTCCCTCCTTGGGTCCTCGGGAGTCCACAAGCTTGGTGAGGATCTTGGTATCGACTGCCCTGTCCCAGAGGGACGGCAACTCGATACCGATGTGCTTGGCCAGGACCTGGGTGTCGAAGGGGGCGTTGTGCATTATCAGTACGTCTGGGATGAGGAGGAGGTCCCAGATCAGGGACCGGTACCCCGCCTGGTACGGTATGACGTAGGCTTGTGTCCCATTACCGAACTGAACCGTTCTGAGACGGTGACCCACCGCATAAGTATCCAGTCCTGTGGTCTCGGTGTCGAGACCTACGAACTCCTGCTGCTGCAACCATGAGCGGACCTCTTCCAGGTCCGCCAACCCATCCGCAACCCCAACCGTGTACTTCTGGTACTCAAGCTGCCTCACTATCCCACCTGCTAACCCTCTCCATGTGGTTGGACTCTCGGAGCTTCCCCCGAGCTCCAACACATTGGGCTTTTGGTGCTGCCTTGCAGTAGGGGCATGCCACGGAGCGAACAAGGCTCCGTGGTGCCAGAACCCTACTGCCATCGATGAGGAGCATCGATACCCTCCGGGTTCCGGACAGAATCCACCGGAGAAAACTTCTTCGCCTTGTTGGCTCGAAGCTCTTGCAGCCGCGCCCGGTCCTCGGGCGTCTGCTGCCTGACCAGCACCTTGCCGTCCGCGTTCCTCCGGAACGACTCGCTCTGCTGGGTGAGGTCGGCCCATTTGCGGGCCGACTCCGAAACCCTGTATCTCATTGGCTTGCCCTCCCTTTGGGGTCGGGCCGCCAGGCCAAGACCCCTACCACAACTCGTTCGCATAGACAGCGTATTACTGTCTACTTTTCAAGGTAGCAGACCCTGTCAACCCCTCCCGTACTTGACAGGTAGCCGTAGACTGAAGACATGAGTGAACATTGGTCCCACTCCCAGCTCAGTACCTGGCAGGGTTGTGGCAAACGGTTCGAGCTGGAGCGCATCAAGCGCTACCCCACACCCCCAGCCTGGTACCTGATCGCCGGTAAGGCGATCCACAAGGCTTGTGATCGGTTCGACGGTGGTCTTCCTCCCGACTGGGAGGCCATGTTTAGGATGGAGATCGAGGTAGCAGCCTTTGAGTGGCCTGATGAGTCCGAGTGGCTGGCCGCTGGTTACGGCCAGGCCAAGCAGGGGTACAAGCACTGGCTCCCGAAGGGAGCAGAGCACGTCCAGAGGTGGGTGGACTTCAGAGAAGAGAACCCCCAGCTACGGGTGGTAGCCGTAGAGGCAGAGGTGTCCCATGGCACAGGTACCGGGGAGATCAAGGCCTTCCTTGACAGGGTGCTCTATGATGAGGATAAGGAAGAGCACATCCTCCTGGACATCAAGAGCGGGTCCAAGAGGCCGGAGTCCAAGCAGCAGTTGGGCATCTACAGCGTACTCTGGAACATCAGTCACGAGGATGAGTTCTTCATCCGAGAAGGCTACTACTTCATGACCAAGGACGGGGGTCTCCACCCCAAGGACGGGGACCTCAGCCACTGGACCTTGGACACCCTGAAGAAGCTGGGTCAGGAGTGGAACCGAGCCAAGGAGGCTAGGATCTACCTCCCAGTGATGTCGAACGGATGTGAGACATGCAGTGTCAAGGCTGCGTGCTACGTAAAGTCGGGGGATTCCCCCATCACGAGGGAGTACGACTCCCTGAACCCGCACTACCGAGGAGAGAAAGCATGATCCCTGAAGGACTTCCCACCCTCAGCCCCGGAGCCCACAAGAAGGGCTCCGGTAAGGCGTGTGTCATGGAGTACGTAAGCCTCCTAGCTGGTGAGGAGTGGTCTGACAGACCCTCCTGCACACACTTCGCACTGGCCGCAGTGGCTAGGACCACCAATGATGCTGCTCCGGACAATGAACACCGGGCTAAGCTGGTCCCTCTGATCGGAAGGCTCTTCGGTACCGGGGAGTCAACAAGGGAGCAGAACATAGCACTAGCTAAGTGGGCGGCAGCAGACGCTAAGGTTTCCGCCGCCAACGCCGCCAACGCCGCCAACGCCGCCGCCTACGCCGCCTACGCCGCCTACGCCGCCTACGCCGCCTACGCCGCCGCCTAC
>Ga0210404_10000328_pt1 | contig 27006 bp, 26 predicted proteins | sample IncBWH28MmetaG_FD_155455 | JGI IMG/M metagenome (GOLD analysis project Ga0210404, IMG submission 155455) | Forest soil microbial communities from Barre Woods Harvard Forest LTER site, Petersham, Massachusetts, United States - Inc-BW-H-28-M | ecosystem: Environmental > Terrestrial > Soil >... | reverse complement strand
TGCCCGTGCGCACGGCGAGTTTTTTGCCGCGATCCGGCCTGCCACCACCTTCGTCGAGGTGAAGGGTTTCATCAATCGCGAATGGTTAGTTGAGGTTGAAGCGGATTGCGTTGCAGACCAGTAAGGCATCCCGTTCATCAGGGCGATTCTTGAATGCGGTGTTTCACCTTTTGCGACAACGCTGAGGCGTGCAAGTCCCGTACGACGGGCAAACCGGAAGTAGTCCGCCTGGCTGACATGCTCTCCCTGCTTCTGTGTTAACTTCGCCACTGACGTTCCGGCCCGCCCGCGTCTCTTCAACGATCTGTTTTTCTCCTCTTGGCTCCACCGTTTCGTTGCATGCTTGACCATGCCCTCTTCCACGCGATTGGCACTGTCCATCATCCCCTCCAAGGCACCTGAATGCCTCAATTGAGGATTGTCATTCACCGTACCACTTGTCTGGGCGGCCAGACGGTTACCCAAAACCTGCGCATTGCCAAGTTTCATTTTCCGGCACCTCAAAGCTGTTTCCCGCCATCTAACGACCAGACCCTGATAAAATAAACGCACAGGAGCTGCCGACCAAATAATGCCAGTACCCGTTTCACAGATGTGGACTGTTACGTCCTACGTCCTGCGCCAGAAGCTTGCCGGGCGCAAGCAGTATCCGCTCGTGCTGATGCTCGAGCCGCTGTTCCGCTGCAACCTGGCGTGCGCCGGATGCGGCAAGATCCAGTACCCCGCCCACATCCTGAAGAAAGATCTCACTCCCGAAGAATGTTTCCGCGCGATCGACGAATGCGGCGCCCCCATGGTGTCGATCCCCGGCGGCGAGCCGCTCATGCACCCGCAGATTGGTGAGATCGTTGAAGGCTTAGTGGCCCGCAAGAAATACATCTATCTCTGCACCAACGCTCTGCTGCTGAAGGAGAAGATTCATCTCTTCAAGCCGAGCAAGTACCTGACCTTCAGCGTTCACCTCGATGGCCAGCGCGAAGAGCATGACTTGGCCGTCTGCCGGGAAGGCGGCTACGATATCGCGGTCGATGCGATCAAAGAGGCTCTAAGCCGCGGCTTCCGCGTCACCACCAATACCACACTGTTCGACGGGGCGGATCCCAAATCCGTTCGCGCCTTCTTCGACGACATGATGGAGCTAGGCCTCGAAGGCATGATGCTCTCGCCCGGCTACTCCTACGACAAGGCGCCCGACCAAAAACATTTTCTGGGCCGCGCCCGCACCCGCCGCATGTTCCGCGCGATTCTCTCGAACCGCAAAAAGAACTGGCGCTTCAATCTCTCGCCGCTCTTTCTGGAATTTCTGATGGGCAAGCGCACCTACCCCTGCACCCCGTGGGGCATGCCCACCTACAACATTTTCGGATGGCAGAAGCCGTGCTACCTGCTCCAGGATGGCTACGCGGAAACCTTCGACGAGCTGCTCTCGACCACGAACTGGAGCAACTACGGCACGGAGTCCGGCAATCCCGCCTGCGCCAATTGCATGGTGCACAGCGGCTACGAAGCCTCCGCGGTCAACGCGACTTTCAGTTCACTAGGCGGATTCCTGGCTACTGTGAAGGCGACTCTGTTCTCCAGCTATCGCGACGACGAGGCGTTGCGGCTGTTGGAGGAGCATCAAGCTCCTGTGAACCCGCTGATCCAGATCGCACCGACCAACGACTCTCTGCAACAAACCCGCGCGTGATGTTCACATAGAGCTTTTATGACAGGCAAAGAATCCGGCCACATCGACCACGAAGCCGCGCAAGCTGTGCCCCACATCAATCCCGACGCCCTCGAAGTCGCTCCTGGCACCGCCCACGAAAATCTGGAAGGCTGGATTCCTCAACTCGCCACCGACGACGAGATCCGCGCCGCCCTCGAGAAAGCTTTCGACTACCGGGGCGATGTAACCATCACCCGCAAAGATGGAACCAAAATTGAAGGCTATCTCTTCGACCGCCGCACTGCCGCCACGCTGAACGAGTCCGTCGTCCGCCTCTTCCCGAAAAACGCGAACGAAAAGATCTCCATCTCCTACGCCGACATCGCCGCTCTGTCCTTCACCGGCCGCGACACCGCCGCGGGCAAAAGCTGGGAAGCCTGGATGAAGAAATACGCCCAGAAAAAAGCCGCCGGTGAAACCAACATCGCCCTGCAGCCCGAACCCTTAGACTAAATTCCCTGATCCGTGTTGATCCGCGTGAATCCGTGGCAGAGAAGTTGAGTCTATTTAGCCCGTGGCACCGCAAAACTCAACCCCTGCACCAACTCCTCAACATCGTCCTCGGTCCCGGCAATGAACGTGAATGACACCACGTACCCGCGCGCCAGCACCACCAGCGTCGACTGTCGCATCACTCGCGTCCCCACATCCTTCTGAAAATCGCCCCGCACCACCGTCTTGGCCCCCACTGCAAACTCATAAGGCTCGTCGTCGATCTCAAACCCCTGCGCCTTAGCGATCTCCGTCACCGGGCCAAAATATTGGGCCGCATCCTTCAGCCCCGGATACGCCGCCGCACTTTCCGCCGCAATCAGAATCGAAGCATTCACATCCTCCGCCCGAGCCTCTGGAGGCCGCGAAAATGCCGCCAGCAACACGCGCCCGCCCTTGCCAGAATCTGTAGCGGGCTGGCCGCTGTCCGCCTTCGCGCCTTCGTCTTCCCGCACATTCATCTCCTCCGTCCGCAACACCCACCCTGCCGGAATCCTGCACGTGAATCCAAACGTCGGGCTCCGGTAAACCCCGGCGCTCACGGCCCCCGAATCTAGCGGGGGAAGCGGGTGTGACGCGGGCTTCTTGACCTGTTTCGATGATGACGAGGACGACTGGGCTGGTGCCTGCGCCTGAGGGGCTGGCCCTGCCAGCGCGATTGCAAGACAACCGCATAAGAGTCGGCGGAACCTCATACTCCCAATGATACGCGAGCAGTTCCGCCCTCAGTGGGCTGAGAGAGTGAAGTTGACCTGAACTTGCGTATCGACCTCGACCGCCTGCCCATTGAGGAGGTAAGGCTTGTACTTCCATTGCTTCACAGAATCGATTGCGGCCTGCGCCAGCGCGGGATGTCCAGAAGTCAATTTCAAATCAGTTACATCTCCGTCCTTACTGATGACTACATTTAGCACTACCGAGCCCTGAATGCCTTGCGCGCGCGCGTCCTTCGGGTAGTGCGGAGGCACACTTTTCACCCGCAGCGCCTGAGCAACCCGTGACGAAACCCGTACTCGCTGCGGTGCCGGCTGCTCTTGCGCGGAGGGCGAGCTGGATTGTTCCTTCAGCCCGCCACGCAAGCTTCCACTTGTGAATGAAACAACGAGAACAGCCGCTGCCAGGGCCAGTTTCATCATCTAAGCCGCCCGTCCCATCACTGGCTGCGTGCAATGCGAACAGCGCCGCGCGTCGATTGGAATCTCGCTCAAGCACTCCGGACACTTCTTGGTCGTCGGATCAGGTGGCGCTTCTCCCCGATTCATCCGTGCCACCAGCGCATTCACCGGCGTTACCACAAAGAAATAAATCGCAGAAGCAATCAGCAGAAAAGACACGCAGGCATTGATGAAATCGCCCACGGGAAAGCGGGTGCCGCGAATCGAGAATCCGAGATAAGAAAAATCCGGCTTGCCCACAATGGCCGCGATCAGCGGCGTAAGGAGATCCTTGGTCAGCGCCGTGACCACGCCCCCAAACGCCGCGCCAATCACCACGCCCACCGCCATATCCACCACATTGCCCCGCAGGATGAACTTCTTGAATCCGTCGAGCATAGATGCCCTCCTAACCAGACTGGCCGCCAATGTATGACAGGGGGGCACGCAGGTCAAGAGTGATAGACGCGAGGTTCGATTAGAGGCCGCTTCCGATGCGCACGAAATCCCTCGCTCCGCCTGAAAAACGGCTGCGCTCGGGATGACGCCCCGCAAGTGAAGACATGATGCCAGGCCCTCAGATCCGCATCGGCATTACGATATAGCGGTACTTGTAGTCATCGCCCTCGGCCGGCCGCAACTGCCCTGCCGATTGCGAATCCTTCAACTCCAGCCGCACCTCGCTGGTCCCGGCAGCTTTGAGGAAGTCCACCAGGTACACCGCGTTGAAACCGATGGTGAGCGTCTCGCCGTCATAGGGCGCTTCAATCGAATCCTCGGACTCGCCCGCTTCCGTCGACGACGCCGAGATCTTTACTTCGCCTTTTTCCAGCTTCAGCCGCACCGCTCGCGAGCGTTCATCGGCAAACTGGGCCACACGCAGAATCGCCGAGTTCAGATCCGCATTGTTCAGCACGATGCTCTTGCTGTTGTCCTTGGGAAGGACCGCTTCGAAGTTCGGGAACTGCCCCGTAAGCTGTCGCGAAGTCAGCAGGCGCGATCCAATGCGGAAAAATAGCGTTGACTCGTCCTTGGCAAACTCCACGGTCTCCGCATCGGTGGAATCCAGCAGCGACTTCAGTTCGTCCATCGCCTTCTTCGGCACCAGCGTCTTCATCTCGCCCGAGACGCCTTCAAACTTTTCCCCGCTGCGCTCGCAATGAGCCAGCCGATGCCCGTCGGTCGCTACCATGGTGATCGACTCCGGCTTCAGCAGCATCAGTGCTCCGTTCAGGGTGTAGCGCGACTCTTCACTCGATATCGCAAACCCGGTGCGGGCGATCAGTCCGCGCAGCACCTGCCCTGGAATCTTCACCACTCCTGCGGTTGGAAACACGGGCAAGCTGGGGAAATTCGACTTCGCCATCCCCACCATCTTTGTGTTGGAACGCCCGCAGCGGATGCTGACCCAGTGATTCTCCAGCAGTTTGATCGTGATATCGGCGTCCGGCAGCAGTTTTACGTAGTCATGCAACTTGCGCGCCGGAATCGTGCACGAGCCTTCCTTCTTCACCTTGGCATTGCACGACGTGCGCAGGCTCAGATCCAGGTCCGTCGCGGTCAGCGACAGCTTACCCTCGGCCGCCTCGAATAAATAATTGGAAAGAATGGGAATGGTGGTCTTGCGCTCGACCACGCCCTGCGTGGCCGTTAACTCCCGCAACAACTCGACCTTGCTGACCGTGATCTCCATCGTTCCCACCGCCGTCCCCACCGCAACGACCGCTTCCACCGGCATAGACTTTAATCTCCCCTGCCGCGTGCTACTTTTATTACTTCCCTTATATCAAATACAAAACCTATAAAACCAGCAGGAACACTAGAACGCAGCACTCAGTGCAAAACGCCAAATACTCGCCGTTTATCCGCCCAGTTGTTCCGTCAGCTTATTGAGCAGCCTGTTCAAATCTTTGTCGTTCTTGCGGACCTCTTCAATCTTCTCCACCGAATGCAGCACGGTCGTGTGATGCTTTCCGCCGAACTGCCGCCCAATCTCGGGCAGCGATGCCTCCGTCATATGTTTTGCAAGGTACATGGCGATCTGCCGCGGATAAACGATCGCCCGCGAATTGTCCTTGGCCTTGATCTCCACCAGCCGCAGCCCAAACTGCTCGGCCACCATCTTCTGGATGGACTCGATCGTGACCTTCCGCGCCTGCGAATCAATAAAGTTCTTCAGCACTTGCTGCGCGTAAGGCAGGGTGATCTCCGCCCCAATCAGCGACGAATGCGCCACCAGCCGGATCAATGCTCCTTCGAGTTCCCTTACATTCGACCGGATATTCTGCGCCACGTAGAGCGCCACATCCGTGGGCAGCGTTACCTTCTCCTGCTCCGCTTTCTTCTGCAGGATCGCCACCTTTGTTTCCAGATCCGGCGGCTGGATATCCGCAATCAATCCCCACTCGAACCGGCTGCGCAGCCGGTCTTCAATCTCCGCCAGTTCTTTCGGCGACCGGTCGCTGGCGATCACGATCTGTTTCATGGTGTCGTGGAGCGCGTTAAAGGTATGGAAGAATTCTTCCTGCGTCCGCTCCTTGCCCGCCAGAAACTGGATGTCGTCGATCAGCAGGACATCGACGCTGCGGAACTTGTCGCGGAACGACGTCATCTTGTCGTAGCGCAGCGAGTTGATCATGTCGTTGGTAAACTTCTCGCTCGACACGTAGCAGATCGAAGCCTGCGGCTGCCGCCGCTTCACTTCATGTCCGATGGCCTGCATCAGGTGGGTCTTACCCATTCCCACGCCGCCATAGAGGAACAGCGGGTTGTAGGCTTTCGAGGGACGCTCCGCCACCGCCTGGCACGCTGCATGTGCGAACTGGTTCCCGCTGCCAATCACGAACGCGTCAAACGTGTACCGCGGATTCAGTTGCGCCGCGCCATCCCAGTCAAACCGGGACTGCGCGGGATTTGGCGGCACCGGAACCGGACCTGCGGAGAGCCCGCCGTTGTGCCGCACCGTGGTCGCCGCCGGATCGTCCTCCGGGGTCACGAACTTCACGTCATTGAACTCCAGACCCAGGTTGTCGATCGCTTCCCGAATCAGATCCTCATACTCGTTTCCGTGCTGCCGATATTCCTCCGTCGGCACACGAACAAACAATACCCCGCCGCTGGAGTGGCTGTAGTGCGTTGGCTTCAACCATGTGTTGTAGGAATGCCGGTTGACCTTTTTTTCCAGCGCATCCAGAATGCGCGTCCACGGATTGGGGGAAAGTGTTGTGCCTTGAGCTGACATAAATTATGAAATACCCGCCGCGGCGTCCCGGCGGCTGGCTTGAGGGCGCCTGTTTAAAACTGCTGTTTACCCGCTGCTGATGGAACTCTTAGTGTACTGCGGAATGCGCCACTTGTGTTGTGCGCGCTTGCCATGGTGAATGAGACTTTCAAACTCGACCGTGCGGCATAGTAGCACAAAATTTTTTCGCCGTGCAGAAATCTTCGCGAGCAACTTTTTCGCGAACATGATTCGGAACCCGAAGCCGCGTGCCTGTCAAGTGTCAAAGATATAACTGCAACGGGCGCGGTGCAAAATTGTGCGGCATCTCTTATCGGAGAACGATCAGTGTCGCGCAACCTGCACCGACCGCGAAAATTGAGTTGGGCGGATCTCATACCTCAGCTCCCGACGGGTGCCCTTTAGCCCGCTAGCTTAGCAACCCCGGGCGAAGCATTCACATTACCAGTTGGCTTTCGCAGCGTTGCTCGTTCTTGCTGAGCTCGCAACCGTTCTTTTAGTGCAGGCACCCGATTCGGGTTGGGAAGCGAAGGAAATCTTTTCACAATTTCCAGCGCTCTTTTCATGAGCTCGTGGTACTGCGCTTCGCCATAGGGTTGGCCCGCTTCAGCCAATTGTCGGCGAGTCTCCCGCATCCTGACCAGGTAGTACTCTGTTTCTCTAGCGAGCTCGTCTTGGTGGTCGGCTTCAACCATGGAGTCGAGTATAGCCACGATTTCTGAGGGTACCGGCATGTGCTTCGACTGCTTTACCCATTCGTGGAACGCTCGCTCAATCAACGTTGGAGGATAGTCCTGCAGCAAGAAGATCCAGTAGTCCGATTGGCGCTGGCTGAAGTCCTCACTGCTCAATGACATCTCACGCACAAAATCAAGCATTCTAGCCGCCGTAACGGCGGAGGCTTTCACGGAGAATGTCGCGAGTTTGTTGGACGCGCTGTGCCCGCTTGCCCTGGGGATATTGGTTAGTTGGAGTTCCTGTTTTTGTTTTTCCCGACTTGGCATAATGATCTCTTCGTCCTCCTTGTTCTTGAGGTTCAAAATCAAAAGCAGATTGAGAGGGAGAGTAGTCCCCGCACCCCTGTGAATCACTGTTGGAACTGCGGATATCCACCTTCCGATGATTATTTAGTTTCTTTTGCTGCTCCTCGATGATGTTGACTAAAGCGGGCAGACACAGCATCTTCCGTCCTGCGATCTCTCGGAGCTCGAAGGCAGCCATGACCAGGGCACAGTTGGCGTCCCAGTGTGCGCGGCGATGCGCTCCAGCGAAGGTCCAGAGAGTAGTGCGTGCTGCAGGAAGATAGCCAGGGAAGTCCGGATTAGCCAGCGCCGCCCAGAACAGATTCCAGAACCATCCAACCTGAAAGTCGGTCAAGCCTAGCGGCGGACCGATCGATCCGTTTTCGGTGCGCAGGTTGAGAGGCATCGGTATCCATTTGAGCTTTGGTTCTGACATCCGGGCTAGAGTAAAAGGTTGGGAGTGAGAGGGGAAGGGGCAGTTTCAATTTCTCTCTTCAAATGCTGTGTAAAATGAGAAGAAAGTTGTGGGCAGTAGGGGAAAACACGGCGCGATGGCAGTAGTCCTGACGATGTTGGCAGACTACGGGAGAAAACCCAAAGACGCGGCCGGCCAATTAGTGTGATCAAACTAGCCTGCTATCGCAGCGAGTTTGGTTTGGCATCAGTGCGCTCCGTCATTTATACTTACCGTTTGCCCTAACACTGTCGACGGAATCAGGAGCAGCTATTTTTCATGCCCAAGCGTACATTCCAACCCAACCGGCGCAAGCGATCGAAGAAGCATGGTTTTCGCACGCGCATGAAGACCCAGGGCGGCAAGAAGGTGATTTCCCGCCGCCGCGCCAAGGGGCGGAAGCGGGTTTCGGTAAAGCCCGGCTTCCGCGAGTAGCTTTTCTGGTGCCGTTCACCTTCACCGTCGAGACACTCCGCCGCGTGCCGCAGTGCGACGGCATGATGGCGAATGCTGTGCTGGGAACTCAGCCGGACTCCGCCATGCCGCCAAAAAAAGCAGCCCGATTTCCCCGCACCGCGCGCCTTTTACGTCATGCGGATTTCGAGCGTGTCTACAAACAGGGACGCCGCCATTTTTCCGCGTCCATGACCGTTTTCTACTGGCCGCGTCCGGAACAGGCTGTGGAGATTCAGCCTAAGACGCGGGCGGGGGCGCCCGCGCCACACGGGCTGCGCATCGGATTCACCGTGGGCCGCGTCCTCGGCGGCGCCGTCCAGCGCAACCGCATGAAGCGTCGCCTGCGCGAGGCCGTGCGGATGACGCGCCTCCCCGCCGGAGTGGCGGCGGATGTTGTCATCAATCCGAAGAAGTCGTTGCTCGCCACCGATTTCGCCGCAGTCTTGAACGAAGTCAGCCGGGCCTTCGTAGTAATCGAGCAGAAACTGTCACACACCACGTCAGAGAAGGCTGCGCCTGAAGCGCCAACGAATAGAATTGCCGAAAGCCGAAAGCCCCTTCGACCTCGCTCAGGGCAGGCTCCGCCCGAGGGACGCGCTTGAGCGATTTTGCCAAATTCGTCGCGCTGCAGCTGCTGCGGGCCTACAAGTGGGCCATCTCGCCCATCTTGCCCCCGGCCTGCCGCTTCGTGCCGACCTGCTCCGAATATGCCATGGAGGCCGTCGAGCGCTACGGCGCTCTGCGCGGCGGATGGATGGCCTTTGCCCGCGTCCTCCGCTGTCATCCCTTCACCCGCGGCGGTTACGATCCGGTAGTGACGACGGCGGCGGTTTCGCAGGAGCGAAGCGACTGCGAGGGTGGAGTAGCCCTTTCAGCGCTGCGTGAGAATTCCAGAATGACGAACGGGCATTAGCCCCGAGGTACTTAATCAAACTTTGGCCGACTTTAAAAATCCTCAACAAGAACCCGGCGCCGAGCGCCGACTCATGCTCGTCTTAGCTCTGACGTTCCTGGGCTTCATTGCCTTCCAGGCGCTGCTGAAGAAATACGGTCCACAGCCGCCGGTGACCCAGACGCAAAATCAGCCCGCGCCGGCGCAAGCCGCAGCCCCTTCTCCCGCCCCCCCGCCATCCGTCCCATCCTCCGCCTCCGCCGTCACCACCAACACAATCACCAAACAGGCCTCCGCGGAAGCCGAAACTGTTATTGAGAACGATCTCTACCGCATCACTTTCACCAACCGTGGAGCCCAGGTCAAATCCTGGATCCTCAAGAAGTTCGACAACGACGCCCAGAACGGCCTGCTCGACCTGGTCAACCCCGCCGCAGCGCAAAAATTCGGCTACCCGCTTGCGCTCTGGACGTATGACGAGCCGCTGCGCAACCGCCTCAACTCCTCGCTTTACGTAGCATCGAATGAGGGCCGTCTCACCGCCCCGGCTTCGATCACCTTCGAATACGCCGACCAGGACCTCGTGGTCCGCAAGTCTTTTCGTTTCGACCACACCTACGTCCTGAACGTCGAAACCTCCGTCGTCTACAAAGGTTCTCCAATCTTCGCCGCGCCCGCATGGCCTGCCGGATTCGGCGACGAGGTCACGCCCGCCTCCTACGCTGCCGCCGGCATCGACTACCACAATGATGCCTCCACCGAACGCAGCGGGTATATCTTCTTCCCTAACTATGTTTCGCGCCTCGCCGTCAAGAGCATCAGCGGCGGCAACACGCTGAAGGGTCCGTTCGAGTGGGCTGGTACGGGCGATCAATATTTCACCGCCGTCTTTATCCCCGACGATCCGGCCACGGCTGCCATGGTCACGCTCCACAACGCCATGGACATTCCGCAGAAGCCCGGCTTCAATCCCGTGGGCTCCAATAAAGACACCGCCAACGTCGATCTGCTGGGCGCAGCCGTCGGCAGCCTTCGCGGCCCGACTACGGAGCGCATGTACGTCGGCCCCAAAGAACTGGCCGTGCTCGATGCCGTTCCCGTCCCTACCATTAAGAACGACAGCCCCGATCTCCGTGGCATCGTCAACTTCGGCTGGTGGGGCATCCTGTCCCGCCCCCTCTTCCTCTGGCTGAAGTGGACCTACAAGCACATCGTTCCCAACTGGGGATGGGCCATCGTCATTCAAACTTTCATCATCAGCGTCGCGCTGCTCCCCCTGCGCATCACGCAGATGAAGTCGATGCTGAAAATGCAGCGCATCCAGCCGCAAATCAAGTCCATTCAGGAGAGATACAAGAAGTACAGCCTCCGAGATCCGCGCAAGGCCGCCATGAACGAAGAGGTCAGCGCGCTCTATAAGAAGGAAGGCGTAAATCCCGCCGGTGGCTGTCTGCCTCTTCTCATCCAGTTCCCGTTCCTCATCGCCTACTACCGCATGCTGGGAGTGGCCCTCGAACTGCGCCATGCGCACTGGCTCTGGATTACCGATTTGTCCGCCGCCGATTGGGTCCTGCCACTCCTGATGGTCGTCAGCATGGTCGTGATGCAGCGCATGACGCCGCAAGCCGGTATGGATCCCGCCCAGCAGAAAATGATGACCGTAATGATGCCTCTGATGATGGGGTTCATCTTCTTCAAGTTAGCTGCGGGCTTGAACCTGTATTACACCGAGAGCAACTTGATTTCGATCGCGCAGCAGGCCGTAATGAACCGCACCAAGCTGGGCCGTGAAATGCGCGAAATGCTGGAAAAACGCGCCCGCAAGAAAGATAAGTGAACCAGCCGTTAGCGATTAGCCGTTAGCGCTTAGCTGGAAGCGCGCAAGAGCCACCGTAGTTGCGATAAGATTTGGTTTCAAGCAAAAGGTTTACCCGGTGAGCCTCCGTGTCCTCTGTGGTTAAAGGTTTTAAGGCTAAAGGCTAACTGCCAATTGCTATTGCTAAGAGCTGCCCTATGGACAAACTCGCCGCCGCCAACCGAATCAACGAATTCCTCCAATCCGTCGTCACCAACGGCGGACTTCACCTCAAGTACCGCATCATCGTCGATCCCCCCGCCCAGAGCGACTGGGAGAAGCCCGAGATCTTCGTCGACTTCTCCGGTCCCGATTCCGCCCTGCTCCTTGATCGCGGGGCCGAACTGCTCCGCGCGTTGGAACTGCTCGCCCTCGAAATCCTCCGTCTGCCATCGGGCGAACACGAGAAGATTTCTTTCGATTGCAAGAACCAGCGCTCCATGCACCTCCAGGAACTTCGCATGGCTGCCACGGTTGCCGCCGAAAAAGTTCGCCAGACCGGTACTCCCTACCACTTCGCTCCCATGTCCTCGCGCGAGCGCCGCATCGTCCACCTCGCCCTGCGCGACCAAACCGACCTCCGCACCGAAAGCGATGGCGAAGGCTTCAACCGCTGCGTAGTCCTCTATCCCGCCGACTACAAGTCCACTGCCAGCAAGCCCGCCCGCCGCACCCTCCCCTAATAGGCCTCTTACGAATGCTGTCATCCTCAGGCCCGCGCCTTGCGGGTCGAAGTGCCTGCCCTGAGCTTGTCGAAGGGACCTTTGCACTTGTCGTTGCTACCACTGCGGCGCTTCTTGCGTCTTACCTACCGGGACAGGCAAAATAGATCGCTCCACCCATTCGCTCCCCAGAGGCTTCTCATGCATCTAGCTCGCCACGCAACAATCCTGTTTGCACTCCTGCTCCCCCTGATGACTCTGCTCTCCGCCGCGCAGACATCGTCCGGGCCGCTAGCCTATCCCCAAGCCAAGCGCGGCGACCAGATCGACGACTACCACGGCACCAAAGTTGCCGACCCCTACCGCTGGCTCGAAGACACCGACTCCGCCGAAACCCACTCCTGGGTCGAGTCCGAAAACAAACTAACCTTCGGCTACCTGGAGCAAATCCCCTACCGCCAAGCCATTCACGACCGGCTCACTAAGCTGTGGAATTTCGAACGCTTCACCACTCCCAGTCAGCACGGCGGCCGCTATTTCTTCCAGCACAACAACGGACTGCAAAACCAGAACGTCCTCCTCGTTGCCGAGTCCCTCAGCGCCGAACCGCGCGTCTTGCTTGATCCCAACGCGCTCTCCACCGATGGTACGGTCGCGCTCGCCGATACGGCCGTATCGGACGATGGCAAGCTCATGGCCTACGCCATCGCCACTTCCGGCTCCGACTGGACTGAGTGGCACGTCCGCGACGTCGACACCGGAAAAGATCTCCCGGACGATCTCAAATGGGTAAAGTTTTCCGGCGCATCCTGGACCAAAGACAACAAGGGCTTCTACTACAGCCGCTACGACGAACCCAAGGGCGCCGCTCTACGCGAGGCCAACTATTTCCACAAGCTCTACTATCACCGCCTCGGCACCGCTCAATCCGAAGACAAACTAATCTATGAGCGCCCCGACAATAAAGAAATGGGGTTTGCCGGCAACGTCACCGACGACGGCCACTATCTGATCATCCACGTCTGGCAAGGCACTTCGCCCAAGAACCGCCTCTATTACAAAGACCTTACGCAATCGGATTCGCCGGTAGTAAAACTGCTCGACGACTTCGACGCGCAATACACCTTCATCGATAACGACGGTCCAGTCTTCTGGTTCCAGACCGATCTCGACGCTTCCCGCGGGCGCCTGATCGCAATCGACACCCGCCATCCTGAGCGCGCGAGCTGGAAAACGTTAGTCCCTCAGGGCGCCGACAAGCTGGAGTTCGCGAATGTAGTGAATGATTCATTTCTCCTCGGCTACCTGAAAGACGCTCGGACCGAGGTCCGCGTCCACGACTTGAACGGCACCTTCCTGCGCAACGTTGACTTGCCCGGCATCGGCACCGCCGCTGGTTTCGGCGGCAAACGCAAAGACAAAGAAACCTTCTACGCCTTCACCAGCTTCATCTCCCCGGCCACCGTCTATCGCTTCGATCCGCAAGCCGGGAAGAGCTCTGTCTTCCGCCAGCCCAAAGTCGACTTCGACCCCAGCCGCTACGAAACCATGCAGGTCTTCTACAAGAGCAAGGACGGCACCCGCGTCCCCATGTTCCTGACCTATAAAAAGGGAATCAAGCTCGACGGACAGAATCCCGTCCTGCTCTACGCCTACGGCGGATTCGACATCTCCCTGACCCCGTTCTTTTCCGTCCCCAACGTTGTCTGGCTGGAAATGGGAGGCATATACGCTCAGCCCAACCTGCGTGGTGGCGGCGAATACGGCGAGGACTGGCACCAGGCGGGTATGAAACTGAAAAAGCAGAATGTATTCGACGACTTCATCGCCGCCGCCGAATGGCTGATCGCCAACAATTACACCTCAACTCCCAAGCTGGCAATCCGCGGCGGCAGCAACGGCGGCCTTTTGATCGGCGCCTGCGTAACCCAGCGTCCCGATCTTTTCGGCGCCACGCTCCCCGAAGTCGGTGTGATGGACATGCTGCGCTTCCACAAATTCACCATCGGCTGGGCCTGGACCTCGGACTACGGGTCTTCTGACAACGCGGAGGAATTCAAAGCCCTCTACGCCTACTCGCCCCTGCACAACCTGAAACCGGGAACCAAGTATCCACCAACGTTAATCGCAACATCTGACCACGACGACCGTGTAGTCCCCGGCCACAGCTTCAAATTCGCCGCCACCATGCAAGCCGATCAAGCCGGCCCGGCGCCAGTGCTCATTCGCATAGAAGTAAAAGCCGGCCACGGCGCCGGAAAATCCATCACCAAGCTAATCGACGAGACGGCCGACACCTGGTCCTTCGTAGCCCACAATCTGGATATGAAGGTGGCGCTGCAATAAATTTGTGATGCTAAGCGAACCAGCCACGCAGTCGAAGGATCCCTATCCGCGTCGATGCACCGTGAGTCCGCAAGGCATTCTCCCTGAGACGCCGGTCCTGGATTCCTACTCTGAGCTGCGAAACTCCATGTTCTCATCCACCGAAAGCTGCGCAGGAGTTCCAGAAGTATCGCCCCCGGAACGCGTAGCAACTACCCGAAAGCCGCCGGAACTGATCTCAATCGCATAAGTATAAGGAGGCCGCTGGCGGGCAACGGTAATGTAGTTCGTAGAAACGAGTTCCTCGAGCGAACCGTATTTCCCTTCGCCGGCATAATACCGGCGCTCGGCCCCGGCAATACTCATCAGATCGGTCCGCACGGCAGTGATGTTGATGGTTGCCTGCGGCGTGGCAGCCCCGCTGGCCGCGGCAGAACTCTGTACCTGCCTCGAATAAAAATACATGCCAACGCCCAGTCCAACGACGAGGGTGAGAAAACCGAACAGTCTGCCCATGTTGTATCTCCCACCGCAATTGCACCGCGAAACCCAGCCGCTGACAAGTAACAGTAGGGGCATTTACCCTGTGAACCCCTGTGTCCTCTGTGGTAAAGGTTTTGTAGCTTACGGTCGCTCATCCGCCGAAGGCCCATACACCGACGGCACCGGCACTCCATTCAACCGCAAATAAACTCCCAATCTGCGCCCGGTGATGAATCACATGGCTCATCACCATCCGCCGCATCGCTCCCATGCGCGTTCCGTCATAAAACATTGTCTCGCCCATCGAGAGCGTCCACCGTCCAGCCCAACGCTCATCATTGGCCTCTGCCATCGCGGCCCGCACCGCCGCAACATTCTTATCGAACACCTCCAGCACATGCTTCTGCGACTCAGCCACCGTCGGCTTGGGCGCGAGCTCTCCCGCCGGACGCTTGGCAAAGTCCCAGCCATCATCTTTTATTACGCGCACTCCCATGCCCGGCAGCTCCGCAATGTGTCCCGCCAGCCGCCCCAGCAGCATCGACTTCTCATGCGGCTTCCATGCCAGCTTGTCCTCCGGAATCCGCTCCAAAGTCCGCCGCGCCGCCGCCATCTCCAGATCAAACTCCGGCAAAAACTCTGCAGTAATCCCCATCGCACCCTCCTGAGATTTCTGAGAAGCTAGGAACCCACATAGGGACAGCCGCCTCAGATCGCATTGGAATGTACCACGGTCCGATACGCTTCTCTAGAAGTTTGTCAGGAGTAAGGTTCTTGGAGCAGCAACCCACCGAGCCTTGCTTTGAAGACAGAAATCGCACCATTCAGGAACCGAATCGGCCCGAAGAGCACTCAACAAACTCCACTATTACCAACTTGGCTCGCGCTGAATTCTATGATGTCCCGCGAATCCAAATTCCACTTCCATCTACGTCCCACTATGAAAAATCGATGGACGAGCGCCGCAAAGCTCAATCCATCCCACCAGTTAACCACCCAGATTCGTATCAATCAGAATTACCCTGTGTTCCTCCGTGTTTGCCCTGAGCGAAGCCGAAGGGACCTTCTGTGTTAGAGGTTTTGCCTTCGCCGTCCATAAAGAAAAAGGCGGCCCGCAAGGCAGCCCTCTTGGAACTCGGTACTAGGTACTAGGTACTGACAACCCGGTACTATCGCCCCGCTGCCGCCCCAGCCGCAGCCGGCATCATCCCCGCAATCGCCATCCCTTCAATCCGTGCCAGCACATTCTCCACGCTGGCCCCGGTATCCGTGCAAGCATCCACATAGGGATGCCGACTTCCATCCGCGTGCATCACCAGCACGCTAACCTCGGCCTGCGCCTTCTTCACCATATAAGGCAGATGATGCCTATCGTTCCGGCTCAAAGTCGGCCCCAATACAACCAGGTCGAACCCGCCCTTACCCAGCGCCGCTTCCACTGCCTTGCGCCCCACTGCCTTCTCTACCGTGTGCCCGGCCTTTTCAAATGCCGCGGCCGGAGCCGCCTGTGCCTCCGCATCCCCTTCACCATAAAGAATCTTCAGTTTCGCTGCTTTCGCCATGAGTGTCAGTCCTCGCTCGGTACCCGGCGTCACCTGCCCGGTACTCGCCACTCAAGGTAGCAACCGCCCCACGCCAGGAGTACATCACCGAAGACCAGCGACGACCGCGTGGCGCGGGCGCCCGCGTCTCTCCATCTTTACGACGTTCAATGTTTCCGAACCCTTGCCCGGACACGTGGGATTTGCCCTCTCAACTCGCCCTAATCTCACCTATCTAAAACTCAGCACGTCAAATCCCCTTCCCCTTCGCCCATTTCGGCGCTACACTGTTTCCCCCAGAGGGGTCTCTCATGTTCCGCGCTCGCCTCGTCGTCGTCGTTCTTTCCCTGTTCACACTCACTGCCGTCTGCTCGGCACAGCAATCCGCGTCTTCTTCCACCACTACCTGTAATCTTGACGACGGCCGTGAGGTCTACATCCGCTACAACGCCGTCAGTGCCAAGAGCGAAAAAGCTCCCAACGGCAAGCCCTGGTCTCCCGGCGGATCTCCCATGACTCTCTTCACCGAAGCCCAGCTAAGCTTCGGCGGCTCCACCATCCCCATCGGCGCCTACACCGTTTACCCTATCCCCGGCAAGGACAAGTGGACTCTCGTCGTCAACAAGAACGTCTCCGCCGGCGCCGCCTACGACGAGAAGCAGGACTTAGCCCGCGCCACCATGGAGACCGACCAGGTCCAAGCGGCGGACGTCCTCGAAGTGGCCTTCGCGCACGTAGGCTCCAGATGCACCCTTCGCATCTACTTCGGCAAGACCGCCTCCTTCGCCGACTTCATGGCCAAGTAGGAGGGGCCGCGTACCAAGTTCGCGCACCAAATTAAGGACTGTCATCCTGAGGCCCGCGCTTTTGCGGGCCGAAGCCTGTCGAAGGGACCTACGCAACTTGCCGCCACACTCATGTATTGGATTAGAGCTAGAAGCCAGAAGCTAGAAGCCAGAAGCTGACTTCTCCCGCGTCCCCAGTCCGATCACCATCGCCATATCTTTCGGATACACGACATCCCGTCCTCGCGCCAGAAAGTGATAATAGATCGAAGTCGCCGCTCCGTATCCTCCAAATCCCGCCGACACCACCCGCGAGTGCGCCGCTAATCCCACAATCATTCCCACAAACCGGAAGCCCGACGCCCCGTTCGCCGCGCTGCTGCCCGCTTCTCCTCCGCTAGCCCTGCCCCGGCCCGCATCTCGATCCCCACCCGGAGACGCCTGCGACGCCGCCAGCGCCACCTGAATGCCCGTTGTCAAATAGCGCGTCTTCGGCGTCGTCACCTGCGCCCCACCTTCCGCATCCAGTTTCAGGTGCTCGCCCTTGGCCACAGCCACACCCTCCAGGCTGGTCTCCACTCTCTGCTCTAGCCCATTCGGCGGCGCGACTTCGTGAAACAGAATTCGCAATTGCCCATTGCGTCCCAGCCGCCGCGCCCGTTGCACCTGCATCACCGAGCCTTTAATCAGGCTTCCTTCCGGCAAAATCAGGTGATCCGACACCACCAGCGGTTCCGTGATCAGCGCCTCCACCGGATCTCCCTTCTTCGCCGTCGACGAACTCAGCGGCGTCACCAGCCGCGCATGCACCACGCTTCCATTAGGTGGCGGAGCACCAACATTGGTCAGCGCCTCCGGTTTCACCGCCTCTATTCCAAAATCCAGCGGCTGCTGCAAGTCCGCATTGAAACTCGTCCCCGCATCAATATATTGCGGATGCACCGGAAGCTGCGCCACCGCCAACCGTTTCAGCTTGTGCATCTCTCCCGGCTCGTGGATCTGTTTCTGCAATTCGCTCCACTGCCGCCGGATCTCCTGCCGCGTAGCGCTCACTTTTTTCCCCGCTGCCTCCTCCACTTTATTTTTCTTCTCCGCCTTCTCGTTCGCCGAAACAAACCGCAGCACTCCATCCGGCGCCGGCGATGCCACCGTCTGCAGCGCCACCCGCCTCCCATCCCCCATCACCAACTCGTCGAACTGCACATGCACACCGCGCACCGGAGAAAAATTCCCATCCATCGCGTCCAGCGTGCGCACCTTCTTCGGCACCGCGTCGATCGCCGATACTTTCCCGTTCACCACCGTCCCCACCGGAATCAGCAGCTTGTCGAACGCATACACCGGCTCTGTAGTTTTGCCGTGGATCGCCTGTCCCACCTCCCGCACCCGCACCTCCGCATCCAGCGCCACCTTGATCGGAGTCCCCGCCGCCACGCTCATCGGCACCATCACCGGTGCAGCCTCCGCGTCCTCCGCGGCAGTTCTCTCCGCCTCCCCTGAGCCGAGCCGAAAGGAACTCCGCGATGAGTCGTTGTCGGTTTCCGTCCCCGCTGGAGGCCGCGGCTTCAAAGTCTGTCCGGCACACCATCCGCTGCACAAACCAACCGACAACGCTGCTGCACTCAGCCTAAAAATAATTCTTCGCATTCGAATACTCCGGTCAACGATTTTGGGTGGCGCAGCGGTTCCTGCGCTGCGATTTGGCGTAAACCCCGACAGGATAAAGACGGTGCTAACTATGAAGTGCCGGACCAGAGAATGGTTGCAACCACAAGCCCAGGCCGCAGGCGCATACTCTTGCCTGCAATTCTAATCCACCACTCGATCCCCCAAACAACACTCCGCAAAATTTATTGCAGGACGCGAACCCACGCCCCGCAAGGGTTTACCCCTGTGACCCTCTGCCTGCCCTGAGCGCAGTCGAAGGGTGCCCTCTGTGGTGAAGGTTTTGCTTCAAAATTATCAACTTGCGAGCCCCCCAATTTCTGAGACAATTTCCCATCATGCGAACCTTGGCGCTCCTCCTAGCCGCCGCCACAGCCCTGGCCCAGTCGGCGCCACAAACTCTCCCTTCCCACACCGCCGAAAGCCTCCGCGGCGTAAGCGCAGTCTCACGTCAGATCGCGTGGGCCTCCGGCACGCACGGCACCTATCTCCGCACCACCGACCGCCGCATCTGGATCCCCGACCAGGTTCCCGGCGCCGAATCCCTCGACTTCCGCGCTGTAGTCGCCTTCTCCGCGGACGAAGCGTTCTTAATGTCCGCCGGCCCCGGCGACCAGTCCCGCATCTACCACACCACCGACCGCGGCCGTCACTGGCAGCTCCAATTCACCAACACCAATCCCAAAGGCTTCTTCGACTCCATGGTCTTCTGGGACCCAACCCACGGCATAGTCCTGGGCGATCCCATCCCCGATGACACCAGCAAAAATAAAGACACCGGCAAACTAAAATTCGAACTCCTGATCACCACCGACGGCCAAACCTGGACCCCGATCCCGCCTTCTCAACTCCCGCCCGCCGTAGAAGGTGAAGGCGCCTTCGCCGCCAGCAACACCTGCATAGCGATCCTCCCAAAGCTTGTCATCCCGAGCGAAGCGAGGGACCTTGGTCTCCCCAACGCATCCCATGCTGCGGACACGTCTGCCGCGCCGCCTCAGCCCCTAGAAAAAAATGGGGCTTCCGCCCCCGACCCCAACATCTGGTTCGCCACCGGAGGCCGCGCCGCCCGCGTCTTCCACTCTCCCGACCGCGGCCAAACCTGGCAAGTCTTCGACACTCCCATCACGCACGGCCCCGACTCCGCCGGAATCTTCTCCATCGCATTCCGCGACTCAACCCACGGCGTAATCGCCGGCGGCGACTACAAGCATCCCGGCCAGGACGGCCCCAACCTCGCCTTCACCAACGACGGCGGCAAGACCTGGACTCTCTCCCAGATCTTCCCCCAGTCCTACTACTCCGCCGTAACCTACGACCGAAAAACCACAACGAACAGGAATAAAGACGAAGCCCGCGACCGCCTCTTCCTCGTCGGCCCTAAATTCATCTACGATTTCCGCCCACCACAAAACCCCACCCGAATCAGCCCCAACAAAAAGTCCGATCTCCAATTCAACGCCCTAAGCCCCTACCCAACCGGCGGAGCCCTGGTAGTAGGCCCCAAAGGCTCCATAGCAACCATCCCCTGAAGACAACCACTCTGGCTTTGTCATCCTGAGGCCCGCGCTCTTTGCGGGGCGAAGGACCTCTGCAATTGCCTGCGCTACCACTGCTCCTGCCGAGGCATTTCTCTCGCTGCGGTGGGACTCTAGTTTCTAGACCGCGCTGGACCGCTCCAGGCTTCCCCGACTAACGCCCACGCCCCCAACGGTGACTAAAGGACCATCCCCCCGTAGTCCTTCCTGGCCTTGTCCATTCCACCCCGAATCAACGAAGATTGTTAAGTATTACAGGAAGCTAAGCTGTCCCAACTCCTCCAGACTGAGAATCTAGTGAAAAACCTGTCTCTGGCCATCGTCCTCTGCACCGCCACTCTTGCGTCCGCGCAAACCGCGCCGACTGCGCCAACCCCTCAACCCGTGCAAAGCGTGCCCACGCCCACCGTCACCCGCACCACCAAAGCCGTCCACTACCGTCTGCAGGGTGGCACGACCAAAATCGACTTCCAGGGCACCGACCTCCTCCAGCGCGCCTCCGGCGAAGCCCGCGTAGAAGGGAAGAAGACCAACTTCCAGATCGAAGTCAAATTCCAGAACCTCGAAGACGCCACCAAGTTCGGACTCGAATACTTAACCTACGTCCTCTGGGCCGTCTCTCCGCAAGGACGCCCCGTAAATCTCGGCGAAGTCACCCTCGACCACGGCAACGCGCACCTCAAAGCTTTCACCGACCTGCAGACTTTCGGCATGATCGTCACCGCCGAGCCCTATTTCGCCGTGACCGCTCCCGGCAACATGGTCGTAATGGAAAGCGCTCCCGTCCTCGCCGCTGGAACCGAAAACATCGAAGCCAAATATGATCTCGTAAGCCGTGGCACCTACTCTTCCACCAACACTCATATTCAGGACGCCATCTTCGGCATCGACAGCAAGACTCCGCTCGAGCTCTTCGAAGCCCGCAACGCGCTCCGCATCGCGCACATCGCCGCCGGAGACAAATACGCCAACTCCATAATTTCCAAAGCCGGCCAGCAGTTGATGCACGCCGAAGAAGTCTACCGTCAAAAGCAGAACAAAGCCGCCATCGAAGCCGCCGCCAAAGAGGCCACCGAAACCGCTGAAGAAGCGCGCCTCATGGCCGTCAAACAAAAGGCTGAGGACGAAGCCCAGGCCGCCGCCGCCGCCCGCGAAGCCAAAGCTCGCGCCGATGCCGAAGCCGAAGCCAAACGCCGCGCCGACGCCGAAAAAGCCACCGCTCAAGCCCAAGCCGACCGCGCCGCTGCCGAACAAGCCAAAGCCGAAGCTCTGAAGATGAAGCAGGAAGCCGAAGCCGCTGCCGCAGAGGCCGCCCGCCAAAAAGCCGCTGCTGAAAAAGCCACCGCCGAAGCCGTAGCCCAGCAGCAAGTCCTGGCCGCCGAAACTGACAAAGCTCGCCAGGCCGCCGCTCAATCCGACACTCTCCGCCAGCAAGCCGAAACTGCAAAGCAGCAGGCCGAAAAAGCAACGCAGCAAGCCGAATACGAAAAGCAGGAGCTTCGCGCCCGCCTCCTGCAGCAACTCAACAGCATCCTGGCCACCCGCGATTCCGCCCGCGGCCTGGTCGCCAACATGTCTGACGTCCTATTCCGCAGCGGCAGCTTCGAGCTCCTTCCCGGAGCCCGCGAGCGCCTCGCCAAAGTTTCCGGCATAGTCCTCGCTTATCCGACTCTGCACGTAGCCATCGAAGGCCACACCGATAGCATCGGCAGCGACGACTACAATCAGCAACTCTCCGAGCGCCGCGCCCAGGCCGTCCGCGATTACTTCGTCCAGCAGGGGATCAACTCCGCCGCCGTCGAAGCCCGCGGCTACGGCAAGACCGAGCCCATCGCCACCAACGACACCCCCGAAGGCCGCCAGCAAAACCGCCGCGTAGAACTAATCCTCTCCGGCGAAGCCATCGGCACCGACGCCGAGCCCAAGCCCCAAACCGCCTCTAAGTAAGAAGGATGTGGAGACACCAGCACCGCATCCCAGCCCGTTCAGGGCGGCATTCACTAGCCCCGGACGTAAGTCCGGGGTGCGAGTGGGGACAAAGAACAAGTCCCTTCAGGGACGGCACCAGTTCTCACGCGGTCTCTTCAGCCCCCGTGGTTCGCGGTGCCCACCCCGAAAGCGCAACTCGGTACCCGGTACTCGCAACTCGGTACTAGCCCCATCGTTCCCCGAAAATTCCAAACAACCCTTGCTCCCCCGCCGGAAACCCATTACGCTATCTCAGGCGCTGGTAATGTTTACCCCTCACCCCAATCTGGCCGACGACGTCAACCACGCCATCATCCAATCCGAAATCGAAGGTGGAGTCTTTCTCCACGATCTCCCGCCTTCCACCATCCTCCACATCCAAACCATGCACCATTGCTACACCGCCGTCCTGCTCGGAGGCAGCGATGCCCTCATCTCCGGCCATCCCGAATTCTGTCCCGACCCGGTTCAAGTTGCCATCGCCGGCTCCACCTGGGGAGGCTCCATGCTCAAGCTCCAATACGTAGGCCGCGGCATGCACCTGGAATTTCACCACCCCGAATACGACACCCCAATAGTCACCTCACCAATTCAAGAAATCCGCGACTCCCAACCAATTCCCGCCTCGAGCGTATTGGACTCCATTCCCTACTAGCCGCACTCGCTCTACCCTGTGTTCCTCTGCCTGCCCTGAGCGCAGCCGAAAGGTGCCCCTCTGTGTTAAAGATTTTCCCTCGGTCGCCCAGCTCGCCCATTGACTTGCGCAGCCCCGCACTCTAACATTCCCGCGAAGCCCTAACACCAAACACCTAAGACCCAAGACCTGATCCCCATGACCATCACCACCCGCGAAGTCAGCCACGTAACCATCGTCGACCTCAACGGACGCATCACGCTCGGCGACGAAACCGGAAAGCTCCGCGACACCATCCGTCAGCTCATTGCCGAAGGCAAGAAAAAAATCGTCCTTAACCTCGCCAACGTCGATTACATCGACTCCTCCGGCGTCGGCGAACTGGTCAGCAGCTACACCAGCGTCCGCAACGCCGGCGGCGAACTCAAACTCCTCAGCCTCACCAAGAAAGTTCAGGACGTCCTCCACGTCACCAAGCTCTACACCGTCTTCGACATCAAAGACGACGAATTCACCGCCGTAAAATCCTTCGACTACTTCTTCGCCAAGTAGGTTCCTCGCTCCATCAAGGCAGCGCGGTCCGCGGTTCCCGTTTGTGGAATTCCACAAATGTATTTCCGATGGACAACACGGGGGCTCGCTCCCCAAGGTTTAGCATTGCGGAAGCACCGAGGCCATGGCGCTGATGCGACGCCAGGACGCCGAAGAAGACGGACTGAGTCGCGGCAGCGACGGCATTCACTAGCCCCGCACGTAAGTGCGGGGTAGGCTAGCTAGAAAGGAACCGAGTCCCGTCAGGGACGGCACACCTAATGTCGCACACCCACGCCGCGAATTTCGTGCACTGCGTCTTCAGCACCAAAGACCGCCGCAACCTGATTCCTGCTGAATTGCAAGACCGCCTTTACGCCTATTTGATTGGTATTGCCGATAACCTGGAATTCAAAATCCTGGCCGCCGGCGGCACTTCGAACCATGTCCACCTGCTGATCGCCGTTCCGCCTGCACTAACTCTGGCCCAGGCGCTGCAGAAGCTGAAAGCTAACTCCTCGCGCTGGCTCGGGGAGAACGCCGTTCAATTTGAATGGCAGAAAGGCTATGGAGCCTTCAGCGTAAGCCCCTCCCTGTTGCCCACGGTGCAAGCCTACATCCGCAATCAGCAGGAACATCACAGGAAGCGGAGCTTTGAGGAAGAGTTTCAGGCACTCCTAAACAAGTCCGGGATAGCTTACGATGCCAAGCGATTATTCGCGGCCTGAGTCGCATCGCAGCCTAGGCTGAGCCGCGTCAGCGACGTCATTCATTAGCCCCGCACGTAAGTGCGGGGTACCTAGCGAGAAACGAAACCGAGTCCCGACAGGGACGGCACGAGTTCTCACGCACACACTCGAAAGGGCGGGATGCGAAAGCACGGCAGTGCCGGGTAGAAGTGGGAAGGTGGATCGTGCCGTGCCGGCACAATAAGGTCCAGGGATGAACGAAGATCAGTAAACTATTGATCGGCAGCCGAACCGCTGTCCAGCCTGTTCCGCAGGGTGTGCTCAGCCACCATCCTTCTGACGTGGCCTACCTGCGCGCTGACTGCCTCTCTGAGTTCAGACAGGATTGGCTCCAGCTCCACCAGATCCTCTGTCACCACAGCTTGGGCACACAATTCGCGGATTCGTTCCTCAAGGCTCGACGAAGGCACGCGTCAGCATTTCACCCATCCGGCGTTTGTTCTATACAGGAAATCCTGTATCCCGACTGATCCTAAGTAACCGCGGTCCTTAGGTACTCCAAGGTATTGCCGGCTCGCGACCTCCTCACCGAAAATGACCGAAATCCTCCTTCTGGCCTGATGGCGGCTACGTGTTTGATCCTGATGTGGTGAGAAAGCTCTGCCGGGAGATTCTCCAGGAGAGCGATCCTGAAAAAACTTCCGTTCTGCTCGACTTGCTTCACGCCGTCATCAAGGATGACCAGGAGGAAGTCCGGCTGCGCGCCACCTTCATCGTCAAGAAGTATGGGGACGCCTTCTCCGATCTAAAAGGCGCCGCCTAGAACCCGGTTCGCAGGCGTGGAAGACCGGCACAGCGCCGCGTAAATGCGTTCAGAATCAATTTGGGCTTCAGCCACTGCGGTCCACGGCCCGCCCGTGAGAGTCTGTGTGAGAACTAGCTGTCAAGCTTTCGGGTGGAATCAGGCCATGGCTTTTAGCCGCGAAGCGGCGTCAGAATGCAGCCCAGGGCGCAAGCCCTGGGTAGGCAGTCGAAAATGATCGAGCCCCGGAGGGGCGACAGATGAGCTCTCACACAGACTCGTAAGTGCGGGGTAGCCGGGCGAGACGAGGACCGAGGGTCCTTAACGGGGACGGCACTCCCACAGGCCGCGGAGTTCCTGCGAGCCAACTTAGTCAACAACCCATTAAGTCTCCCACTATGCCCTTAAGATTCGGCATCCCCTGGTAAGGTTCTGACTTGAGAATGGAGTAAGCTCTTCTTCTTCTTCCACTTTTACCATCCAGATCCCTCCTCGGCGCCAAGGCGCCAAAAACAAAGAAGGCGGACGCGGGCCGCCCTCCACAAGCCCGGTACTAGGTACTAGGTACCAGGTACTCGGTACTGTCTACTTCTTGCTCCTCAGTAACGTCGTCACCCGCTCATAATCATCCACGCTAGCGTACTCAATCACAATCTTCCCCTTGCCATGCCGGTCGCGAATCCTCACCCTCATCCCCAAAGTCCGCTCCATGTCCGTCTGCGCCGCCCGCACATTCGGATCCATCCACCGCCCCCCCCGCTTCTTCTTGGGTTCTCCCGGCATGGTCTGCCCCGGCAGCAGCGGAAACGATCCGTTGATCCGCATCACCCGGTCTTCAATCTGGTCCCACTTCAGCTTGTGCGTCACCACTTCTTCCGCCACCTGCTCGATGTGCTCTTCATTCTCCAGCCGCAAAATCTCTCGAGCGTCGCTGAAGCTCAGCCGGTCCGACAGCAGGTAATCCATTACCTTCCGCGGAAGCCGCAACAGCCGCATGTAATTCGCCACCGTCTCCCGCGACATTCCAATCCGGTCCGCTATCTGCGACTGCGTCAGCTTAAACTCCAGACTCAATACCCGGAACGCCTCCGCCTGTTCGATCGGATTCAAATCCTCGCGTATCACATTCTCCAGCACCGTCATCTCCGCCGCCTGCTGCGGCGAGACCCTCCGCACCAATGCCGGGATCGTCTCCTTCCCCGCCATCTTCGACGCCCGCAACCGCCGCTCGCCCAGCACCAGGATGTAGCGCCCCTCTTCCTCGCCCGGACGCACCACGATGGGTTGCACCACCCCCTGCTCCTTGATCGAGTCCCGCAGCTCCCCCAGCATCTCCTCATCAAACACATACCGCGTCTGATAAGGATTCTTCTCTATTACCTCCAGCGGAAGATGAACCACCCGGTTGCCAACAATGCGATCGTCAGCCACCGCCTGAATCGAAATCACCTCGCCGGGCTCGTATTGATCGAACGTAGGGACGGCAGATGTGGAGACAGCCGCCCCCGGCTGTCCCGCCGCGTCAGCGGCGTGCCCGCGCGCAGCAGGAATGTGTGGAGCGGGCGCCCCCGCCCGCGTAGCGTCCATCTCCTCGGAAGCTGCCGTTCCCACACTGCCGCCATCCGGAGAGACACCCTTGTCATCCCGAGCGAAGCGAGGGACCTTGGTTTCCCCGTCACCACCACCGATCGCCGCTACATCGGCAGCCGATGCCGCACCAATAGCTGACGGCTGATGGCTGACGGCTGACGGCTGCACCACCCGCGGCCCCGGCAGCAACGACTCCAACCCCCGCCCCAATGCCCGCCGCTTCTCCACCTTCTCCTCTTTCTTCTCCGCCCCAGGTTGCCCCGCCACCCTCTCCGCCGCCGTAGTAGTCATCAGTAATTCCCCCGTGAACCATGTTTTGAAAGGGCGCGGCTTCCAGCCGCACCGTAAAGCTCCACAAAAACAACAACGGCTTCAGCCGCTGAGGGTCGCACTCACCACAACCCATGCCCTTCTTTCGCGCACAACGACTCCCCACGCGACAAAACTCCCGAAACCCTGCCTCCACACGCCAACCCAAGCACCTATCCCAATTTCTCAAGGCTCCTTCGTACGGCCTGC
>Ga0210404_10000326_pt1 | contig 27047 bp, 26 predicted proteins | sample IncBWH28MmetaG_FD_155455 | JGI IMG/M metagenome (GOLD analysis project Ga0210404, IMG submission 155455) | Forest soil microbial communities from Barre Woods Harvard Forest LTER site, Petersham, Massachusetts, United States - Inc-BW-H-28-M | ecosystem: Environmental > Terrestrial > Soil >... | reverse complement strand
CCGGGCAGCGCATTCGACCTGGATCTGGGGTCGGGCTACGACGTGATTCTCATTACGAATTTCCTGCACCACTTTGATCCGCCGACCAATGAGCGGCTGCTACAGAAGCTTCGCGCAACGCTTGCGCCGGGAGGCCTTGTGGTCACCCTGGATTTTATTCCCAATGAAGATCGCGTCACGCCGGCTCGCGCGGCCGGATTTGCGATGACCATGCTGGGCACTACGCGCTCTGGCGACGCCTATACCGCTTCGGAATACCGGAAGATGTTTCAGAATGCAGGATTTTCGTCGAACCAAGTGCGGCCGGTAATGGCCAGCGGGCACAGCCTGATACTCTCCCGGGTGTGACCAGAATCAGTTCGCGGCTGCGGTCTAGGCGGGTACGCCGAAGGCTAGTGCGACCAGAGTTCTCTGCTCCATCTCGTGAGCCTTGTGCGATCCCGTCGAAGGGCTGGCGGCGGAGGAGCGATTCACCGAGAGCACCGCGCGGGGGTGCGCCAGCCGCCTCAATTCAGGAACCAGGAATTCGTGGGCACCCATGTTGCCCGGCTCTTCCTGCACCCACACGAATTCGCGGGCCCTCGCGTGGCGGTCCATCTCCGCCCCCAGCTCCGCTTCGGGCAGCGGGTAAAGCTGCTCGACAAAGATAATCGCCGGAGCGTTCTCCGGATGGCGCTTTCGCTCAGCGATCAGCTCGTGCCCGATTTTTCCGGTGCAGAGCAGCACGCGCTCGGCCGAGCCGTCGCCGGAATCGGGAATGATCGTCTGGAACCGTCCGTTCGCCAAATCCGAAAGCGGAGACGCCGCCGCCGGATTCCGCAGCATGCTCTTCGGCGTGAAGACCACCAATGGCTTGCGCCAGGCGCGCAGCGCCTGTCGGCGGAGCAGATGAAAATACTGCGCGGCGGTGGAAGGCTGGCAAATCTGGATGTTGTCGCGCGCCGCGAGCTGCAGGAATCGCTCGATTCGCGCGCTCGAGTGTTCCGGCCCCTGGCCTTCATACCCGTGCGGCAGCAGCAACACGATTCCGGAGAGCAGATTCCACTTGTCCTCGCTCGCGGCGATGAACTGGTCGATGATGATCTGTGCGCCGTTCGCGAAATCGCCGAACTGCGCTTCCCAGAGCACCAGCGCTTCGGGATAGTCGCGGCTGAATCCGTATTCGAAGCCCAACACGCCCGCTTCGGAGAGCGGCGAATTGTAAATTTCACAAAACGCGGAATCCTCGGCCAGACCCGCCAGCGGGACGATTTCCTCTTCTGTCTCGACGTCGATCAATGCCGCATGCCGCTGGTTGAAGGTCCCGCGCCGGCTGTCCTGTCCGGTGAGCCGCACCGGCACGCCTTGCTGCAGCAGCGAGCCGAACGCCAGCGCCTCGGCCATTCCGAAATCGATGGCGCGCTTGCCCTGCGCCATTTCCGTCCGCTGCTCGAGCAGCTTCTTCACTTTCGCGTGCACGTGGAATCGTTCCGGGTAGCTGCACAGTGCTTCGCCGACCATGGTCAGCGCGTCTAGGTTGACGGCCGTATTCACCTCGAGCGAAGGTTCGTATTTCCCGCCGCGGAACGCGCCCCAATAGCGCGGCAGCTTCCGCATCGGGGGACTTTTCTCGATTTCTTGCGCCTCTTTTTGCGCGATGTCCAGCTCTTGGCGCACGCGTTGCACCACCGGCTCGGGATTCGTGCCGATCTTTTCCGCGTAAGTCTTCCAGAGGTCCGGGTGCCCCTCGATCTTCCGGTACCGCAGCGGCTGCGTGATCGTGGGATCGTCCACTTCGCTGTGGCCGTGGCGCCGGTAGCCGATCAGATCGATGAAAACGGGCGTGCCGAACTCGTAGCGGTAGTCGAGCGCCATGCGGCCGACGCGCACGACCGCGTCGGGATCTTCCGCATTGACGTGGAAAATCGGAATCGGCAGCCGCTTCGCCAGGTCAGAGGAATAGCGCGACGAACCCCCATCCTTGGGTGTAGTCGTGAACCCGATCAGGTTGTTCACGATGATGTGCACCGAGCCGCCCACGGCAAATCCCTCGACGCCGGCCATGTTCAGCGTCTCGGCGCAAATGCCTTGCCCCGCAAACGCCGCGTCGCCGTGCATCAGGATGGGTACCACCAGCCGGCTGCCGTTTTCTCCGCGCCGCATCTGCTTGGCGCGCGTGCGGCCGATCACCACCGGATCGACTGCTTCGAGGTGGCTGGGATTCGACACCAGGTGAATTTCAACTGCGCGTCCGCTGGAGGCATGAAACGTTCCCGTCGCGCCCATGTGATACTTCACGTCGCCGCTGCCCAGCGTGCTGCGCGGATCAACATCTTCAAATCGCGCGAATACATCCGCCGCAGCGCGCCCCACCGTGTGAACCATCACGTTGAGCCGCCCGCGGTGGCTCATCGCCAGCATGGCTTTTTCCGCACCTTGATCGGCCGCCGCGCTCAGGATTGAATCTAGCAGCGGAATCAGGGCGCACTCGCCCTCGAGCGAATATCGCTTGGTGCCCAGATAGCGCGTCTGCAAGACCTGCTCGAAAATGTCCGCGCGAATCAGCAGGTCGAGTACTCGTGCCCGGTCCGGCTTCGGAGCCTCCGCTTCCATGCGCTCCTGAATCCAGACACGCTTTTCGCGCTCCGGGATGTGCATAAATTCCACGCCAATGCTGCCGCAGTAGACGCGCCGCGCGCCATCCGCTTCCCCGCCATAGCCGTCGAGTTCGGGCATGGGTGCCGGATCGAGATCGCCCAGCGGATCGAGATTTGCCTGCAAATATCCCCAGCGGCGAAACGATTCCCAGAGGCGTTCCTGCGACTCTTTGGAGGATGCCGATTCCGCGATAACCTGTTCCCGGCTCATTCCTGGCGTGTCCCTTGGTTTCGAATTTATGGCTCTCTCTGATTGTATCAATTTTAGGATGCCAGGAGATTGGCGCGGGGGGTCGAAGTGCGGCTCAGTTTTCCGGCCAGCAACCCAGCAGCCGGCGGACAAGCACCAGTTGGCCCAGGTGGTAGGCATTGTGATCGGCGATCAGCAGGGCCTCGCGCAGAACGGTCTGTCCCGATCCGTGCGGAATCGGCGCCAGGAGGTCCGTTTTCGGATCGGCGACCAGCTCACCCATCCGTTCCAAGTCCCGCTCGAGGTCCCGCACACTCTTATCCCAGGCCGCTGCATGGGGAGGCGCTGGCTTCGCCGGCCAGTATCCCGCAGGCCATTTCGGCGACTTGTGTTTCGCGTCGCGGGAGAATTCGTAAATATCCCACGTGGCGATACGCATGTGCTCGAGCAGTTCCCAGGACGAATGTTCCGCGCCCTTGGGACGCTTGCCGCGCAGCTTCTCCGGGATGCCTGAGACCGCCTTGATCCAATCGACGTGCGCCTCGTGCCAGCTCAACATGCGCCGCAAATAATCGCGCAGCGATTTTTCGTCCATGGCAGCACTCCTCACCCTTGATCGACGGTAGGATTGTAGGGCGGCCGGTCAAACAGGGCCGGCTGTTTTAGATGCAGGAACCAACGGTCGAGCACCACGTGCCGTGAAAACCAGCGGTTCGCTAGCAGCCGCCTGGAAATCACGCTCCGCAGACCGATCGGCATCCGGCGCCCCGCTTCTGACGCCCAATCTCCGCGGGGATTGCCGAATCGCGCTTCGAGCCGCGTCCGGTAGCTGCTCAAATTCGCGGCGCTGTAATTTCCATTCGCGGCCAGCAAGGCGTCCGCAGCCATCAGCCCCGATTCGACCGAGGGGCGAATCCCTTCTCCGCTCTGCGAGTAGGCCAGGCCCGCCGCATCTCCGATCAGCAGCAACCTGTCGTCGACGATCTTCTTTCTGATATCGCGCAGCAGCAAGTACGCGTGTCCCAGCATGGGTCTAGGCAAATCGAATCCAATTTTCTTCTGGGCCTTCAGAAATTCGACGAAATCGGCCACGTGCTTCGGCAGCCTGTCGGCGTCCAGCCGGCCGAGACCGATATTCAGATAGTCGCCCTTGCGAAAACACCACCCGTACCCGCGCATGTCCCGGCAGAAATAGAGCTCCGGCACTTCCTCGCGAATCGCGCACGCAACTCGTTCGCGATCGTCCATCTGAAATTCCGACTCCTGGGCCACCACAGCCATTTCCTGGCGCGCGTTCGAGCCCATCTGCCGCGCCACCGGGCAGAAATGCCCGCCCGCTCCGATCACCATTCGTGCACGGATCTCTTGGTTGACGATCCATCCGTCGGGCGAGCGCTCCAGGCTCGTGAGACGGGCGCCCAGACGCAATCGCGCTCCGCTCCGCCTCAAAAGATAGTCGTCGAATTCGCACCGCCGAATCCCGTAGCTGATCTTCTGGCCGTAGGTGATTTCGATTTCCCGGGAACCGATAGAGCTGGTCCGGAATCCGGTGAGTGGCTGGAGCGTTCGCTCTCGACCGTACTCCCGCGGCTCGATTTGAAGCGCTTCCAGCACCGCGGGCGTGATCCATCCCCCGCAAACTTTGTGCCGGGGGAATTGGCTTTTGTCCAGGACGATCGTGTCCAGCCCGCCGCGCACCGCTTTCCAGGCGCCCGCCGCTCCGGCCGGACCACCGCCGACGATCAGGAGATCGCACGAATCCATAGGTCTTTCTCGTCGCCTTCGTCGGTATAAAGATGCGCGCGGGTCCACGGCAGCTGACGGGAATTCGCGCCTGCGAAAACGATTTGAAACAGCTGCAAATTTCCCACGCGAAACGCCGCAATCGAGCCCGCCAAATACAGCCGCCAAGCTCGCGCGAATTCCAGGTCGTACATGTTCACCACGCTGTCCCAGGCCCGTTCAAAACGTTCGAGCCAGAATTCCAGCGTTCTCGCGTAGTGCAGGCGCAGGTTTTCGACGTCGAGCACCGAAAAATTCCACGATTCCAGAACCTCCAGCGACTGGGCCAACGACGGCGCAAACGCGCCCGGGAAAATCCGCTTGCGAATCCACGGGCTGAACGCGTGCTGTCGGTTGCGCCCAATGAAGTGCAGCAGCCCGCGCCCTTCCTCTCCGATCGTCCTGTGAATCACCTGCCCGAGGGTTTCGTAGTTGTGCCGCCCGATATGCTCCAGCATTCCCACCGAAACGAACGCGTCGTAGTGCCCGGAGATATTCCGATAGTCGTCCTCCACAAACTCGACGAACTTCTCGAGCCCTTCGCGTTTCGCTCGGTCGCGAGCCACCAGGATTTGTTCGTGCGAAATATTGAACGCCGTGACCTTGGCTCCGTAGTGCCGCGCCATATGCAGCGCCAGCGCTCCCCATCCGCATCCCGCTTCCACGACATGTTCTCCCGGCTGCAGCTGGAGCTTGCGGCAAACGTGATCCATCTTTGCGATCTGCGCGCGCTCGAGCGTGGCGTTTGCCTCGGGGAAATATGCGCAGGTGTAAACGAGCTTCGCATCCAGCCACAACTTGTAAAAATCGGCGCTCAGGTCGTAGTGGTGACGGATGTTGCGCGCCGAACCGCGCCGCGTGTTGGCCTGCAGCCAGTAAAGCCAGCGGCTCGAAAGCCGCGCGCACCATCCTGGCGCGCTCGCGGGCATCGACGCGATCGTTGTTTGAAGGAATTGAACCAGATCGCCGGGGACGTCGATCCGCCCGTCGCGATAACCTTCGCCAAACCCGATCTCGGGATTCAACACCAGCGAAGCCAGGGTCCGCCAGCCGTCGATCCGAACCGTCGCCACCGCATCGTCGGTGTCGGTCGGATACGGTTCGCCATCGCCGACAGCGATGCGGATGTTCGGCGCGCCCATCGAATCGTAAATCTTCTTTAGCCACCAGCGAGTTACATCGCAATGGGGAGAGGTCTGTAGGCCGGTCATGCCCGTACGCCCCCGCACAGGAATTTGGGGCGCCAACTTACCACGCCAGCTACCCTTGCGGCTACTGCCACGATCTTCGCGAGCGCCTCCGAACCTAGGCGCGAATCGTCGGTTCAGGCCAGGCTGGGAGGAGCTCCGGGAGCCTCACTCTGGACTGGGCCACCCGGATTCATCAGCAGCTGCAAATCAAAGGCCTCTTTCCTCACCCGGAGATCGTAGTAAAACACCGCCGTTGCAATCGTCAGATACGGCGTGACCAGGACAGTGGCCAGGAACTCGCCGACTTGGCTTAAGGACGCCCAAAGACGCGACGATCCCGTCGGATCTTGCGAAACAAGCTGGGCCATGAAGGTGAACGGGAATTGAAACAGCATCAGCGCAACTACCATCAGCACGAAGTAAAGCAATAGCACGAGGAACGCCCGCCCCGCCTCGCCTTTGGTCAACTCGAAGCTGCGAGAGAGCGACTCACCGGGCCCGAGATCCTCCAGAAGCGCCGCGGGCACGCAGGTGATCAACCGGCAGGCCATGTAGATTCCGGGAATGATCAAAAGGATGACACCCGCTCCCACCACCAGGCCGTTGAGGATGGTCACGCCGAGAAGTTTCAACATGCGCCCGCGCATCCGTCGCAACGACGCACCGATGGTAGTCGTGCGGCCTAGATAAAATTCGGATACCGCAAAAAACGTCCCACCCTGCGCAAGCAGATAGACAACCAGATAAACAATCAGAACTACGATCGCGGGAAGCAAAAACATGGGTGACACGGCGCCCGGCGCCACTCGGGACTGGCCGATCGCGTTGGGCTGGCTCGTGCCCGGGGCCAAGCCAGCGAGTATTTTAAACGCCAACGTCAAAAGCTGAGGAAGCGCGGTGATTCCAACGAACAGCCCGAAATGATCCCGGTAGAGCGAAAACGTTCGATCCAAGAGCTCTCCGAGAGATAAAGGTCGCAGACCCAGCTCCGCCATTTCGGGCCCCCTTCCACCGCCTACGCCGAAATTTACCGAATCCTTCGAGGCACCGAACGCTCGCGCGCGTCGCTCTCGCCGTGTTTACCAATCAGTTCAAGCGTAGTGGAGGGCCCCAAGACCTCCGGGCGGCTACGCCGTGGCGCTGGGAGCTCCGGCAGAACGCCGGTGCTGGAAGCATTCCCGGCAGTAGACCGGGCGCCCCTGTGTGGGCTTGAAGGGAACGGTCGTCTCTTTCCCGCATTGCGAGCAGACCGTTTTGGTCTCTACGCGCTGGACGCTTCCCGAACCGTTCTCGGTTCCTTGAGCGCGATTTGCTTTGCAGGCCTTGCAACGTTTGGGTTCGTTCTTAAATCCCTTGTCCGCGAAGAACATCTGCTCGCCGGCCGTGAAAACGAACTCCGCTCCACAATCGGCGCACTTCAGGACCTTGTCATGGTATTCCATACGCTGCTCCGGGGGCCGGGTTCGCTCGGGGCAGGCATCGGCGCAGCTCGCAGCCCGCGGGCGCACAAGTTTCCGCGCATATTGGCGGCCCTGTTTCGCCCGCTGGCTCGAAGCTGATCGGAAAGACTGGAGTGATGCGGTTGCCTAGTCTTGCTCACGCCGCTGCTTCTTACGGAGACGCTTACGCGAGAGGGCCTGCTTGGCTCGACGCTTTTCCCCCGGCTTCATGTAGTAGCTGTGCTTCTTGATCTCCTTGATGATGTCTTCCGACTGCACCTTCCTCTTGAAGCGCCGGAGAGCGTTTTCCAACGACTCACCCTCTTGGATTACAACTTCTGCCACGCGTATTCACCCCCGTCCCTTTGTCTTGACTTGGTTGGATTTAGTCCAGCAAGTGTAACCGGCATCCACGCGAACCGGCCATTGCCCACTTCTTCTATCGGAGGCTATCCTCCAAGTCAAGACTTAAATTGCTTATTAAGGCCGACCCTGCGATTTGTTAACTGTTGGGTAAATCGATTCGGCCGCAGGCCGACGTTTCCAGGCATTCACCCGCTTGGCCTATCCCGTCACCTGATCTCCCGCGTTGCCAACATGCTGCTAGAATAGTCCCCGGAGCAGGCGGAACGGGAGTTCGCGCACATCATGGCCTCGATGCGCAACGCGATTGGAGTGCTTCTGGCCGGAGGCCAGGGCGAACGCCTCTGGCCGCTCACGCGCGACCGCGCCAAACCCGCGGTTCCTTTCGGCGGCGTCTACCGCATCATCGACTTCACGCTTTCCAACTGCCTCAATAGCGATCTGCGCCGCGTTTTCGTCCTGACCCAGTATAAGGCTCTTAGCCTGAATCGTCACGTTCGCCGTGGCTGGTCCTCCCTGATGGGCCACGGCGATTTCATCGAGGTCCTGCCGCCTCAGATGCGCGTCTCGCAGCACTGGTATCAGGGCACCGCCGACGCCGTCTACCAGAATATTTATTCGATCGGCAGCGAGCAATCCAATTACGTTTTTATTTTGTCCGGCGACCACGTGTACAAAATGAACTACCAGAAAATGCTCGAGCAACATGTCGGCGCCGGTGCGGACGTTACCGTAGCCGCATTCGAAATGGATCCCAGCGAGGCCGCCAGAAAATTCGGCGTGTTGGAAACCGATCAGAACAACCGCATCACCGGATTCCAGGAAAAACCCGAAACTCCCAGACCTTCGGGAACCAATCCCGGGAAGTGCAACGCCTCAATGGGCGTGTATCTGTTCAACACCCAACTGCTGGTGCCCATCCTGATCGAAGACGCCGAAAATCCTGCCTCCTCCCACGATTTCGGCAAGGACATTCTGCCGCGCATCATCGACAAGCACCGCGTCTTCGCCTTTAACTTCCACGACGAAAATAAAAAGGAAATGTCCTACTGGCGCGACGTCGGCACCATTGACTCCTACCACGAAGCCAATATGGACCTGGTGGCCGTCTCGCCCGTGTTCAATCTCTACGACGCGAGTTGGCCGCTGCACAGCTGGCAGCGCCAGTATCCTCCCGTGAAGACCGTTTTCGCCGATCCGGAACGCATGGGCGTGGCTCTTGATTCCATCGTGGCCGGCGGTTCGATCATTTCCGGCGGCCGCGTCAAGAAATCGGTGCTGGGTTACGACGTGCGCGTGAACAGCTTCAGCGACGTGGAAGAATCCATCATCTTCAACCATGTCAGCATCGGCCGCCACTGCCGCATCCGCCGGGCCATCATCGACCGCCACGTCGAGCTGCCCGAAGGCACGGTCATCGGCCACGATCTCGAAGCCGATCGCGCCCGCTACGCCGTCTCTGACAACGGAATCGTCATCGTGGTCCGGCCCGAATCCATGATCGAAGAACCCGAATAGCGCCCGAATCCGCCTATAATGCCCGCTCCATCGTCTGGGGGAAAAGTGATGTCCACGAAGATTGTCGCTGTTCACGGCCGCCAGATTCTCGATTCCCGTGGCAATCCGACCGTCGAAGCCGATGTTCGCCTCGAAGGCGGAGCCCTGGGGCGCGCCGCGGTCCCCTCCGGCGCTTCAACCGGCGAACACGAAGCCATCGAGCTTCGCGACGGCGATAAGAATCACTACGTCGGCAAGGGCGTCCTGAAAGCGGTGGCGCACGTGAATACCGCCATCGCCGGTGCCGTCAGGGGCATGGACGCCACCGAGCAACGTCGTCTTGATCAGCGCATGATCGAAGCCGACGGCTCCCCGAACAAATCGAAATTCGGCGCCAACGCCATCCTCGCCGTCTCCATGGCTGCTGCGCGCGCTGCCGCCATTGCTTCCGGTCAGCCACTCTACAAATATCTATCAAAATATTCGAGTGAAAAGTCCGCCAGCATCCTGCCCGTGCCGATGATGAACATCCTCAACGGCGGCGCCCACGCTGACAATTCCGTCGACCCGCAGGAATTCATGGTGATGCCGGTCGGCGCGACCAGTTTTCACGAAGGTCTCCGCTGGGGCGTCGAAGTCTTCCACGCATTGAAGACGGTGCTGAAGAAAAATGGCTACTCCACCGCCGTCGGAGACGAAGGCGGCTTCGCGCCCAACCTGAAATCCAATGAAGAGGCGGTCAACCGCGTTCTCGAAGCCATCACCGCGGCCGGCTACAAGCCCGGCGAACAGATCGCCATCGCGCTCGATCCCGCCGCGAGCGAGTTCTACGACACCTCGAGCAAGAAATACGTCTTCAAGAAGTCTGATAAGTCGTCACGCAGCTCCGAGCAAATGGTCGCGTTCTGGTCCGATTGGGTGCGGCAGTATCCGATCGTATCGATCGAAGACGGCCTCGCGGAGAACGACTGGGACGGCTGGAAGCTCATCACCAAGGAACTCGGCAAGAAAATCCAGCTCGTCGGCGACGATCTGTTCGTCACCAATCCAAAAATTTTCGCCCGGGGTATTTCCGAGGGAGTCGCCAACGCGATTCTGGTCAAGCTGAATCAGATCGGCAGCGTCACCGAAACGATCGAAGCCGTCGAAATGGCGCGCCAGGCAAAATATGCCTCGATCATTTCGCACCGCTCCGGCGAAACCGAGGACGCCTTCATCGCCGACCTGGCCGTGGGCATGGGCGCGGGCCAGATCAAGACCGGCTCCGCCTCCCGCACCGACCGCATCGCCAAATACAACCAGCTCCTGCGCATCGAAGAAGAGCTCGGCGCTGCGGCGCGCTACCCCGGCCGGTCCGCACTCGCCCGCCACTAAGGTGCACAAAGGAGTCCTCGGCGCCAGGCGGCGAGCTCGAGGTCGAGATCGCGCGGCGATCCAGCCAACTGTCGCCTCCTGGATGGACGCCGGGAACCAACGCGAGGCCCAGGCGTTCGCCATGACCTTCGTCACCGGCGCACGGTCCCTGGATGGCTCACCTCGCCCGTTCCGCAAGACTCTGATCAATTGTGGGATGGCTCGACACAAAGACGGAGAATGGCCCTTCGAAATTCTGCACCATGCTGAACTTCCCGTCCCGCCTTCTGCGAGGTAGGTACATCTGGGGCTCACTTCCAGAGCGTCACTTCAAATCCCACCGGCGCATCCGCAATTTCCGAACGCTCGAATCCGCTCTGGTCGATAAATCGCTCGAAATCCTCTCGCTGGTATGCCCGCTTGAGCAACATCGTGCGGAAACTCAACTTGATGAACGCGGAATTCAATTTTCCGACATTCATCCTGTCCACATGCGCGTCGATCTCTTTCTTCGAAGTGTCCTTGCGCAGGTCGATGATCACCGCTCGCCCCCCGCGCCGTAGCACGCGTCGCATCTCGCGCATCGCCTCGACCGGCTCCGTGAAATTCTTAAATGCCGCGCGGCACAAGATCAGATCGAACCAATCGTTCGCCAACGGCATCTCGGACGCGTTGCCCAACCGAAAGTCCACCTGCACGCCTGCCTCCCGGGCATTATTCCGCGCGATCCCCACGAACGTCTCGCTGACGTCAAGCCCCGTGATCTTGTAATTTCCGAGCTTCGCGAGCTCGATCGCGAAATAGCCCGGCCCCGGCGCCACTTCCAGCACGCGAGCGCCCTCCGTCAGCAGTTTCGACATCCGTTTTGCCAGCGCTTTGAATTCGTCCAGGTCCTTGTACGTTGTTTTCGCGTACCACCGCGCAATCGGTCCCTCCATTCCCAACCCTTTATAGCCTTTGGTCTGCATGGATGCCCCCCGTTTCGCCCCACATCGGTGATTACGCATCCCGCACGGCCGAAATTTCGCCTCGTTAACCCTTTCACCAAAGTCCCATTGTCTCCAGCGATTGGCGCGCTCACTCTGGACTCGGGATCATGCCATGCCTGTAACCTTTGAGTCCGCCGAGGCAGCCAGAGCCGGGCTCTGCGGTCCGCCTCTGGCCGATCAACCATCGGCGAAGGTGCTCGCCGAGCACCGCACCCTCAGCGCCACCGCCATCGACGGCTGGAGCTCCGCGCTTTTCGGCGTCCCGTTCATGACGGCCGGCCTTGTTACCGCCCTGGTTGCGCTCGACCGCATCCATCCGCAAAAAAACGCGCCCGACTGGGTCATCGGCATCATCGCAGGCATGTTTTTCTTCGGCGGGTTATTCTTTGTGGTCCATGGCATCCGGGGCGTGATCGGCAAAGCCGCCTGGCGCCGCGAAGCCGCCGCCCACCCAAACCAGCCCTGGCTCTACGATTATCGCTGGTGCCGCGAGGGCATCGCCTTCTCCGCCTTCGACGACATGGTCAAGCGCCTGCTCGCCGCCATCGTCTGGACCACGTTTCTGCTTCCGTTCGCCTGGGTCGGACTCACTCAGCGCGGCGCGTGGCCGTTTCTCGTGGCCGTCGGGATCTTCGGCCTGCTCGGTCTGATCTTCTGGTATCGCTGGGTGCAGATGCTTTTCGATTTCCTGCGCTACGGCAACAGCTTCCTGACCTACAACGAATTTCCCTTTACTCTCGGCGGCACGCTGCGCGCACGCCTGCGCGTCGCGAACCACGTTTCCGCCATCGACGAGCTAATCCTCACCTTCCGCTGCGTCCAGGAGAAAGACGTCACCGTCAACACCGGCCGCGACCGCGAAAGGAAGGTCGTCTGCTACGAACTCTACGCAGAGTCCGCCACGCTCGATCGCGACCGCCTCAACGGCCTGGTCGCCGGCGAAATCCCGGTCGAATTCAAAATTCCACCCGACCAGCCCGCGACCACGCTGATCGCCACCCCGCCCACCTACTGGGAAATCGAAGCCAAAGGCAAAGCCTACGGCGTCGAGTACCAGGCCTACTTCCTGGTCCCCGTCTATAAAATCTCCTGAAAGGCGTTTCGAAGACTTATCTTCTGCCCGCGCACACGTCCGGGCTATAATCCGGTCGGTCACTCGGGGAATCCGGCACATCCGGATCAGGAGAGGAATGCCATGAAACGACAGGCACTGGTAATGATGGGAGCGATCGCACTTTTCGCCGCGCCGCTTTTCGCGCAAGCGCCGGCCGCCGCGCCGGCGCAGTCATCCGCCGCGCCCAGCACCGCTGACGCCATTCGCCAAACCTACAACATCGTCAAGAACAACCTCCTCAAAGCTGCGGACAAATTGCCCGACGACGCCTACAATTTCAAGCCCGCTCCGGAGGAGCGCAGCTTCGGAGGCTGGGTTGCTCATGTGGCCGACGCGCAGACTGCCGGCTGCTCACGCGTTCTCGGCACGCCGAAAACACCTGGGGCCGCCTCAAAAACGACGAAATCTGATCTGGTCGCGGCCCTGAAGGAATCCTTCGACACCTGTGACGCCGCCTACGCCAGCCTCAGCGACGCCAACGCGAACGACGTGGTACAAAGTTTCCGTGGACCCACCACGCGCCTGGCTGCCCTGGCCGGCAATGTAGCGCATGACAATGAATGCTACGGCTCCATGGCCGTCTACCTGCGCCTGAAGGACATCGTTCCACCCTCTAGCGAGCCGCGCACCCACTAGCGCGCAGGACGACGGTTCGCTTCAGTCTGGATCGATCCGGTTAGGGAACGCCGCTCTAACAATTTGGCTGTTTAGGTTGGGCCAAGATCTCAGAGCCGGGTCTCAGGTTGCTCCGGGAACGAGACACATTGCTCATCGGACTCGTGACCACGACCCGCAAAGCAACGTCTGGTTCCATGCCGCTGTCGCCGCGCTCGTTAAGAACGTAGGCTAACCAAGGAGATAGGAGTGATTTCAATGCCCCAGCGAAAAGCACGTCACGCAATGCTTGCTGCCGCGCTGGTCGCGCTCAGCGTCATCGTGGTGCCGCTTTCCGCCGGCAACGAGCCGCGTCTCATCCGCGTGCCGCGGTCGATGCTCTGCGTGACGGAAGGTGCCATCGAAGATCTGCCCGGCCAGCGCCTCTCCGTCGACACGCCCAAAATGCGCGCCTATGTGAATCGCATGACCACGCAAACCATCGAAGCGAATTTCACATACGCCGGCCCAACCGCCACCGAATCCGCACTCGGCTCCGGCGCCATGCGCCGCCAGTTCGGTCTGAAGCTCCGCGCGCAGGACCCCTGCAACCTGGTCTACGCCGTTTGGCGCATCGAACCTGAATCCAAGCTCGTTGTTTCCGTGAAATCGAATCCCGGCGAGCACACCAGCGCCCAATGCGGGAACCGCGGCTATCGCAATATCAAGCCGCAGCGCAGCTCGCCTGTCCCGCTGCTCCGTCCCGGTGACACGCACACCCTTCGCGCTGAAATAAACGCTGCCAGCTTGCGGGTCTTCGTCGACAGCTCTCTCGCCTGGGAAGGTTCACTCGGTGCGGACGTGTTGAATCTCAGCGGCTCGGTCGGCATTCGATCCGACAATGTGAGGCTGCGCATTCAGCTGGAAGTGGGCGAACCCGCCGGTGCACACCCTGACTACGTCGTCGCCTGTAAATCTGGCCCGTCAGAATCGGAGTAACCCGCGCGGATGGCGTCCTGCTTTGCGTTTGGAGCATCGTTTTCTGGGTCGGATCTTCCGCTCCGACAACTTTCGCTCGAAGCGAACTGGGGCTTAGCCCCGGAGCCGGCGTTCAGTCTTTGCCGGATTTGCCCCCCGGCAAATTCGGCGTCAGCTTGCGGACCACAAATTCCTGCAGGATATTCGCCACGGCGGTTCCACCGAACCCGATCGCTGAATTTTCAAACGTGAGCCCCACTCCGCGGTCCTTCGGCGGATAGTACGAGTTGGCAATGCCACTCGACGCCAGAGAGCCAATCACATACGAATAGTTGAACTGCCACTTCTTGTTGTCGCCTTTGCAAATCACGGCGTTGGCGATCGCGTAGAGTACGCGCACTCGCGTGCTCCCCGTTCCCTTGTAGAAATACCGGGGGTCCTGATGGAAAATCGAAGGAAGCAGAAAATCGCCTAGAAAAGTGGAAGTTAGGTCGTCCGCGTACAGCGCCCCGTAGCGCTGGCCGTATCCTGCCGCATCCTGTCCCCATCCCTTCGGCGTGCTGACCGCTTGCTCCAGCCCGGCGGCCCCTGCATCAATCCCAAACGTCACCGGATCAATCGACGATCTCCATGCCAGCTCGAATTTCTGTTTCGTGTCGAGCGGCTCCGCGTCGGGAATGTAGCTCACGTAAAAATTGGGAATGAAGCCGAGCACCCGCTGATGCTCTTCTTCATTGATCTGTATTTCCGCCAATTCCACTTTGGGCGGTTCGACCGTCACCTGCGTCACGGTCCCGGCAATTTCCAGCGTGATCGCCGGCGTGATCGCCACACCGCCCGGAGTCAGTGTGCCTGACGAACTGTGCGTCGTGAAACCGTTGGCCGATACCGTCACCACGTAGGGTCCGGGCGATATCTTCGTAAACGAAAACTGTCCGTCGTCGCCGGACTGCACATCCGGTGCGAGCGGCTGATCCGCGCGCGTCAATTTCACCCGTGCGCCCACCAGCGCCGCGCCAGTCTTGTCGACCACCGTCCCACTGATCGTCCCCGACTTCTGCTGATCGGTCGCTTGTTGCGCGCCAGGAGTTTGCTGCGCAGCGAGTGTGTCTTGCGCCTGCTGCGCCTGGGCCAATGCCGGGGGGACGCAACTCACGACAAAAAAAGCGACCAGCGCAGCGAATCGCCGGCGAGGGTCAGGAATCGGGAAATGAAGGGTCAAGTTTTTGATGAATGAACGGCGATGGGTCGAAGTCACTCTTATTTTATAGCCTCTCTGCTGGGGTGCAGCAAGCCGCGTCTATTTGGTTGACCCGAATCACCAAATGGATGCTTCCCTGGGAGGGCCAATCTCCCCTTTGGCGACTTCGCCGTGGTTCGCGCGGGGAGCTCGCACTGGGCCCGCCGTTATTTCGATTCCGGAACCGTTTGAGTCTCGTGCAGGCGGACCGGCGTCGCGGGCTTCGCGTCGCGGTAAATCCAGAAGGGCGCAAAGGAAAGCACCAAAACGACCCAAGTGGCGAAAACTGCATACCAGCCCAGCTGGTTAGCCTTGTCCGGCCCGGCCAGACCGAAGCCGTGCGCGATCGGTGAAGTCACATCCACGGGAATTCCCAGAATTGCGCAGGCGCATCCCGCAAAAAATCCCATCATCATGATCGACCAGACGAATCGATTCGGCCGGGCAAGCTGGATCACGGCAATGCTCGTCGTCGCTCCTACTGCCGGTGGCCCCAGATCCGCGGGCAGTTGCGGCCAAGACGCAGCCACATTCTCGTTCGCATTCCACGCCTGAATCCATCGTGCCAGCGCACGATTGTGTTTTCCCCTCAGGGACAGCGCGGATTCTCCGCACGACACGCGAAAGGTCTCCTGTTTTCCGGTCGCCGCGTTGGACCAGGTCACCAAAACGCTGGGTGTCTGGAACCACCCCGGCGCGCCGGGGCCGAGCTGTACAGCGATGATCTGATCCCGCTTCAAAGCAAACCGCATTGCTTCACCCCAGTAGCACAGCCGGTCCGAGGTCAAAAACAGGTAGCCCATATCCCACGAATAGCTGCCGTCGTAAACCCGCACGTTGGCATCCGGAGAAAATCCGACAACGACGCCTTCCCAGGCATCCGGCGCGATCCCCTCCTGCCGAAACTTCGCCCGCAACAGCCTCGTCAGGCGCCGCGTCCCCATCCACGTCACAAAGCTCAAAAGCAGCCAGCGACATAGCACGCAAACTATGGCCGCTGCGGCAAAAATCACCCACCCGGGCAGGGGCCACCCTGTCGCGTCCATCGCCCGCACCAGGACGGCCGGCACGAGCACCATCGTTCCCAGCGACGTCAAGTAAACTCGCCAGCTGAATCGCCGCTTGAATTCCGTGGAGAAAACTTTCGTGCCTCGGTGCACGTGCTCGGGCAGCACGTAACGGTCCGGCGGATTCGCGTCCGTCGAAGACTCGGCCGACTCCAGAAGAATTGGCACTCGCTCAACCGGATAGCCTGTGGCTTCCGCAATCGCTTCGGCTCGCCGGCTCGTCGACGGGTGCGTCATGGTCTTATCGGTCCACTTTCCCCATCGCACCGGAAACGCGTTCAGCGCGTGCACCTTGGCCAGACCTGTGATCAGCGCCTCCGGATCACCCGTCAGCCGCGCTCCCTCCCGGTCGGCCGTGAACTCGAACCTTCGCGATAGAAAATAGAGCGCGAAAAGAAACGCCCAGCAAAAACAGATCTCCAGCAGCGGCCGGGGCACGGGCAGCCGTAGCCACGACGTATCACCTGAAGCGCCGTACCAGATAGCGATTCCCGCTCCGAGCACTCCGGTAATCGCCCCCCGCGTCTGCGCGTGTTTGTGTTTGATATGTGCCAGCTCGTGCGCCACGATCGCGTCCACCTCGCGGCGATTCAGTTGAGCGATCAAATAGTCCGTCAGCAAGACGGTATTCGCCGAACTGGCAAACGCATTCGCCATCTGCATCTTGCCCGCGGGAACAATGTAGATTTGCTTCAGCTTGACGCCCAGATTTGCCGCCAGCGCGAATGCCCGGTCTCGGAGATCTCCCGAGGTCAGTGCCTCGGGTTTCCACTGGATGGCTGTTCGCAACAGGCGGAGGCTCACCAGGTAAATCGCGAAGGCCCCGCCGTAGCAGAGAAGCCAGTCGGGCAGACCGCTGGAGTCGAGGATCCCGAACGAAGCGAGGAACAAAATGAGCGGCACGTAGGAAACGCCCATGCGCAGCAGCGACAGCTTGGCCAGTTCTCCGCGCGTCCAGGTCAGTCCCCGCACGCCCGCATACACCGGTTGAGAGAGCACGGAACAGAAAACCATCACCAGCAGAATCGGCAGCCAGCACAGGAAAATCGAAAGCACGTATTGCGCAGCGGCGTCGCCCCAACCCAACGCCTCGGCCGCCGCCAGCGTGTAACCCCGCAACCCTACGAAATCCGTCGCCGCCCACCAAAGCACAAGCGCCCCGATCACAGTCCAATGCAGCGAGCGCACGAATGCGAACCAGGCCGCGGTGCGATCCGCCGGGGGTGCGGTCAGCGCGTTTCGCCGGAGATGCAATGTCAGCGCGACCGGCAGGATCAACAGAAATATCAGGAGCAAAGCCGAAGTAGCCGGTCCGGGAACGTAATTCATTGAAATTCCTCGATCGGTAAGAGCACCCCGAAACAATTGCGCGAACCAGAATCAGGCTGGGGCCTGCGAGCCGACGCCTTTCCCCTATCTTATTCGTTTTACGCAGGTACGAATTCGGTACCGCCGATCGTCGTGCCGCGAATCTAAACTACGGTAGGGGCGTCCGCCGCCTCGGACGCCCGCACCCTACCGCCAGTCATCCGCCCACATCGCGCCCGGCGCAAAGGCTTGGCGCGATGCCGCCATCGGTTTCGATTGTTGAGCGGCCCGCTTTCGCCCAAGCCCAGGGCGCGAAAAGCCCACACCAACAACACCCTTGAAACCCTCCCCTCTCGTGCTAACGTAATTCTCGATGATGGAGTGCTCTGAATTTGACGGCAGTCAGCGAAGGCCGATGCCGCCCCGGACGCCCCTGCGCAGCCGCGCGTCGAATGCGGGCGTGCTACCCGACAATGAGAAGCAGAAATGCCCGTAACCCACATCAAACAAAGCATCGGTGTCTCTACTCGACAATCGAAAGAAGGGATATCCGAGACCGTTTTTCGCCGATTCTAGCTCTGACCAGCCATGCCTAAACGCCCACGCCCGATCGTCCTCACCGTCCTTGACGGCTGGGGCTACCGCTCCGAAACCAAGGGCAACGCCATCGCCCTGGCGCGCAAGCCAAACTACGACCGCTTGCTCAAGGATTTTGCAAACACCGTGATCCACACCTCCGGCCCGTTCGTTGGCCTGCCCGAGGGCCAGATGGGCAATAGCGAAGTCGGCCATCTGAACATCGGCGCTGGGCGTATCGTGCAGATGGACATCACCCGGGTCGACCAACTCGTTTCCAGCGGCGAGTTTTCGCGCCAGCCGCTGCTCCTTGAAGCCATGGAACGCGGACGCGCGCGCCAGCTGCATTTGATGGGCCTGGTCAGCGACGGCGGCGTGCACTCGCATGTCGAGCATCTCTTTGCGCTCCTGAAAATGGCGCGCGAGAACAAAGTCGAGAAGGTCTTCGTGCACTGCTTCACCGATGGCCGCGACACGCCTCCGGAAAGCGGCATCGACTTTCTCCGCGCGCTCGAGCAAGAAATGCGCGAACGGGGAGTCGGCCAGATCGCCAGCGTCAGCGGCCGCTACTACGCCATGGACCGCGACAATCGCTGGGAGCGCATCGAGAAAGCCTATCGCGCCATGGTCCACGCCGATTCGGAAGTGAAGTTCGCCGATCCTATCGCCGCCATGCGCGCGAGTTACGAAAAAGGGGTCACCGACGAATTCGTCGTTCCCGCCGTCATCACCACGCAGCCAGCCGCAGGCAAGCCCGCTGTCCCTCGCGGCGTGATTCGCGATGACGACGCCGTGATCCTGTTCAACTTCCGCGCCGACCGCGCCCGCCAGATGACCCGCGCTCTGGCCGAACCGGGATTCAAGGAATTCTCCGATCCTTCGCGCCCGAAAAATCTCGTCTACGTGGGCATGACGCAGTATGAAAAAACCTGGGTGTGGCTGCGCTACCTGCTCGCGCCCGAAAAACTCGAACACATCCTGGCCAACGTCTTCGCCGACCTTCAGTACAAGAATCTCCGCGTCGCCGAGACCGAAAAATACGCGCACGTCACCTACTTCTTCAACGGCGGCGTCGAAAAACCCTTCGCCGGCGAAGAGCGCACTTTGGTGCCCTCGCCAAAAGTGCCAACCTACGACCTCAAACCGGAAATGTCCGCTGCGGGAGTCGCCGACACCGTGATCCACGCCATCGAAAAGGGCGATTTCGACGCCATCATCATGAATTTTGCAAACGCGGACATGGTCGGCCATTCCGGCAAGCTCGAAGCCACCATCCAAGCCGTCGAAACCGTAGACGAACAGCTCGGCCGAATCTATCAGGCGCTGAAGCCGCGCGGAGGCGCGTGGATCATCACCGCCGATCACGGCAACGCCGAGACCATGATCGATCCCGTCACCGGCGGCCCCCACACCTACCACACCACCAATCCAGTCCCATTCGTTCTGGTCGCCGAAGACAGCCGCAGGCAGTTGCAATCTGGCGGTTCGCTGCGAGATATTGCTCCCACCATGCTCGGCGTGCTGGGCGTGCAGGAACCGCGCGAAATGACCGGCCGCGATTTGCGAGGGAGCGGCAAGTGAGACAGTCACTGTGGTCTCGATTGGCTCTCGCGCACCACGAATTTCCGCACCGCCGCGATCCGGCCGTGGAAATCGGCTCGCTCGAGATTACGGGCAATCCAATAAGTGGAGTGCCCTTGATCGGTATGTTCGTCATCGTTTGGAGCGCGCTTCCCGTCGCCGGCCTGTTTGTTGTGGCGGCGGTCGGTCTCGGCGCGATATACGGCGCTGCCGGATGGGTGAGGCGGGGCTGACGCGGGAAATTCCCAGCCAATTCCGCGGTAGTACCAGAACTCGGGAGGAATCGATGGCTTCGCAAGTCACTGGAGAATTGAATGTCTTCGAGTCTGCCGAAGCGCGATTTGAAATCGCCGCCAAGAAACTGGGACTCGAGCAGGGCGTTTACCGCTTCCTGAAGTGTCCGGAGCGCGAAATCACTGTTTATATTCCCGTCGCTCTCGATTCCGGCAAATTGGAGGTGTTTACCGGCTACCGAGTGCTGCACTCCACCGTGCGCGGTCCCGGCAAAGGCGGCATCCGCTTCGCGCCCGACGTAACGCTGGACGAAGTCCGCGCGCTGGCCGCGTGGATGACCTGGAAATGCGCGGTCGTCAACATTCCCTTCGGCGGCGCGAAGGGCGGAGTCATCTGCGATCCGTCCAAGCTCTCGAAAGCCGAACTCGAGCGCGTCACGCGCCGCTATACGGCCGCTCTATCCGACTGGCTCGGTCCGGAGCGCGATATTCCCGCTCCCGACATTGGCACCAACGAACAAACGATGGCCTGGGTGATGGATACCTATTCCATGCACGTCCGCCAGGCCACCACGGCCGTCGTCACCGGCAAGCCGCTCGATCTTGGCGGATCGCAGGGACGCCGCGAAGCCACCGGCCGCGGCGTGATGATCTGCTGCGACAAGGCGCTGGCCAAGCTCAAGATGAAGCGCCCAGGCACGCGGGCGATCATTCAGGGTTTCGGCAACGTTGGCTCGCAGGGCGCGCTGCTGATGCACGCGGCGGGATACAAAATCATCGGCGCCGCCGACATTCATGGCGGCCTCTACAACGAAAAGGGAATCGACATTCCCAAGCTCAACGACTGGGTTTACACGCAGAAAAAACCTCTACCTGAATTTCCCGGCGGAGGCGAAAAAATGTCAGCGCAGGAAGTGTTGTTCCGTCCAACGGACATTCTGATTCCGGCCGCGACGGAGAACCAGATCACCACCCAAAATGCCAGCCGCGTGGATTGCAAGATTCTTTGCGAAGGCGCGAATGGCCCTACCACTTCGCATGCCGACGCGGTCATCGAAAAAAAAGGAGTGTTCGTGGTGCCGGATATTCTGGGCAATGCCGGTGGCGTCACCGTTAGTTATTTCGAATGGGTTCAGGACCGCCAGGGATTCTTCTGGCGCGAAAGCGAAGTGAATGAGCGCCTGTTGGACGTGATGGAAAAGAGTTTCGACCAAGTGGTTCGCTACGCCGAAATGCACGGCGTGAACAACCGCATTGCCGCCTACATCGTGGCCATTGACCGGGTGGCTCGCGCCTTGAAATTGCGGGGGTTTTATGCATAAACTACGCCCCTCTTTTCCGGATTGGGGAGGCGGTGATGCAGCCTGAGTCGATCGCGCATGGGGCCGTAAAGTCGGAAGCGCAACACCGCCGCGACATTTGCGCGGTGGGCCGCTGGATTCACGAGCACGGCTACGTCGCCTCAACAGACGGAAACATCTCCGTGCGCCTCGGACCCGACCGCATCCTGCTCACGCCGACTTCGATGAGCAAGGCCATGATGAATCCCGAAGATCTGGTCATCATCGATTTCGACGGCAAGCGCGTGAGCGGCCTGCGCAAACCTTCCACCGAACTCGGCATGCATATATTGATTTACCGCCTGCGCCCGGACATCAACGCCGTCTGCCACGCGCATCCTCCGACGGCCACGGGATACGCGGCCGCCGGGCTTCCTCTTGATAAGCCGATTCTCTGCGAGCTTGTGATTGGTTTGGGATCGATTCCCGTGGCGCGTTACGGCACTCCGGGAACTTCCGAGCTGGGCGCTTCGATTGAACCCTACGTGCAGGACCACGACGCGATCCTGATGGCGAACCACGGCGTGGTCACCTACGGCCCCGATCTACTCACTGCGTACCTGCGCATGGAGACCACCGAGCATTTCGCGCAGGTATCGCTGGTCACCGAGCGGCTGGGAAAGAAAGTGCTGCTTTCAGGCGCGGACGTGGAAAAGCTCGTCGCCGCTCGCGCCCGCTATTGTGCCGGAGCGCAACCCGATCTTCCCGCCGCGTGCCAAGACGCGCCCATTGCGGACAACACGGAAACGGGAAGGGTCACACTGACCAGGCTGGAGCTGGAATCGCTGATCGATGAGGCCGTGCGCAGGGACCGTGCCACTCGAAGGAACGCGGCGGGCGCCTGAGATTTCGGCGCCCCCCGTGTTTTTCCGCCGGCGCTACTGCTGAAACGTTAGCCCGGAATCGAGACGTAACGCATCTTGCCGTTGAAGTGAATCTCACTCAGCTGGCCGCCATTGGTCACCACACTGGAGTTTTTCGGCTTGGAGGTTTCGTCCTTCCAAGTCACCGGTGCTTCGGCAACGACTTTTCCGTTCATCGCGATCGTTACCTTGGCGTCATCCGCCGTGACGCGATATGTTCCCGGCTGCAGCTGCTTGCCGGCGAGGGTGCACGCGCTGAGAATGTCCACTTCAGCCGAGGTTGCTTTTCCGTTTTTGCCGTTGTCGCGCGCCGCGAGCGGCACGGCGACGAGCAGAGCGACGAGAATGGGCGCAAACAAATTCAATCCACGACGGGACATTGTTTTTTCCTCCCTTGGAAATCACCATCCCTTGCAATCTGCTTAGACGTGGTGCTGTTCACGAGGAAAGCAATTCATTGTGTGATTCACAGATTTATTTGTTGGGCCAATTTGGATTTCTTGCGGCGGAGTAATAATGCAACTGCATCCGAATTTTGGTAGGCCTGCGCGCCAATTGTCAGCCGTCTCGGTTTGCGACAGAATTTGCAAGTTCAACGAGCCCGCTGCGTTGACACACTTCTACCCCTAACCGATAATCGCTGGACATGATTGGTCTGCTCCGCGGCAAGCTTATCGACAAGCGTCCCAACGTGGTTCTGCTCGACGTGGGCGGAGTGGGTTACCAGGTGCAGATTCCGCTTTCCACGTTCGCGGCGCTCGGCACGCTCCACAACGAAACGACGCTACTGATACATACGCATGTGCGCGAGGATCAGTTCAATCTTTTTGGATTTTTTACCTCGCGCGAAAAGCATTGCTTCGAGCTGCTGATTTCCGCGTCCGGCGTGGGTCCGTCGCTGGCGCTTAAAATTCTCTCGGGCATGGGTGTCGAAGAACTCGTGCCGGCGATTCGCAAAGGCGATCTCGCGCAGCTCGTGCGCATTCCCGGCGTTGGTAAAAAGACCGCTGAGCGCATCGTCGTGGAATTGCGCGACAAACTCGCCGCGGTGGATGGGTCCCCAGTTGGCAAGCCGGCGACCAAGTCACAGCTCGAGGCCGATGTGGCGTCGGCTCTTGTGAATCTCGGCTACGACGAGCGGTCGGTCGAGAAGGCTATTGAAAGAGCGCGCGCAACGGCCGGCGCCGATTTCGAGAAGCTGCTGCGGGACTCGCTTCAGATTCTGGGGAGTTCCGCGATGCAGAAAAGCGCGCGGGCCGCGGGCAGCGGAGACTGAGATGGTACGCTTGGTCTGGGAATTCGTCGCTCGCGCGGATCGCGTGCAGGACTTCGAGAAACATTATTCGAACTCGGGCGCCTGGGCCGAGCTGTTTCGCAAGAACGCGGGCTATCGCGGCACCGTTTTGCTGCGCGACGCGGAAAATGCGCGGCGCTTTCTGACCATCGATTCGTGGGATCATGCGTCCGCCTACCGTGCGATGCGCGAGCGCTTCGCGAAGGAGCACGCGGAACTCGATCGCTTCTGCGAGGCTTTCACGGAAAGCGAGCGGCGCGTCGGCGAGTTTCAGGAGCCCTAGATGCCAGAGGTTAGAAGAGCGGCGGACAGCCGGAATCGTGTCGTCTCCGGCCGGGCGTTCGACGACGACGCGCGCATCGAAGCCAGCGTTCGCCCGGCGAATTTCGGCGATTATATCGGGCAGGAGCGCGTGAAAGAAAATCTCCAGATCGCTGTGGAAGCGGCGCGCGCCCGCGGTGAAGCGCTCGACCACGTGCTGCTCTACGGCCCGCCGGGGCTTGGCAAGACCACGCTCGCGCAGATCCTGGCGAACGAAATGGGGTCGTCGATCAAGATCAGCTCGGGCCCGCTGCTGGAAAAAAAAGGCGACCTCACCGCGGTGTTGACCACGCTCGATACCGGCGATTTCCTGTTTCTCGACGAGATTCACCGCTTGCAGCCCGCGCTTGAGGAAATTCTCTATCCCGCAATGGAGGATTTTCGCGTGGACCTGATCATCGGGCAGGGTCCCGGCGCGCGCGTGCATCCCTATCAACTGAACAAATTCACGCTGGTCGGCGCAACCACGCGCGCGGGGCTGATCATGGCGCCGCTGCGGTCACGTTTCGGGATCGTGCACCGGCTCGAGTTTTACACTCCGGAGGATTTACAGCGCATCGTGGCGCGTTCGGCGAGAATTTTGGGCATCCAGATGGACGACGCGGGCGGCGCCGAAATCGCGCGGCGCAGCCGGGGCACACCGCGCGTGGCTAACCGGTTGCTGCGTCGCGTCCGCGATTTCGCGGAAGTCCGCGCCCAGGGTCACATCACGCTGGACGTAGCGCGCGACGCGCTGGCCATGCTGCGCGTGGACCAGCACGGTCTCGACGAGGTGGACCGCAACCTGATGCTCACGATCATCGAGAAATATTCCGGCGGCCCCGTCGGCCTGAACACCATCGCGGCGTCGCTGAGCGAAGAAGAAGACGCCATCGAGGAAATTTATGAACCCTACCTGATGCAGCTCGGACTGCTCGACCGCACCCCACGCGGCCGCGTCGCCACGGCGCTCGCCTACAAGCATTTCGGCAAGCAGGAGCCGAAGCGCCAGTCCGGACTGTTCTGAGGTTCCGAAATCGAAAGCGCTCGTTTCAGAGCCAGCCGCGAGCACCCCGAAGCCGATCGATTCGTTTCTCGCGAAATACGCGACGAAGATAGAAAGATGGGGCGCGCAGCGCTGGCCAAGATCGGGAAGCCGTGGCCACCTCCTTTGAAATTATCCCTCGGCCATTTCGCAGAGTTTGATGACCGTATTCCAGTTGCGCGTTGTAGTGCGCTGCCCCAGGACCTTGTCGAGGGTGTAGAGCCTGGCGTTGGCGAAGCCGCCGGGGCAGTGGAGGTAGAGTTCCTTGCCGGCGTGGTGGAAGCGTTCGGAGCCGATGTCGAGCGCGCCGAGCGCCGCCAGCGCTGGTTTCGCGGGAGCTCGCTGCAGGAACGTGACGGCGAGGCGGGCGGTGTCGATTCCGTTTTCCTTCAGAAACGGATTCCCCTCCTGCACCCGGGACATTTCCGCCGCGGTGCGGACGATTACAGAAACGGGCAAGCGCGATTCACCGGCGAGTTTTTTCTCCAGCTTCGCTTCCCAATCGGCCGCTGAACCCGCCGCTTCGAATGCGACGTTGCCGCTCTGCACGTAGGTGCGCGGATTTTTGGCGCCGAGCTTCGCGCAAATTTCGCGCAGGCGGTCCATCTTGAGTATGTTTCCACCTACGTTGACGCCGCGCAGCAGCGCAATCAGCACAGGCATTGTCGTTCCTTTCCAATGAGCGTCACACCCCGTCCGGCTGAGGCTCTGGCCAAACGGCAGAGAGCGCCAATCCTACCGCGATGCCAACGGAAATTTCGAAGAAGCGGTGAAGGGCGATGATCCAGGCCGGCTGCGTCTGCGCGACCAGCATGACGATCGCCAGCGTAATGCCCGCGTAGCGGTAGGCGTTGCGTTCGATCTTCAGCCATGCGCAAAACGCCCCGAGCACGAATATTCCGGCGCCGAAGATGGCCACGTTCGCGCCGAAGTAGGTGGCCAGCAGCGCGCCCATGCCGGCGCCGAGCGCTGTGCCGGCCAGGCGCTGCTTCGATGTGGTCCATGCGGCGCCGAGAGTCGATTGCATGACGACGATGGTGGTGATCGCCGCCCAATACGATTCCGGCAGGCGGAACAGTCGCGCCATCAGCAGCGAGGTGACGACGGCCACAGTGGTGCGCGCGGCATGAAGGATTTCCTGCTGATCGGCCTTCCACCGCATGAGAAACCTCGAATCCGGCATGGGTGCCTCCCGGCCACGCCATTCTAGCGCCCGGCCAGAAATTCACCGCGCTGTTCGCCGGGAGCATTCTGGGCTAGCAGGCGCATCGGGCGCAGGTGAAATCACCGCACAGACGCTAGAATGATGGTATGGCCACGAGCGCGGTTTATATCTCGCTGGGATCGAACCTGGGAGACCGCACGCAGAATATCGCTCGAGCGATCCAGGCGCTGGTCGCGCGCGGCGTGCGCGTGATGAGGCAATCGTCGCTTTATGAAACGGAGCCAATCGACCTGCGCGAGGGGGCCAGATGGTTCTTGAATGGCGCCATCGAGGCGGAAACGACGATGCAGCCGCGTCAGCTGATGCAAACGCTACTGATCGTCGAGCAGTCGCTGGGCCGGCGCCGCAGTCTATCGGGTGCGGGGGGGCCGAAGGAGTCGCGGACGATCGACATGGACATTTTGCTATTCGGCTCGCAGGTGATCGACGAGCCGGGTGTGGAGATTCCACATCCGCGGATGGCTTTGCGAAAATTCGTGCTCGCGCCGCTGGCGGAAATCGCGGGCGGAGTCGAGCATCCGGTGTGGAAGAAAACGATCGCCGAGTTGCTGGCGGCCACGCCGGACCAGGCTGCGGTCCGGCGCTGGGAGCCGCAGTAGTTTAATCGACATAGCGAGGGCGCACGTCGCTATCGCCGTGCAGCACGCGCAGCCAGTGCAGCGTGAACGGTTTGGTCTGCAGGGCATCGAGCTCGATTTCGGCGAGCCGGCCCTCGGCCTGTTTGCGCCAGCGATAGACTCCCGGCTCGGATTCCTCTTCGATGTGGCCCGTGGCGGGGCGCAGGAAATCGCGCGCATCGTCGATCGAAGCCACGCGGCGGATTCGTGGGCGGGTCATCGCCTCAACCACA
>Ga0210404_10000325_pt1 | contig 27180 bp, 32 predicted proteins | sample IncBWH28MmetaG_FD_155455 | JGI IMG/M metagenome (GOLD analysis project Ga0210404, IMG submission 155455) | Forest soil microbial communities from Barre Woods Harvard Forest LTER site, Petersham, Massachusetts, United States - Inc-BW-H-28-M | ecosystem: Environmental > Terrestrial > Soil >... | reverse complement strand
TAGTGGTATTGGATGTTTCTCACTGATAAGAGTAGTTCTGCGAGTGCCTCTTCGAGTCCTAAATCGTGTCTTGCGTTTCCTAGTTGGAAGTCTGCTAGGAAATCGTGACGCTCTTCAAGAAGACGGGATTGATTGGTTGGTCCTGATATGGGGCTGAGGAGTAAGTCGGTGTGGCCCAGAGCGCGTTGGCTACATTCATGCCGCTGAGCACTCTTCCGAAGACGGTGTATTGTCCGTCGAGGTAGTTGTTGTTCGCCATGTTGATGTAGAACTGGGAGCTCCCGCTATTTGGGTCCGTGGATCGTGCCATACCGAGATAGCCGAGGTTGTTGCGAAGAGAATTATCGATCTCTAGAGGAACAGTCTGAGAAGATCCTCCCGTTCCCCACGTAGACCTGCTGGTATTGCCGTACCTCGTATTTGGATCTCCAGTCTGAATAACTGGGGGACTTTTGGCGATTCTGTGCCAGACGAGATTGTCGTAAAAGTGCTGGTTAGCGAGACTCACGAAGTTGTTGACTGTCTTAGGGGCTTGGGCTCGATAAAGCTCTACAACTATCGTCCCATTCGTGGTGTCGAGTGTTGCGTAAGCGGGGGTATCAACCACAGGCGTCACGGAGTGCTTCAACGTGCCGCTGGTACCTGTGACGGTCACTGTATAAGTGCCGTTGGCGGCAGCCGACATCGTGAGAGTGGCGATTCCCGAGCCGGTGATGTTTGTCGGGCTTATCGACACAGTCAGACCAGCCGACGGGGTGGCAACCAGCTGAACGATTCCGCCAAAGTTGTTCACCGCGGTGACATTGACCCTTGAAGTAGCTGGACTGCCCGCGTGAATCGTAACGCCTGTGGGCGCACCTATTGCGAAGTCCGTGGCTCCGCTTGATGATTGGGAGGTTGAATACACGTACCAGCCGACCCCAATTGCTATGACAGCGATAACGATTATCGCCAGGTAGATTCTTCCCCGGCTCTCCCGTTTCCGAGCGGTCTGGATGGCCTGCTTCCGCGGGTTTAGCGGTCTCTTCTGACCATCAGGATTTTTTGGGTGTCGTGGCATTCTGGGCGTCGGCCAGCATTGGTGATTGTTTTTACTCGTAGAAATATCGTTCGGTTTCTCCCGAAAATTTCCTAAACTCTTCCCTTTCGCGCTTGACAAGCACAGAACAAGCGCCGATCTGGAATCGGGGCAGGCGGTCCTGCAGCCACGTTTGTTCGATGCTTCTCCCTTAGGGGAAGAGTACCGTTTCGAAGATCACGATTAAGCCCAATCTGCGCCCTGAAATAGAAGACTCGCCGATAACAGCTTCAACTAACAGGAACGTTCTAGGAAAAAGGGGGCCAACAATTCGCCTCCCGCGACGTGAGACTGTTCTTTGGAAGGGTCTATTCAGAAAACCCCTCTTAGCCTCAGCCTCTTTCCAAGGGCCGACCGCGGAAATATAGCCAATTGTGACAGTGCAGACCCATCCATCTTGGATTGTTCCGTCTGCGGTTCGGCAATCGAACAAGTCAATGAGGTCCTATGTCCAAACCATGCGCGAGCCTTGGACAGCGTCCGAAAAGCCTACGAATCATGGACGTTAGCGTATGGAGGCGTCGGATTAGCAGACTTTCTCAAACGCATCGTAATGCTGCGAGAAACGGGCCGGAGCGCGAGGGAGATTGCTGAATTCCTACAACAGCACCCCGAGAAGTGGAAGCGATGACGACTCTCATTGTGTGCGAGAAGCCTGATGCGGCTGCGCGTGTTGCACGAGCGCTCGACGATGATGGCGATCCGGGAAGAATCGATAAACAAGGCGTCCCCGTCTACGAATCCCATAACAGACAGGAAACCATCCTGGTCTGCTCTGCACTTGGCCACCTATACGCGGTCGACTCGAAGACCCATGCCAGCCGACGTTTCTACCCAGTCTGGGACTTCGAATGGAAGCCCAAGCACCTCATAGACAAAAAGTCCGCAAGACTAGCCAACTGGATTCAGGTAATCAGCTCATTCGCCGGAAGGGCTGATCGTTACATCAACGCCTGCGACTATGATGTCGAAGGCTCTCTGATAGGATACACGATCCTACGGTATGCATGCCACGGCGCTGACAGGAAAGCTCTGCGGATGAAGTTCAGCACAATGACCGAAAACGAACTCAAATCCGCATACAAGACACTCTCGCCCCAACTTGACATGCCACTAGTTGATGCCGGCCAGACGAGACACGAACTCGACTGGCTCTACGGCATCAACCTCTCCCGGCTACTAACAGAATCAGCTCTCAAACAGAACCGGGGTTACTCTACTCTCTCAACTGGCAGAGTTCAGGGCCCAACGCTGAAGTTCGTCGTCGATAGAGAAGAGGAAATCCAATGCTTCACTCCCATTCCGTTCTGGACGATTAACGGAACGGTAACGCAGAACGGACAAGATTATGCCCTCGAATACGAGAAGCAAAAAATCTCAACTCTCGCCGAAGCGGACCAGATCGTTGGATACTGTAAGGGTTCAATTCTAGAAGTCGGGAACTCTGAGTCTCGAACCATTCAACAGAGTCCGCCCTACCCGTTCGACCTCTCCACCCTCCAGTCGGAAGCCTACAGGCACTTCGGATACACCCCATCCAGAACACTAGCAATAGCGGAGAAGCTGTACCTCGAGGCCCTGATCTCCTATCCTCGAACCTCCAGCCAGAAGCTTCCTCCCGACATTGGATACTCGGAAATTCTCCGAAGCATCGGAAAAATGACTCCATATCGATCGCTCGCGCCGAAGCTGGCCGCCCAAGTCGCTCTTCGTCCCAATCAAGGTCCAAAGGAAGACCCCGCGCATCCGGCAGTTTATCCAACAGGTGAATCCCCCAAGCGGTCTCTCATCCAGCCCGAAGCCAACCTCCTCGACCTAATCATCCGGCGCTTTATGGCCGCGTTCGCCGAGGCCAGCCTACGGGAGAGCTCAACACTCACTCTCAAGAAAGAGCCCCACAGATTCTTCCTGAGGGGATCCCGTCTTCTCCGTGAAGGCTGGATCGAGTTCTACAAACCCTTCGCCTCAGACGCGTCCCAGAAACTCCCTGACCTCAAAGTGGGCGACAAGATACCGCTGACAAAGATCCAAGCCGTGCAGAAGTTCACCGAGCCTCTCCCTCGGTACAATCCAAGTAGCCTCCTTCGAAAGATGGAGGATGAGAATATCGGGACTAAAGCTACGAGAGCTGAGATTATCGAGATACTGTACAGAAGAGACTACATCAAGAATATCCGGATCGAAGCGACCCCTCTCGCAGTCAGGATCATCAATCTCCTCAACAAATATTGCCCGGTGATAATCGACCCAGAGTTCACAGCCAAACTTGAAACCTCCATGGACAGCATCCAATCACTTCAGACCACCAGAAGCCACGTCATAGCCGAGACGCTTGATCATCTCCGACCTGTCATGCTTGACCTAATCGCCAGAGAAGACGAGATAGGATCTCAACTAGCGGAAGTCGTAACGTTGCAGAGAATCGCAACCCTCACCTTTCAGTACCCTTGTCCACAGTGCAGCTCGAAGCTGAAGATTATTCGAAGCCGAACGTCCGGGAAGAGGTTCATCGGTTGCTCGGGATACGAGAAGGGTTGCAGGTTTACTTTACCACTCCCTCAATTTGGAACTCTCTCGATAACCCGGATGCACTGCAAGATCTGCGGCTTCCAACTCGTCCAGGCAAGAACAAAGGGTCGAAGACCAATGACTTCGTGCGCCCGATGCTACTCTAACAAGACAAAAGCAGTCGCATCCCCCGCTACGGTAGCATCTTCTGCGTCGCAGCCGACTACGAATAGTCTAGTTGAAGCTGCGTCGCTTGTCAAGGACTAGCAGAAAGGTCAGAGAAGCAAAGAACATGAGGACAAACAAGGAAGCAACGAAGGCAATAGCGATTGGCTGCTGCCAGACTCCCGGGTACGATACTACCGTCAAAAGTGTGAAAGCAGGCGCGGCAATCTGGAGCGGAAACAAAAGCAACCCTAACCAGAGACCCCATCTCGCCATCTTGAATAGTCCAAAGCTTCCCAGAAGCGAAGCGCCTCCAATTGCGTACAAGGGCCAAACGGAAGGATCGGCCGCGACTATCGGGAATGCAAGATAGTAGATGCCCGATAATAGGTAGAAGAAAGATGAGATGGAGAGTCCAACTGGCCTAAAACTGGCCTCCTCAGCCATATCCTCTTTTGCTTCTTGCTTGGGGGTCTGCTTGGACATCTCTCGAATCAGTGCGAAAGCCTCGTAACCTCCCAAAATAAGCCTTACATTCGGTATCAACAAGTAGTCGGAATGCACCCATGAGTTACTCTCAACTCTATCTATCTACCCGACCCGCATTCACAGGGATCTCGTCTGCTTTCGAAAAATCCCATTTCGTATTCTTCGGCGTCCCCTTCGATCGCACCAGCACTTACAAGCCCGGATCCAGATTCGCGCCTTCCGCCCTCCGCGATGTATCGGCCAACCTTGAACTCTACAGCATCCGATCAGATCTTGACCTCGAGAAAATCCCCGTCCACGACGCTGGAGACATCGATACGGTGGAGGACCTTCATGAGACCCTTAGGAGAATTACCGCGGTTTGGAAAGAACTAATCGCGGCTGGCAAGATTCCTATCATGGCGGGCGGAGAGCACACGGTGACCAAGGCCGCCATCGACGCACTCCCAACCGACCTCGGCATCGTGAATCTCGATGCTCATCTTGACTTGAGAGATGAATTTCTCGGCGAGAAACTATCCCACGCAACGTTCATGCGAAGAGTCGCAGAACGGATAGATCCCAGCCATGTCATGGAAGTGGGAGTCCGGGCCTTCTCGAAACCCGAACTTGACTACTGTCACGAATCCGGTTTGCAGATAATTACTCCGCAAGACATCAGAAAGACTCACCTTGACAAGACTGCCCAGAGAATCCGATCTTTCTTGTCAGGCTTCACTTATGGCTACTTGACCGTCGACATTGACGTCCTCGACCCTGCGTACGCCCCCGGAGTCGGGAACCCCGAACCAGATGGCATTACTACCGATGAACTGCTTACCCTTGTTCAAGCTGCTATGACCCGTAACACAGTGGGCTTTGATCTCGTCGAAGTCTCACCAGAGCTTGACTCCGGTCAGACAGCGGCCGTGGGTGCAAAGGTCATATTCGAGGCGATAGCAGCACTATCCTCTCGGAGCCTCACCAAGTGACCCTGGACAATTACATTACCGCCTCAACGACGCGAGTCAAAGGCGATAAGAACGTCCCCAAGAACAAGTTCGATCATCTGAAGGAAGCTGCGGAGAAAAAACTAGGCTTACATTCTCTCCGCTCAAAGGCGAATCTGAACGGAGTCAATATCGAGTTCCATGGCAACAGCAAGCACCAGTTCGACTTCTGGACGCTCAACTGGCATGAAGCACCAAAAGCAGCTCCAATAAACTCACGGATCATTTCCGCGATAGGAGTGGAAGGCTTCGAACCCTCAGCGTTCTATTGTCCTGAGACGCAAGAGTCCCTCTTCTTCAACACTGAGTATTACGGTCAGTGCAAGAGCTGGGCGCTCGGGATGGCTGCTGCGATTCTCGAGCAAACGAAGAACACTCACTCAATACACGGCGCTTGCGTCGATGTCGGCGGGAAAGGAGTCATCATTGTGGCGCCTACTGGAACCGGCAAGACGACTCAAGCGTTCAAGCTCATGGAACGGCCAGAAGGTCGGATCGTCGGAGACGACTGGGTCAACATCGACCACGCTGAAGGCGAACGGCTCGGCCACCTAGTTGGCAAACAACCCGAGAAGAGCCTCTACATGCGAACCGAGACACAGCTCAACAAGCCATGGCTACGAAAAATATTCGACGAGAGCAAGTGCGAAAATGTCGTGATGAGCAAGAATAACTGCGAGTTCACGCAGGGTCCAACCGGATGCAAACTCACTAATCAGCGATGCGTTTTTGACGACGGATACCAATGGTGCTACTACTCGTTCGGAAACAGTCGAGCACTAGTCCCCAGAGAACGATTATTCGGTAAGGACAAGGTGACTGACGAGGCCAAGATCCGACTCCTAGTGCTATTGCGACGCGACGAGAAGAGCCCGGCAGAGGTCAAGCTCAACTCAGACGAGGCGATCCAAGTCCTCCGCAAAGGCGAGTACATGATCCGCCCCGGAGCAGGACCCAAGGAATCGTGGGGAAAAATAAGCAACGAACCTTGGTTCAACCCATACCTACTCCACCTCGACCACGACCGCCAAGAACAATTCTTCCGTAGGATGATCTCTTCCTTCAAGGTCAAGTGTATGCTTCTGAATACTGGTATTGAAAGTGTGGAAGAGACTCACAGCCGAGTTCTAACTGCACTCGACAGCTGTTAGCCGCCTGCGAATTCCCCGGTTTCCGCCTGAAGATACAGATGACCTGCGCCAACAGGAAGCGTTAAGACGATAGAGACCGTGACAGAAGGATCGAGATGCCAGCCAGGAAAATCTCGACCAAGGCCAAGAAGAAAAAGGCCTACTATTATTATTACGCCGGCAAGGAATCAAAGGCTAAGAAGGTCGCACGAGAGTCTTCAAAGACGAAGAAGGCTAAGCCTAAGGCCAAGAAGAAGCGCAAAAAGTAGCCTTCAATCTCTAACGCGACAAGAATCTCGGCAACGTACGTTCGTCAGTTGTTGGATCGAAGACGCCCAATTCATTCCTAGTCAGTGGTATCGCAATTCTGCTTACTAGCCCATTCAGTGAGTATGGGAGGCGAATCAACCTCATTCCGCCCGCTGGGACCCATTCGTCCATCACAAGCCCCTTCTTGGTAAGCGATCGAACTAGGGCTAGGCGTTTCTTTCGATTCCAGAAAACCGTCTCCTGATCCGTGATGTGAATGTGAAATCCTCGCCCTGAATAAACGAGATTGATCTGGGAGAATCTCGTTGAGAGTCTCTCTACGAGCTGAACAGCTTCTTGTCTTGCCAATTGGAATTCGAGTCGACAGAACGAAAGCCCTTGATGCTTTCGCATCTTAACCTCGAGAGTTCCATGAATCGGACAAGTAAAGTTCTCAGGATCGATATCGAAGACTAGTTCTTGGCCGAATGCTCGGCCCAATCGAGTTGTATCGTTTCCAATGCTCCTTGCTTGATCCCAATCCTTGTAGACATTGCGATCATAATAAGCCGCTTCGGGCAGGAAACCGCTCAGGTAATTCTTGATTTCAGAAAATCGTTCATACTCGTCAATGACTATAGTCCGGGCACATTCGCGACGGTATTTCTTTGGAGCGATACCAGTGTGCCTTCCAATTACAACTGCGAAAACAAGTGGCGACTGCCATCCTCGGAACCAGTCCCGCATCTTAGGTAGGCCAAACTCGCGCGAGTAAAATTGTCCCCTCTCGCTAAGCGAAGTAATCCGCATTTCATCTGGAAACCGGTATTGTGCGATTCTCAGTTCTAGGCCGCCTCCACGGGCTGTGTCTCGCTTAGCTTCTTGAGCTGGTTTCTGTACATCTCTACGATTTCCTTTGTTGTCGTAGCATCCTCGGGCGCTTTTTCACTCCTGTACTTTCCGGTAAATCGAGGAAACCTGATCGCCAAACCGGCCCCGGGTCTAATCGAGTTCATGCCACACGTATGTATCGGACTGAGGGTTATCTCTGCTCCGATAACCTCCAATACCAAGCCAGGCACAAACCACGTGTCAGCCACGATCTTTGAGTCCACTCTCGGGTGACGATGGTCGATCTTGTATCTCTCCAACATTTCCGGAAGCTTTGCCAGGTCTTCATCCTTGAACCCGGACCCGCATTTGCAAGCGGTTCTGAATACATCGTCCTTTTCATCATACGCGGCCAAGAGCAACGCGCCATAGGTTCCTCCACGCCTTCCTCTTCCGGCGAAAGCTCCAACGACGACCAGGTCGACGGTGTCCTGCATCTCGGATTTGTATTCTCGCTTGTATTTGATCCAGCCCCATCCTCTGGCCCCGGCTTTGTAGATTGAATCGGGTCCGATCGACTTTATCATTAGTCCCTCGCATCCGTCTGCTACTGCCTGTTGCATGAAATCGTCTAATTGTTCGGGCTTGCTGACGATGATCTGGCGTGATAGGTCGAGTCTCTCGTTTCGTCGAATCAGCTTCGACAAGGCCTGCCGCCTCTGGGGATATTCAATTTGAGTGTAGTCGACACCCTTGTAGTACAACAAATCAAACGCGAACAGTGCTACGGGTATATCCTGGATTGTCTTCTCCAACTCGTATTTGCGTCCACGTCGTTGGGAGACCAGTTGGAATGGCAGCAGCTCGCCAGTTGACGCGTCCACGGGAACAGCTTCCCCCTCAAGAATAAGCTCATCATCGACAATTCCCTGTTTCAGAAGAGAGTGGAGGTCAGGGAACTGATCAGTAATATTCTCGAGGCGTCGTGAGAAGAGCGTGACCTTTCGATTCTGTAGATGGGCTTGGATTCTTAACCCGTCATACTTGTACTCTGCCGCTGCCTCACCGTTCATCTTCTCGAGAATTTCCTTAGAATCAGAGAGCCTTTCCGCAAGCATCGGTCTGATCGGCCTTCCTACGGTGACTTTGAACGACCGTATAGCAGCAATTCCACCGTTCGCGAGAGCTTTGGCGACGAATCCTAGATCCGACGAGCGATTGTAGGCTTGTTCCAGCAGAGGCTTCGACTCCTTTCCATCGGCTAAGGCGTGCGCGAGGGCGTCGAGCAATGTCATATCTGCGACCCCTAGTCTGAGTCTCCCTAGTGCTGTTCGAGTAACGTACTTGGCTTCAATTGGGGAGGACTTGCTGATGAGAGATGTTAGCTGTCGGATCTTCGACTCGAGAGACCCTGCACCGCTTGACTTTGATATTCGGTCTAGAGCGGCATACACTTCTTCCGCTGTGAGTCGTTCACTCTTTAGGCCGACTTGGGTCTTACCCGCGAGTAGAGCCTCGGCAGCATCACCGAGATCGCCTCGTCGTCTGTAGTCCTCGGCTATTCTTGACTCTTTGACCCCGGTGACGATTGCGAGGGCTTTGATGGCTAGTTTCTCAGCGATACCGATCTCAATTCCGAGATAGTCAGGGTAGAGCTTGCCTTGGGTGAGGTAAACGACCCTGTCGATAATCTCAGAGGGTGTCTCTTTGAGAAGATCCACGAGGAGTCTTGTTATCTCGAGTCGTTTTGTAGTGGCCTCAATCTTCTGATAAGTCTCAACGATGCGGGAGTAGAGCAACGTCAATCCTCCACGAGGTGCGTGCCAGTCATCTTTGGGGTCTTGTTGTTAAATAGATGCGATCATTGCATAACCGCCGAACGATGAACTATCCTTACGCTGCCTGGAGGAGGATCCTGTTCGTGGCGGTCCTCGTCGTCATCATTGTGATTGCTTTCGCCCCTGCCACGACCCAGGGAACAATGCTCCTACGATTTTCGAGCGTGACGTCTTCCAGCCTTGTTAGCCACATCTACATCGGATTTACTCAGATCGCGCTTCATCAGGTTGGATATCTCAATTCTAGCGGGTGGGTCATTATCTCCCAGCGATTCCCTACTATCGACCTGTTATCGAGCCAGGCGATCCCTCCAACCGTAAGTTCTGCGCCCATTCATTCGGGACGGTACGATCAGATCCGGCTAGTTTTCTCAAATTCCACTGTAGTGAGGGCAGGGCTCGCTCTTGCAATGTCCTCGCCCTCCATGCTCAGCGCCAACGTTTCGCTGCCGGTGCCTCCCAGCGGGATTAGAGACCTTCTGCTGGTAGTGGCTTTCGACTATTCCACGCTCTTCTCGACTCCGCCATCCCTATCTTTCGTTCTGGTACGAGTCTTAACCGCCTAAGGCTAATCAGAATATTTTCGACCGAAACGGTCAAATTCAGCCTATTATCTGGTCGAGAGCATGTGCGTAATCGGTAAGAACGAGCTGACCGAGCTCATTCGGAGCTACAAGTGCATTCATCCATTTGACTACAGTCTCCTGGATGGCGATGGATATATTCTGACCGTCAAAGAGGAGCGCACACTCCATTATCTAGAGCACCAGAATCTGGTGTCGAATGAGGTAGTTTTCACTCCTCCGAACCTTGTCGCGCATCTCACTGCAAAGAGCAAGTACGGAAGGATGGGACTTTCTTTTCTGAACGCTGCGAAAGTTCACAGCGGATACGTTGGCAGACTCGCTTTAGAGCTCGTCAACCTGAGCAATGAGCGACAACCGATCACCATCAAAAGGGGCGACCCCTTGATGCACATCGAGTTTGTGAAGAGAGAGGGTGAGCCTTCTCCATACAATGGTGGTTACATGTTTCAATTCATGAGCGAGGAGGAGATCGCTGACTACGTCACCATCCTCACTCGTGATTTCAGGAGTGTGTTTCACAAGGATGAACTGGCAAAATTCGCGAAGGAGCGGGTTTCGCTCGCTCCCCTGGTCTAGTTCTCTAGGATTGATGTGAGAGCCTTCTTCAGTATTGGATCGTCTGTCTCTTTACTAGCGGAATCGTAAAAGTCGCGCATTTTTCGGTGCCCCGTCCGTTCTGCGTATTCTTTGGCTTGAAACGCCATCTCGACCTTGTCAAGCTGATGAACCAACCGCGCTTCCTTACTTCGCCGTTCTCTCAGATCTGTCCATAGTCTGAGGTATGCTGGGCGACTCCTGGCTGGGAGTTTCGACACCAACTCTCTGATCGCTCTTTCGCGATCCCTCTGCATCCTAGCTCCGCCTCGCTGAGCCTTGTCTCTGGGAGTGAGATCGCCCATGATCGCCTCTTCCAGATCATGAATCAGGGCAAGTTTGAGAATTTTCTCCAGATCGCACCCTCGACGCTCGCCCTCGTATAACGCGAGCAAAGCTACCGCATACGAATGATCTGAGACCGACTCGACTCTTCCCTCAACCCTCTTCTGCCATCCTTTCCTCGGCTCGTGTTTGAGAGCGGCTGCGTACCGCCAAAACATGTAGAGAGGATCCAAACGATGTCGATCAGAGTTCCACGCAGGCAAATTCTAAAAGGTTTACTTAAGTAAACTCAGATATACTTCCTCGCAAAGATGCGTCAGCTAGTGTTCGCGCATGGTCAAGAAGATTCTAACCAGGTTTGCCGTAGCGAAAAAGCCGTCTGGCAATGGGGATACCGTGTATAGGTCACCGAGGATCTATCTACCGACGAAACTGACCGATGATTCCAGTTTCCCTTTCAAGGAAGGCGACATTCTTTCGGTGAAGGTTGATGGGCGCAAAGTCATGATCCAAAGGGTGCGTAGAGGATTCGAGCAGCGGAATGGGGCTGGCGAGCCTGGTAGGAAGTAATGATATTAGAGGGCAGCATGCTTCTCGGATGATTGTCTCGTGTTGAGAGTCTCGATTCAGGTCACAAATTTGAGCGGCGAGCGCTATTGGGCTTACGACACTCCACTGCCGCCGCAAGTGCAGATCGCGGTGAACATCAACATTGTTGGCCTGGACCAGAAAACAGAATCTACGGTGGAAGCACCCTTCGTCTTCACTGTCAGCTATACCCCCTCTATCGCCCAGCTCAGCGTCAAGGGAAAAGCCCAGGTAACAGGCGACCCGTCTGAAGTCGTCCAGATGACCGAGGAACATAAGAAGAACAGGCCGCCACCGCAGCAGGTAATCCAGGCAGTTTCGAGTATTGCCATAGCCGAGGTCATCGTCATGTCCAAGAGTCTCGGAATCCCTCCACCGCTCCCTCCCATCGGCTTACCGGCAGAGGCATCTCCACCACAGCCTGCCCAGAGGAAGGAGCCTAGATATACGACCTAAGATTCTGAATCATAGGCATCCAATAAATTGGAGTGATGGCATTCCTCCAATAAATTGGATAGCCCAATCTTTTCTTAACCATTCCACATAGTCTTAGGCCAGAAGATCCCGACGCCACGCCGGCAGACAGGACGGGGCCGAGTCGACAAGCTGAAAGATCGCGGAACCCTAGAGGCTAATGTTACCTTTCACGGTTACCAAATCCGTTACCAACCGAGAAGGGCCCAAGAACTTGCACCTCGCGACACAAACCGCCCCTTTGAGGAGAGCCATACAGCTCATTCTGGGACTTACAATTCTAAGGCGACAAACCCTGGGAAGCGCTTCCGGAGACACGAGATCGCAACAAGCATTCGGTCATTATTACTAACAACCATCTGTATTTGCTAAAACTGCACTTTTACAAAGCTTATTTGACCCAATGAGTCTTATTCGCTCCGCAATTTGGCGGGGTCTCTGTGGATCTTTTCGACGAATTCGGGTCTATCCTAATGCCGCGAAGTGCGTGGGGACTAGGAGGGCTTCAAGCGTGCGAATAAGCCGAGACGGACGAGGAGAAACCCGGCTAACTGATGCCCAGAAGAATCAGATTCTGGAGTTAGCAAAGCCTGTGCCACGAGATCACTTGCTATTGGGACTACAACTGGAACGAGGATGGCGAATCGGGAGCGTCGTAGGTTGCCATAACAAGGTCACATACACGAGGAAGAGGACCGGGGAGAAAGCCGTTTGCATAGTGAACCTGCCCGGAATAAGGAAGGAAGACGTAGGCCAGGAGACCATAATGATTCACTTCAAGGGTGGGAAAACGGAGCCCGACTATCCAGGAGAGAAGTGGCTTAGACTTGCTCAGAAACTAGCCTCAAGAGTCAACAAAGGCGAGAGGATCATTCCTCTTACCGAACAGCATAGCACAAACATCCTACGAAAGTATGCAAAGCTCGCTGGAGTTCCTAACTGGGACCGCCTGCACAATCATCGTCAACGGGCATACTTCGGGACATACTGGGCTAGAAAAACTGGCCGAGATTATTGGAAGGTTCAGAGCCTCATGGGACACAAAGACTTGAGGGCGACGGCCGTCTATGTTGAAGAACTCTCTCTCGAAGAGAAGAAGCAGCTCCTGGACGGATCCTAGATACATTGTCAAACGAGTGAATCGCCTCAGCTGGGCAACACCTGAAATGATATTTCTCTCCTGAAGTCGAGGTAAGTGAATGCATACGAAGCCGTTATGGGAATCTTATCGCCGTTCAACCACGTTTTTGCTTACGTAAAATCGTCGACGAACTCACCATCGAAAACCAGACCGCGAACGCTCGGAGGGCTCACCATAAGGATTAAAGGCAGAACCAAGTTCTCGCGAATCCAAGTGAAACTTCGATGCCTCGCAGAGCCGTTCGCGGACCGCCGAAGCAAAAGACAACCATTCTCTTCAAAGCAGGCAATCTCCCAAGTAACCCAGATGAGCTCTTTCGTCGAGTCTTCTGGAAGAGCGACTTTCTCGCTGGCGAGGCCCACAACTTTTGGCGGGAAGTCAAGAAGGCTGAACCGGCCGGTCTGCCGATTCAGGCATGGAAAGACTGGATTACCAAGCGTGGAATGAGCGTGGGTCAGTTCTATAACATGATCCACGGACTTGTGGGGGCTGGTTTCATTGAAAGAAAGGATTCAAGATGGCATCTAAGCGGGGGATTCCTACGCGAGCTCGAACAAATGCTGACTGTGTACTCTACAGAAAGCGGGCTGAGATATCAACTAGCATGAACTCCCGCTAGACTCAAGCAAACGCGTTTACTGAATCCTGGCCGGGACTTTTCGCCTTGAGTTTGCCTTGTGAATCCACTTCACCCCGTCGGATTCTCGTGTCGGACAAAAGCTGACCATCGTCGGTTCTAACCATGTGTACAACGTATAGCCGTAGAGGCTTCAAGCCTAGATTTCGCCGAGACGAGTTTATCCGCAGGCCGTTGGCTCGGGTCTCTTCACTAACGACGAGTGCATCGAGCCGCTTTCTGCGGGTTGCAGGTCCGAACGGATCTTTCAACTCTGTGATTCTGGCTCGCGGAAGCCAGCCTCGTGCTCTCAATAGCCGTCGAAGATCACGTCGCCGGACTGCAAACTTTCTTACGGGATGATCCTTATTCATCTTGGAGACGAGGCGATCTCCGGTTACTCCGACGAAAACCAGTTCTCCAAGCTCGAAAGCTTTGGCAAGCAATTTCTCGTGACCAATGTGTAGAATATCGAATGTGCCTCCGACCGCAACCGCTCGATACGGAAACTTCTCTTGCGACGTTCCGAAAGCATCCCGAGTGTTAGTCATCGATGGAGTTTTGGAATAAAACATAGTTGGCCATGGCCAATCCCTCCAGTTTTCCGAATTCGCCTAGTTGAGCATCCCAGCAGCCTATACTGATTGTCATATTCAGGTCAAACCTTGTCCTCTTTGAGACATTAGTCGGTACTCCAACGCCCATATTCGACTCCCGGTTGCTAGAGTGGGGAGAGCGAATGAGTTCATCCAGTAGACCTCCTCGCTCAAGATACCGATTCGGCTTCAGAGGGAAGCGACCAGGTCGAAACGCTCAAGCAGCGACAACCGACGAGATACTTGACAGCTTGACGCGACAGGCTGGGTTGATGGAAAGAGACGGAGCGGAACGAACCCTTGGATTGCAGACTATCCTCGAAGTTGAACCAGATCAAGAGCTGCTCCAATCCTCGCCCCCAGAGTCGGGTCTAGCGGCTGGGCGCTTCGAGAGCTGGAACTTCGGCAAGTTAGCTTTCGCCATAATGCTCATCGTAGGGCTCACATTCCTATGGATCTATTCGAGAATATTTCGGAGTCTTAACCCTCAAACCCTTGCTATGTTACAGCAGACGATATCGAGGGCAGGATTCACAGATTGGCAGAAGATAGCACTGATCGCCTTTTGCGCCCTCATTGTCGCGCTTTTAGCTCACCGATCAACAAGCAGGATACGATCGCGCCTAGTCTTAAGGGATTGATTTCGCGATCGCGTTTTCCTTGCACAAAGAGTTCGATGAGCATCTACGATGGATCACTCTGAGGTAGCCCGGGGGAGATTCGAACTCCCGTCGGCAGGTGACTCCTACCCTATCTATGCAGGGATCCAGAGCCCACTAGGGACGCTTGCGCATCTGGCCCGAAACGCCCATGCTATGCTAGACCACTACACCACCGGGCTACAAAAGGTCCCCCGCGGGACTGGGTATTCATAAGGGGTTTCCGCGCGAGAACCGGAGGTTCCCTATATACTTGTCGAAAGCCTTATATTATGTACGCTGCTCCACGCTTTCACTTTCCTTGTAGGAGCCTTTGGGGGGACAGAATCCACCCGGTTCGATGCTCAGATCGAGGCTCAGGAAAGCTGGAGAGAGAATCTTACGACCACGCCATCTGCTCCTGGGAGAAGTCCTTCGAGGGTTCATGTCTGTCCAGAATGTGGAGGCGTGAATCTGATAGAAGATTTCGACCAGGGCGAGACGATTTGTCAGGACTGTGGGCTCGTTCTTTCTCAGAATCTCATGAGTCGCGGGCCCGAGTGGCGCGCATTTACTAAAGAGGAGAAGGATGAGAGAGGCCGGGTGGGTATACCTACGTCATTTTCTATTCACGATAAGGGTCTCTCCACGGTCATTGACCGTGTCAATAGGGACGCGTTTGGCCGCCAGCTTCCGATGGAGACCCGGATGGAGATGCTTCGACTCCGGAAGTGGCAGATCCGCACTCGAGTGCATTCATCGTCCGATAGAAATCTTGCCCAGGCCATGGCGGAACTGGATCGTCTCACCGACAAGCTTCACGTCCCAGCCAACGTGAAAGAGAGCTCAGCGGTGGTCTATAGGAAAGCCTTGGACAACGGACTAGTGCGTGGCAGATCGATAGCCGCTATTGCTGCGGCGTCTCTCTATGCAGCTTGTCGATCCTCAGAAACGCCTCGAACGCTAAAGGAGGTTGCGGCTGCCAGTAGGATCAAGAAGAAGGACGTGGCTCGATGCTACAGGTTGCTTCTACGTGAGCTCGAAATTTCGATGCCAGTGGAAGATCCGATAAGATGTATCTCAAAGATCGCTAGCCGAGCTGAAATTTCGATGCAAACCCAGCAATCAGCGATCAGAGTCTTGAAGGACGCCCGGAACAAGGGCGTGGTCGCGGGGAAGGATCCCATGGGATTAGCCGCTGCGGCCCTGTATGTGGCTTGCGTCTTGGAGAATGAGAAGAAGACTCAGAAGGAAATCGCAGAGATCGCAAATGTGACCGAGGTCACAGTACGAAATAGGTACAAGGGCTTGAAAGACGCCCTCGGATTGGCCGCCTAGAGCAAGACTGCTAACGAAGATATTGCCGCATGTTCTGAACGTTATTGAAGACGGTACTCCACTGAGGATGTGTGCTGGCTCCTCCACTGCTGAAACCGTTGAGTGCTATTGAGAACTTGACTCGAGGATCGCGGGAATAGTAGTAGATGATGTCCAGTTTTCGTTTTGGAGTTGCGTTTGAGAGGCTTCTCTTCAGCGCGTTGAACAGATACTTGTTGAAGAACTCAAGCTCGATCGAAACCGAAATGCGTTCGCTCATTCTCCCACTTGAAAGCAGTGCGAATTATGCTAGTCTTGAATATTTATCACTATACCTCGAAGCCGACACTGCTACCTCTTCCAGCAAACTGTGGAAGCCTGCGGCAATCCCAAGAACTCTGCATATTCCATGCCCGCCGGTTAGAACCTCTCGAGAAATGGTCTAGCGGGTACTTCGAGTAACCAGGCAAGAGTTACAACCGCGATTTTAGCCCTGTTCCTCAAACTATTCATGAGAAGTAAAGAATGCGAGAAAAGCAGACAGTTGTTCTCGTCCTGTTCTCAGCCTGGCTTTTCTGGTTCGCCCTCTTCCTTTCAATGGGAATCTGATCTCCAACAATAGAGGGCACTCTTAAATATGCACGAGGAGCATTCTATGCTTGTGGACGTCCACAAAGGAGTTTTAGGCCTCTAGCATGGCCGACGTTTGTTCGACCTGCGGCCTTCCGAAGGACCTGTGCGTTTGCGGCACCATCAGCATGGAGCAGCAGACTGTAAAGGTACGTATGGAAATGAGGAAATGGGGCAAACCAGCCACCATTGTCGAGGGCATTGACGGAAAAAGCGTGAGCCTTGCTGATCTTGCAACGAAGCTAAAGACGTATTGCGCATGCGGCGGCACCTCTAAGAACAATTCTATCATCCTCCAAGGAGATCACAGGGATAAGGTGAAGAAGGTCCTGGTAGGCTATGGGTTTCCGGAAGCTAGCATAGAGCTACATTAGAGAAGCTCGTACTTGGCAGCTCTGCTAGACGTTCTTCGATCCATCCGACGCGGTGAACAGGGTCCACTCTCATGCCCTCAATGCGGAGCAAACGTGAAACGCTCCAGGGCACCTCTGGAGGGATGGATTCTTCCAGTCCGATACGTCTGCGACAAGTGTGGCTATTCAGGATTCCTCGCGCTGGAGGAAGAAGAGTCGGACGAATAGGACTAGGGCGGACTCTTCAACAAACTAGATCGTCTTGCGGTTCCAGAGTTCTACGGACTGCTTCAATCCTTCGTCGAGACTGTAGCGAGGATGCCAACCAACCTCTTTCTTGATTCTCGCGTTGTCCAGCACAAGATATGCTGGGTCCTGACTCTGTGGTCTCTGCGGATAGCCAGGAGGATACGATCCGAAGACGAGCCTTCCCTTGAACCCTGTCAGGCCCGAGAGTTTCTTGGCGAGTTCCGCATTTGTGACCGGGTTGCCTGGGGACACGTTGTAGACTCCGCCGATGGCTCTCTCGGATTTGGCGACGTCGAGGTAGGCATCGACATGGTCCTCGGCGAACATGTAATCGCGAATCGAGTCAGGGGCCCCGATATAACACGTCTCGCCAGTCAACATCTTTGAGATCAGATACTCCGTAAAGAAACCACTCTCCCAGATCCTACCGTAGCTGTTGATCGGTCTCATCACAGTTCCCCGGAGATGGTAGATCCTGTTGGCCATCTGGATGTACTGATCTGCAGCTGCCTTCGATACCGCGTAGGGCGACGCGGGGTTGAGGAGAGCAGTCTCTGAGATCGGTCGGTCGCCGGGCTGCCAGCCATAGACCTCCGCGGTGGAAGCAGCAATGAGCCGGGTGTTCGGTGATTTTCTGATTATGGAATGTACGAGGTTTACTGTTCCGTCAAAGTTGATGCCTATGTATGGATAGGGATCGTCGAATGATAGTCTGACAGGGGTCAGTGCCCCAAGGTGATAGACAATGTTCGGGTCGGAGGTTTCTACCGCGGATAGAACAGAGTGGAATCTGACTAGGTCACCTTCAATGAGGTGAATTTTCGGGACGATTTTTTCTATTCTCTTCAGCTCTCTTTCCGACGAATGTCTGACCAAACCGTAGACGTCGTCTCCCTGCTCCACTAGTTTTGTAGCGAGTCTTGATCCGATAAATCCGGTTATGCCGGTGACGAGAGCGTTCAAGCCGTCTGACTCCTCAACTGCTTCTCTGCGTCTTCGAGCTCCCTTAAGGAATTAATCGTAATGAACGATCCCCTGTGCCTGAACGCGTCCACTTTGCCGATCCTCGAAAGGTTGGGAAAAGTTGTCCTCTCAACATCACCTGTTTGAGGAATATGGTCCATAATCTCGCGTTCAAACACGTAAATTCCGGTAGAGATATTCACGTCTTTCAATAACGGTTTCTCCAGAAAGCCCCGACAATAGTCACGTTTGTCGACTCTGACGAGCCCGAAGGGAAGGCGCGGATGGACGACCGCAATGGTGGAGAGCGTTCCGCTCCTCCGATGCTTCGAGAGCATAGTCTTGAGTCTGAGGTCTGTGATCTGGTCGCCGTTCAGGGCGAAGAACGTCTGATTATCAACGTAGCGGCTTATTGCCAGTCTGAAGCCTTCGCCCGTTCCACCCGGTACGGTGTGGACGCTGTACTGTATTCTAACCCCGAAACGGGCTCCGTCTCCAAAGAAGTCGGTTATCTTCTCTTTCAGATACGCGACTCCCATCACAATGTTCGTGACCCCGTTAGCTTTGAGCCACTCAACTACCCATTGTAGAAGCGGCTTTCCACCCACTCTGACGAGACCCTTTGGCAAGTCTGCGGTTATGGGTCTTAGCCGAATACCTTCGCCTCCGGATAGAACGACAGCCGTTCGGGGCCAACTCGTAAGCCTTCCCAATTCTGCTATCGGACACCCGTGCATGATGTAACGGTATAAGCGTTCCATCCTGAATAGCCTCAATGGACCACAGCGCGCGCGACATCATAGTTTGAAAAATTTCTGAAAAAACATTCTTAGTTATTTTTACACCTGCTATTTTTCCAGTATTGGAAATGATTGTTTCGATTTTTCTGGAGGGAGGCGAGTGTAAGTGTTGAATCTAGAGTGGGTCCAGAATTCCCTCCAAGCGTGCAACACTGCATCAAGATGAGATTCTAAGTTGCAAGTCGGGTCCTTGGATCAGCGGCGTGCCAATAACCTCGGGCTGAACTAGAGATTATGGACCATCTTAGTTACAAAGAAATAATTAGATGGGCTATTGTTGCTGGGGGAGAAGTCGATGAGCGAAGATCCTCCAGCTACGAAATACGTCGTCGAGATCGTTACGCCAGACAAGCCACCACCAACGCCGAAACAGTACGTTCAAGACTTGAAAGGCGTGGCCGGAGGGAAACAGATCGCTAGAATGAAGAAGGAAGCGGTGGCCTGCCCGGTCCTGAACAAGACCGTATCCTTCGTCCAGTGCTTCGCATGTCCAAACTTCATCCGCAGAGTCAAAGGTAAAGTGGACTGCAGAGGCCTGCCTCTTCCTCCTGCGTAAATCCAGAGACAGACCGTAGGCCTTTTCCTAGACTATTCCGAAGCTAAGCGTTCAAGAGTTCAGCCATAACCGGAGTCTTTACTGGCCGGAAGCATACCAGCTAGACCATGATTGGTTTGGACGACTGAGTCACAAGTTATGTTGAGTCCGTTCCATAGCAAGGACCAGCTTAGTAAGCAAATCGTTGAGCGGTGTGTTCATTCCTAACCGCCTTCCTAGGCGAGAGATGGAACCGTTAAGTTGTCTAATCTCAGTCTTGCGTCCAGCTTCAATGTCCCGGAGCATCGACGATTTGTTCCTTGATGTCTGAGACAAGACCGTTGCAAGCAGCGATTTTGGATCGGGTTTGAGAAGAATCTCGTATGCGCGCGCAACGGCGCTACCCTCGTCGATCACCTTCGATGTAATCTCGCGGAGTTCAGGTATTCTACTCACATCTCCATTCTTCACGCAAGTAATAGCCGAGATGGGGTTGATTGCTGAATTCACAATGGCCTTGGCCCAAAGCACTCCCTTGATGTTCTTGCTGACGATTGTTGCGAAGCCCGCTTTGCGAAACGCCCTCTGAATAACCAGGCATCGATCAGAAACCCTACCATTCATTTCTCCCACCCAGGTCATCCCACGCCCAGTATGAATTACCTCTCCGGGTCCAGTTGTCATAGCGCCTTCAGTGGTGGCACCAGCGATGATTGAATCAGAGCCAAGTTGAGGTGCCAACTCCTCAACGTTCCCAAGTCCATTCTGGAGGCTCAACACAGGCATGTTGTGAATGCCGGATTTCTTGAGGAGTGATGCCACTGCTTTCGAGTCGTACGCCTTTACCGTGACTAGTACGAGGTCCGGCTTGTCACGTCTTGACAATCTTGTTTTCGTTTGGACGTGCGACTGGACGACCTTTCCCGAGAGCTCCCGAATGCTAATCCCCTTCCTCTCCATGGCAGTTGCAACACTTCTCCTGTGGTGTATCAGCAGAACCGTCTGTCCGGACCTGTGTAAGCGACCGCCGAAGAGACACCCGACTGCCCCGGCGCCGACAACGGCGATGCGCAAGAGTTTAGATCTTCCGCTTAGAATCGAGCTTTGTTCGTTGGCTTTCTTCCATTCTGAATACGTGTTGTTCCTCGGGGAATACTTCGCTCCGCACTTCAACCGAAAAGGTCTGAAGGGCTTGCTTGATCATTCCGGCAACTTCTACGTAACGTTTGGCAAACTTTGGGGTGAAACTTGGATACAACCCGATCAAGTCATGAAGCACAAGCACCTGCCCGTTACAAAACCGACCGGATCCTATCCCAATCGTCGGAACTGACACAGTTTCGGTTATGACCTTGGCAACCTCCTCGGTTACCATCTCCAGAACAATCCCAAAGACCCCGGCTTCCTCGAGCGACTTGGCGTCTTCAACGAGTTTGTCGCTGGAATCGACGTTTCTCCCCTGAATCTTATAGCCGCCGTGCAATGTTGCGGTCTGCGGAGTGACCCCGATGTGGCCAAGCACAGGGATTCCCATGCGGGAGATGGATTCCACTGTCTTTGACACTTCACTGCCTCCTTCAATCTTGACGGCTTCCATACCGCCTTCTTTCACGAATCTGCCCGCCGTCCGAATCGCTTCTGTTGGTGAAACCTGAAAACTCATGAATGGCAGATCGCCAATTAGTAGAGGGTGCGTCGCGCCTCTCCTTACAGCTCGGCAGACCGGTAGGAGATCCTCCACAGTTACTGGGATCGTGTTTTCATAGCCCAGTACGACCATTCCGTACGAATCGCCTACAAGAATTGAGTCTACGCCTACTGCATCTGCAATCGCTGCTGTCGGATAGTCGTAGGATGTTACCATTACAATTTTACGATTCTCAGCCTTCATCCCAATGAACGAAGCGACAGAAGTCTTTTTCCTTTCGGGGTCGTTGGCAACCTTCAATTCTTCATCCACCCCTGGAGATATTGAACGATCTCCCCAATCGCATTAGCAAGATTCGTCTTGTTATTAAAACTCGAAACGTATTGCTCCACTTGACTCTGCGGCAGTTCCTTCATTTTCCTGGAGGCCTCGGTCAGCGCGGGGACGGCCCTGACAACATTATCAACAATTGACACTGAAGCGACTTGAGAGGTTCTCGACAACGGGTTTAGATCGATTGAGATAATTTTCTTACCCTCGTCCTCTAGAGCTTGCGCCCTATCTCCATCCTCTAGTGGAATTAATACAACATCTGCTTTTCCGATTCCGTCGGGATCCACTTTCGCCCTTGGGCTGGAGATGCCTCCTATGGTCTTGCTCGCTGCAGAACCCACTCCGAGAACTTCCTTCGCTCCCAACTTTTTCATGTGGCGAGCGATCAGTCTTTCTCTCTCAATGGTGCGATGGAATAGGTTCACTTCAATAGAAGCAGAGACGGTGAATGCCAATCTTACTATGTCCTCTCCAGCAAGTGCAGCAGCATTTCCGTTGACTGATATGACGGGACGTTCAGCTCTCAGAAGAAGCGCTGCCGCAGCCATAGTTGCAGTATAAGCCGCTGGTATGGTTCTCTCGCCTATGACATAGTCAAAGGCTTCCCCTCTCCCGTGGGCGATTAACCCTTGCGGAACTACCAATCCGCTGGCTTCGGCTTTGACAAGGGCGTCCCGTGTCTTGAGAGACAGAAAACGAGGATGCATCGGGGTAAAGCTCAGATCAGACGCGCTCCTGACTGCGCTACTTGCGAAGTCGTTGGGGTCAGGTTATGGCCACGGAGAATTGCTTCGACCCGGGTAGAGTCTTCGTGTGAGACGAGGCAGAACAGCGACTCTCCCAGCATCATCATACTACATGTGAAACCAGATGAATTGAGTGCATTCATGACTCGTCTTAATCGAGACGATATCAGTCCGACACAGTCCGAGAATTTTTGAGATGTGATCATGAAATTGAGGTATGAGGCGTCTCGAAGAAACTTTTCAATTAAGGCTCGTCCACAAGTGTTGATCGTTTTCTTTAGGGAATGGCTTGAAAGCACGCGTCTGGTCGAAATTGGCCCGAAGCTACCCGACACTATTCTCAAAGAGGAGGGAAGACTCAGTTTTCTTACGTGTCCGATTTCTGGAGTTCCAGGCCTGGTCCTAACCGTTAGTCCTCCCGAGAAGACGGATGCAACAGTTCCCAGGCCTGTCTTGGTCTCCACCTCACACAGGTGAGCTATCTGCGCAGCCTCCGACATCGAAAATGAGAGTCCCATAGCGTCGTTCAAGGCTAGAGAGAGACTCAGAGCGCCTGCCCCGCTCGTCCCATAGCCGCGGCCAAACTGGAACCGGCATTCATGGGAGATCTTGACTTGCCATGATCCGTCATCAAGTTCAAGGTACTTTCTCGCGACATGATTCGAAACCGCTTGAACCGGCAGCCTACGACCATTGAATCTTGCAACGACGTTGGGGTGCCGGGTCCTCTGTATGCTGACTCTGGTTGTCAATCCAGTAGAGAGCGCCACTCCCACTCCTGTTGAGCCCACTCTCAATGGGTCCCTGACGGAGTCATGAATTTGGAAGAAGCCTGTGATATTGCAAGGTGAGAATGCTGAAGATTGGATTGTCGTCAGTCGAGACCTATTCCAGGCAAGTCGAGGCTCCACTTGCACTATCCCAAACGATTCTCTGTGCAGCTTCTAAGAATGAGGAGAATTCTATATACAGTTTTGCGTAAATAAAGTAGGATTACTCATTAACGTATTTCTTGAACGTGCTGAACAGCCTCAGCATCGATATTGACTAGAAGACATCAATGCCTTTTGATTCAGAGGCGAGAAGTCTATCCATAATCCTTCTCTGGCACGGGAATCATTAGTTCGGAGAAGATGCGAAGATATTAACTGAGAAGAGTGACTATGGTATAATTCGAAAATCCCTTTCGTTGAAATTTAGCGTGGAAAGCATGTTTGAGGAGGAGCCGAAGGCACGATGCCCAGACTGTAATCAGTCATTGACATTTGTCCGAACAAAGTCTCATGAGAAAAGATGGTACTGCTACGGTTGCGAGAAATATGTTGACCATTTCTCGCAGACGCCATCCGTAAAGGACTCTCACGCGCGACTTGAGACTCTCAGCGGCCTCCAAGTGGTCGACTCCCACGGAATCCTTGTAGGGAGAGTACGGAAAGCCATCCCAACAGATTCCGGCGACATCAAATCTCTTCTACTCTCCGTGGACAAGGAACAATTCAAAACGCTGCTGGACGACCGAGACCTGTCGAGAGAGTTTGAGGTCTCGCACGACAAGATCGCCACTGTTGGAGACGTGGTGATTCTTGCTGACGTGTTCTCTCCGAGCGCTCTCGCTCCACCAAAGCCAAGCGATACAGTGCAAGGGGCACGGTGGTGCGGAAAGTGTGGAGCTCAACTCCTCCAAGGAGCAAAACACTGCATCAAATGTGGCTCACTATTAGACTCAACCGACTGTCCGACATGTCGAACAATGAATCCCGTTGAGGCAAAGTTCTGTAAGAACTGCGGGAACAAGATCTCGTAGACTTCTTCGCACGGTATCTATTCCGAGAGAAACCGTCCAGGTAGAAACTGGAGCAGCAAGAACGCTAGAGAGATTGAAAGAATCAAGACGCCCTCCCAATTCAGAACAGATTGTCCAACTGGAAAATTGGACCGAATCCAAAGTTGCATGGTCGAGTTCGACTCGTACTCTTGGACAAAGCCCGCGTATAGGACCACTACTACGAGACTCTGGACGAATGCTACGCTACCCAACTTGGAACCCGGACCAAAAATCCTCCGTCTTCCTTTAGCACTTCCATCACTCCCTGAAGGGTCAGCCTCAGAATGCTCATCTGCCGACGATGCGATTCGGTCCGCTAGGCCAGTTTCGTGATGGACAAGGCCGAAAATGATGGTTCCAACGCCGCATATCAACAGTAGCGCTCCCATTGATCCGAAGGCTAACGGAGAGTAGATCCATTGTCCCCAGATGCCCAGAGCTTGCGGATCCTGTTCCTGAAAGGACGCGACGATGGAGAGAAACAAACCCGCCACAACGCCCGCCACACCGGCGAGAACCTCGCGATTGCGTACATTGTTCTGGGAGGTGAAAATTGCTTCCAGACCCTTTCTTTCATGCTTACCTCGGCGAGCTCGGATCAACGAACAATCAACTCGCGCTTGCATGAATATCTCATGAGGGCAGGCGCAAGGAACCGCCAATAAAGGATATAGCACTAATTTCGACTGCGAAACCTCCGCTGAGCGGAGCACGGAATATTGAAGGGGCTGATTCTTGCTGGCGGATTCGCGACAAGGCTCCGACCACTTAGCTGTTCCAAGCCTAAGCTGCTCTTCCCTCTAGTCGGAGTGCCTCTGATAGATCGCATGGTAGAATGGTTTGCGCGTGGAGGCGTTACCGAAGTCATACTTGCTGTCAACCACCTCTCAGACAAGTTGAGGATTGAGGTAGCCCGGAAGAAACTGCCCGCCAGGACTGTACTATCAGTTGAAGAGACGCCCCTCGGAACAGGAGGACCGATAAGCCTTGCAGGACCCATGCTTAGTAACGATGACCCTTTGATCGTTGCAAACGGAGACGTAATCAGCGACATTGATCTTCGGGGACTGATTGCAGGGCATGGCAGGTCGGGAGCAGAGGCAACAGTCGCGCTTGTTTCAGTCAAAGATCCTCGACCTTTCGGTCTGGCTACTCTCGACTCGAATGATCGAATCATTCGATTTGAGGAGAAATCGGGGATCAATCAAGGGCATGGGTGGATCAACGCGGGAGTCTACGCCCTGAACCCCTCTGTGGTGGCAATGATCCCTCACGGACGGGCTGTGAGTCTTGAAAGAGAGATCTTTCCGATATTGGCCGGTCAAATGAAGATGAAAGGCTGGAAACATGCGGGGTACTGGTATGACATTGGAAAGATCCCTGATTACATAATTGCCAACCGGGAATTATTGAAACGGACCGGACACCAGAGGAGTGACGGACGGTTGCAGAAAATGGAAATGGTGGAGATAACAGAACCATCCTTCGTAGGTACAGACTGCGTTCTCGAAGCTGGAGCGCGCCTAGGCCCATTCTCGATCCTGTCCGACCACGTCACTGTGAAGAAGGGCGCGAAAGTTGGCGAGAGCATCGTGTTTGAACACACAATCCTCGGCGAGAACTGCATCGTCGAAGATTCGATCATTGGAGAAGGAGTTACGGTCGGTCAGGATGCAAGGATAGGTAAAGGATCAGTAATAGCTGGTCAAGTGTTCATTCCCGATGGAACAATCGTCAAACCCGGCTCTGCAATTCTGAACTAAGTAGCGCGCGAGAAGATCGATCACAATTGAGTGCACCTCGACTCTTCGGGACGAACGGAATACGAGGAGTCGTAGGCGAGACAATCACCTCTGAATTTGCGTACAGAGTCGGGTCCAGCATCGCTTCTCTGTACAAGAAGGAGAAGATACTGGTGGGAAGAGACGGACGAACCTCCAGCCAAATGCTAACTGAGGGCGCTGTGGCCGGGATACTCGCCCAGGGAAACAGCGCAGATGACTGTGGAGTAATCACCACTCCCGGACTACAATTCCTAGCAAAAACCAGCACCTCGCCTGGGCTAGTTATTACCGCGAGCCACAATCCGCCCGAATACAACGGCTTCAAAGTCATAGATTCCGATGGGATAGAGATTCCCCGCGAAAGAGAGGAGAGGATCGAACAGCTAGTCGTCAAGAACTCATGGAAGGTGAACAAGACTCCGGGACGACGAGAGCAGCGGACTCTGCCCCTGGAACTCTATCTAGCAAGCGTCAGAACACACGTGAGGAAGAGTAACCTTGCTAACTCGCTGGGAGTTGTGGTTGACACGGGCAACGGAGTATCCTCATTGACTACTCCGTTCTTGCTTCGAACCATCGGCTGTCGAGTAGTCACAATCAACGATAATATCGACGGCAGATTTCCAGGCCGCACGTCAGAGCCCAGACCAGAAAATCTAGGTCCTCTCGCGGAAATGGTCCGTTTCGAGAAGGCAGCGTTCGGAGTTGCTCACGACGGCGATGGCGATAGGGCTGTATTCGTTGACGATACCGGCGTTGTTCATTCGGGAGATAATAGTCTGACACTCATTGCCGACGAGGTCCTCAAGAAGAATCCCGGAGGCAAGGTGGTTACTCCCGTCAATTCATCCATGTCCGTGACGGAGGTTGCTCGGAAGAGGAAGGGAAGAGTGATTCCGACCAAGGTAGGAAGCATCCACGTGGCGAGGACGATGCTCCGGGAAAAAGCCATTCTCGGCGGAGAGGAGAACGGCGGAATATTCTACGCTCCACACCAGCCGGTAAGAGACGGGACAATGGCTACCGTGTTGATCATGAATTCTATCCTAGAGAACCGGATGCCTCTCTCCAAACTGATGGCTCGGCTACCAAGATTCTTCATGGCTAAAGAGAAGCGCAAGTGTCCAGACGAGAAGAAGAACGATGCGATGAGGAGGATCCGTCAGCGACTCGGCAAAAGGGTGACGAGCACGATAGACGG
>Ga0210404_10000323_pt1 | contig 27330 bp, 13 predicted proteins | sample IncBWH28MmetaG_FD_155455 | JGI IMG/M metagenome (GOLD analysis project Ga0210404, IMG submission 155455) | Forest soil microbial communities from Barre Woods Harvard Forest LTER site, Petersham, Massachusetts, United States - Inc-BW-H-28-M | ecosystem: Environmental > Terrestrial > Soil >... | reverse complement strand
CCGCACTTTGCGGATTTTCCGGTCGCGGAGTTCCTGCTTCACGCGCGATTTTACCGTCTCCGCGAAGCAACGACTTGGGAAGAGATGCAACCTGCCGAAATCGGAAGTGTCCTGCAATTTGAGGGTGTATGACAGATTGGATCAAGGAGCACGCGCGGACCCTGACGCACCTTTCAAGACTGCCGGCTGCGGCTGCGCAACAACTGTTTCTCCGTCCCGTGCGAGTCGAACTGGACGAACGGGTGCGGAGCAATCCTACGTACAGGCTGGCTTATCTGTATGCTCTCAATCTGCTCTCGCGAATGTTTCCCTATACTCAATTTAAGCCTCTCGACGACGAGCCCCTGCTGGTTCTTCCGTCGGGCACAAACATGCCGCTGGCAACCGAGCAGACTGCCAAATTTGGGCTCACGATTGGGAATGCGGGTCATGGCAAGCTTGATCAAGCTATCGTGACTGCAAACTGTCATGACTGGGCGGTGTACGTAGACGTGCCGATCGACCCGGATCCAAATGAGCCGTGGAATCCGGTTCTGGCTCTCGTCACTGCATGCTACGCTGCGGCCCGTTGTGCGCAGGTGATGCTGGGAGATGCCGTGGAAGGCGAAATGAATTGGAAGCCCTTCTCCATCCTGGATTTCCAGGATGGGAGAGTGGAGTTTGATTGGAACGAAGAGTTCAACCTGGGCGAGGCGCACCTGGCCGGGATTGGAGCCATCGGGTCCGGGTTTCTATTTGCCCTCGCGGCCCACGGACGAGCGAAAGGGAGTCTTGCGCTCGTTGATTACGATCGCATGGAAGTATCGAACCTTGGCCGCTACACGTTTTTCGACAGCACGGATGAAGGGGAATTCAAGACCATTGCGGCGAAGAAACGACTCGAGAAGATGAGACTTCCGCTTCGTGTGCTTCCGGTGGAAAAGAGATTCGAGGATTACTTCAGCGATGCCTACTCCCAAGACAGTAAGTTTCGTGTCGAGAATCTCATCTCGGCTCCCGACAAGCGATCTACGCGGCGGAAGTTCCAGCGACTGCTTCCGCGCCGTATGTGGGATGCTTCCACGGGACCGAACCAAGTCATTGTTCACTCGAATTCGTTCGATCAGGCCTTTGCGTGTACCGAGTGTATCTATCCGGAGACACCGGACGAGCAGGCGTACGAGCGGCATGTCGCGTCGAGCTTGAATGTGGAACTGCAACGGGTCTTGTCGGGCGAGCCAGTTACTGAAGCCGACGCAAGAAAGATCATTGAGCGCTACCCGGAACGCTCCAGGGAAGAACTCGTCGGAAGGGCGTTCGACAGTGTGTTCAGGAATCTGTGTTCTGCCGGGCAACTGAAGGTGGCTGGAGAGATCGTGTATGCCCCTTTTTCGTTTGTTTCCGGACTGGCAGGTGTTCTCCTCTATTTCGAAATGGTGAAATCCTTGCGGCCGGATGTGTTTGCGTCGTTTCGGAAATGCAACTACTTCCAACTGAATCCTCTTCGTTTGCCGAATCCCGAATTCAGAGAAGAACGGTCCAGCCATCGGAAGTGCATGTGTCAGTGGGACGCAGTCCGTCGAGTGTACGATCGAATTTGGAACAAGAACTAAGTGCTATCAGACGAGGAGGAAGAAAATGCCCGGTCACGATGTTCACTGGCGAGTAGGGACAGTTAGTGGGGGTAGTTACGCTCTGTACATGAGCTATGGGCAGCCGCCCTGGCACGTGATTGCGGAAACGGCGGGTGGAGCAGCAGGTGGATTCGTCGGCGGAGTTCTTCCCGATCAGATTGATACGCCGGACAGTCCATGGCACAGAGCCGAAGCCCACAGCATGGCCATCACAGGCACCGTTGGGTGGTTCTTGAGCCAAAATCTCCCGGAGTGGCAGTCGCAGCTTCGGGCACAGGCCGATCGTTTCGCCGCCATGAAAAAGGAAAGCAGTTCGGCTCTCCATCAGTTCTTCTATTGGCTTGCCGAGTATTTCTGCCGTTTCCTCGCGGGCCTGATCGCGGGCGTGCTGGCGGGATACGCTTCACATTTGACCTTGGATTTCTTCACACCTATGTCCCTGCCAGTAGTCTGAGGAACTGGAATCGGTTCCGTGCGGTGGAACCGGCCAAACAGTTTAACCGCAATCGAGATCACCTGGCTTCTTGTCGTTCGGTGAGCGCCGCGAGCACCGTCGAGGCGGCTTCCCGGATGTATCTCAAGCTTTCGATCAGAAGCTGCGCATCGCCATTCCACAGTTGTATGTAGCCGCATGCCGCGGAACCGGTGTCGAGCCCGATGGCATGGCACACAACAAAGGCGGTAGCCTCCGCTTCCGTCTCGCGGACTCGTTTGGTTGTATTGTTTCGACGATCTCCGCGGTGAAGCAACTCGTGCGCGATTTCATGCGCGAGCGTTGAGAATTCTTCTGCCGCTGACAGGCCCGGAAGCAGGGTGATCTTTCCACCGCTCGACACACCGCGCGCGGGCGCGATCTGCTCCGAATACTCCACGGCAATTCCCTGTGCCTCGGCAAAACCGCTGAGTCGTTCGCGATACTCACGCGGTTCGCCCTGGACGATTCCGATTTGCGGTAATTCCTGGCCGTCGGTCTGGCTGACATCGAACACGTAGGAAGCCCGAAAGCCGGCGATAGAAGCCAAGACCTCATTCCGATCCTCTTCAATCTCCGGCTTCCGGCGAACGATGGGAGCGAGAATCACGATGCCCTTCTCGCCCTTTTTCACGAAGCGGCCAAGCTGGTTCCACGTGCGGAAGCCAGCGACGTAACTGGCATTCGGCTTCTGCAAGGCAATCAGCAGCACGTTGCTAAGGCTGTAGCGGTGGAAGCGTCCGATGGCCTTGAGATAGCCGGTAAGGGCTTCACTCTGGCCTGCGTTGAGCGCCGCGATGAGCTGTTCCGTCGCCCTGTCGGTGATTTCCTTGATTTGTTCCGATTTCATTTTCCGTTCTCCTGTGCGGGGATTTGGTTCCCTCACCCGAGGCAGGGAACCAAAGGACCGCGTTCGCAGGGGAACGGAAGGTGATCAGTAGAAGCCGGAGCGGACGGCGACCGGCGTGACGCGAGTCCGCGAGTGGCGCGATGGTGTGCCAGCGCAGGCAGAATCAAGGGAGGCAGCGGTCGGGCGAAGCTATGGTGGGTGTCGGCTGGGTGGGCCGGCCATGGAGTTTCGGTTTCTCGCTGCTGTGCATGGGGCTTGACTGCGGCGAGAAAAATGGCGAGAATATGGCGAGATTAACGATGGAGGCTGCGCCGAGGAACAGCGCAGTTGTGGCGAGATTGACGGCGAGAATATGGCGAGAAAATACATCCACGAAGTCATGGATTGGCCTGTATTTACCTGGGATGCGAAGACACTTGCTCCATTGCTCTCCGGAGTCCGATTGCGCCAGGGCCTGTTGCTTGGCAAGATGCGGGGTTACGGGTTTACCTCGCAGTGGACCGCAACATTAAAGGTGCTGACAGAAGAAACTATTAAGTCGAGCGCGATCGAAGGGGTAGTTCTTGATCCGGAGAATGTCCGCTCGTCCCTGGCGCGAAGGCTTGGACTGGAGGTGGGAGGACTCAAGGTCCATAGGGATCGATATGTCGATGGTGTCGTTGAGATGATGTTGGACGCGACGCAGAAACTCACGGAGCCGCTGACCAAGGAACGCCTATTCGACTGGCATGCGGATCTGTTTCCCGAAGTCCGGAGGACCGGGGATAAATTCCGGGTGGGCGCCTGGCGGGACGACAGCCCGGGTCCGATGCAAGTTGTGTCGGGACCAATCGGCCGCCACAAGATTCACTATGTCGCACCTGCTGCTTCCCGAGTCGAGAGCGAGATGGGAAAGTTTCTCAAGTGGTTGGACGGCAAGGAGCAGCAAGATCCGCTCTTGAAGGCCGCCATCGCACACCTGTGGTTCGTTACGATCCATCCCTTTGAAGACGGCAACGGGAGAATTGGGAGAGCCATCGCCGAGATGTGCCTGGCCAGATCGGATGGCAGCGCTCAGCGTTTCTACAGCATGTCGTCGCAAATTCTTGAAGAACGAAAAGGCTATTACGACGTTCTTGAGAAGACCCAGGCCGGATCGTTGGACATCACGGAATGGCTCATTTGGTTTCTTGGGTGTCTGGATCGAGCCATCGAACAATCGAGTCGAATCTCAGACAGTGCTCTGGAAAAGGAATTGTTCTGGCAGGACTTGAAGAAAAGGAACCTCGTTCTGAACGACCGGCAGAAGAAAGTCCTGAATAAACTGTTCAGTGGATTCGAGGGAAAACTCACCAGGGACAAGTGGATGAAAATAACGAAGACTTCTTCGCGAACCGCGCTTCGAGATATCGAAGAACTGATCGCCGCGGGGGTGATTGAACAGGAAGAAGCCGGAGGAAGAAGCACTTCGTACAGGCTAAACAGAACTGCACAAATCAAAGAGTAAGGGTAGTCGATCAGGCGTTTACCCAAGTTGGGTTCGACCGCCACATAAGCGCGATTTCCATGGATCGAGCGCTCAGTAGATGTGACGTTCGACGAGCGCCACGGTCGACACAAGAAAGTCCGGCTGATTTGTCGATGAGTCTTCCTGCGTGGTTGAGTAGCTGGGGTCAGGGCTTAGTGAACGTAATCGCGAAGCCGAAACCCGCCGTATAGGAGCTTCTCACGGGAGCAGTGGTGATGTTGGAAGGTACAGGATCGCCTAATCGGAATCCAGCTCCGAGCTCTGCTTTCTTCCCGATATGAAGACCCGGCGTTAGGAACATTGTCCGGAACAGGGCGATAGAGGGGCCAACCAGGAACTCCGCACTTGAACCGCCAGAATTCTGGGAGGAGAAATTGCCGGAAACTCCAAAACTGAAGTGGAAAGAAAGTCTCTCACTGGGTTCACAGAAGCGAGCGCTTACCATGCCAAGCGGAAGGGGATGAAAGTTGGAGCTCGAGGTCAGAACGAATTGGTTGGTAGTTGTGGTCGATCCTTGAGGAGTGGCAACGGGCTGAATTGCAAACTCGCGATTTGGAACAGTGCTGAACTCCACGCCGGCTGAGACCGTGAATGGAGAGGCGCATTCTACTGTCAGCGTTAATACATCCGCTGGAGCGGCAGCTGTTTTATCAGGGAGTTCGTCAATGATTGTCAATTTCAGAGCATTTTGCTTAGTGGTAGCAAACGTATAGTCACAGCCTGCCGAGAAACTGGTAACAAAGGGGTCCGGAACCGTTGTCGCGTTGGCCTGAAATTTCTTCAGAGCGACGCTGATATCAACCATCTTGTCCTTCCATCTTTTGAGCTCATTCTGTGCAGTCTGGAAGGATTTATATTTGTCACCACTGATATCCATATTGGACAGGCTAGTCTGTATCGATGCATTTGTTGTGACCGCCCAATCTAGAGTGTGCGCCGCGTTCTCGAGGTTTGTTTTTGCATCGTGAACTTCAGCCAACATTTGCTCAACGTCTGAAGTTGTAGAGTCAAGGAGATCTCGTTCGTCGCTTCCCTTAGTTGAAGGTCCAATCTTGAGCGCTTGGACCTTCAAGTCTTCGTCGACGGTTTCCAAATCACGGGAAGAGACGTTAAGTGCAGCAAGGACAGTTGGATGTTGACTGTCGAAGGTAGATTTCTTGACGCTCAGTAGTGCTTTCCTCGCGTCCGTTGAACTCTGTAGTCCAGCAAGCACCGCAACATCCGCCCATTGTGCACTTACACCTCTCATGAAGTCGGAAGGCGCAGCCGTCGAAAGCTCTCGGTCGATGCGACCTGCAGTAGAGGGTGAGTCAATGTCGGTGAGGACCGAAATCAATTCCTGACCAGCAGCGGTCACGGCGGCCGCGGTTTGGGCGGTGTTGGCTGCTTGAGCAGCGGTTGCTTGGAAGTCGGCTTTTACCCCGTCCTGAAACAGTTGATCGAGACCGGCTGTGAGGTCTTGAACATCTCTTATGGGTTGTTGAGCGCTGCCGATTGCCTTTTCGGCCTTTTGGAACAGCGCTATTGAATCAGCACTGATAGGTGTCTGGCCTTTCTTAACAAATGATTTGGCTCCACCCGGTTGCATAGCTGTCAATCTGAGCGAATGCCCAGCCAAGGCAGTTGCCGGAGTTGGAGATTTCGCATTTGCAGGTGCTGGTTGCTTTGCGGTCTGTTCGGGCGAAGCGGCGCCACTGAGCTTGGACCAAAGGTCTGGTGGTGCGGAATAAGTTATCTTGCTGTTCCACTCGTATCTGTACCGTAGGGGTGATCTGAGGTTGTCAGCGACGACCACGCGTGGTCCGCGGATAACTTCTCCGGTAAAAGTCTTGTTGCTTACATCGTAGTGCTTTTCGCTTCTTGAGCCACAATCATGAGTACAAAGAAAGCTGGATTTCTTTTTAGTCTCTTTCGCAGGTGGGATCTGGCGGGCATCTTGCGCACGTGACGATTCTGCAGAAAACAAAATCAGCAATACTCCGAAGCCGATTGCAAGCGGTTTCATAGTCCTCTCCATTACTAGGGAAACGCTAGGAAGCGTCGCCGTCTAAAGACTCAGCGAGCGCAGGCGCGGGTCAAAACAGGAATTCCAGCGCGATTCGGGCGGCGCTCGGTGTTCTGTGACTAATACGAAGAACCGGCTAAGATCCCTTCGCGAAGTCGCCAACGGGAGTCTTAGGGTAGAATCTGCAGTCAAGTGCCGTGGACTATACGTCTCTTCCAGCCGACGATCTCGTGAAGGCCTGCCTGAGCACAGGCAGTTTCGGCGCTTGGAATGAGTTCGTGCGTCGATTTGAAAAACTCATTGCAACGGTTGCGCTTCGCACGGCCCGTCGCTGGGGAGAGCCGGCTCCACAACTGATCGAGGACCTAGTACAAGAAACATATTTGAAACTGTGCGTTGATGACGCTCGACTGTTGCGTTCCTTTGATTCCCGTCACGAAGGAGCGATCTATGGCTATCTGAAGATTGTCACCGCGAATCTTGTGCACGATCATTTCAAAGCAGTCCGCTCCCAGAAACGAGGCGGGAGCGTCGAGCAGGCGTCCGCAGACTGCATAGAAAGGGAGCCAGGAAAAATCGGCACGCCCTCTAGTGATTTGGAGCGGGAGATTCTGATTCAGGAAATAGACGGCTGTTTGCGAACGCTATCCGAAGGGGCCAATGCGGTCCGCGACCGACGGATATTTTGGCTGTACTATCGGACGGGACTATCAGCTAACGCTATCGCTGCCTTGCCCACGATTGGGCTAACTACCAAAGGGGTAGAGAGCACTCTGCTGCGACTGGGGCGCCAGGTGCGAGAGCGCCTGGTGAGTAATACGAGAAGCACAAGGCCTAGTGAATCTGCTGAGGCGGGAGACCAACAAGCCGGTCCCCTTTGACGTGAAAGTTGGTGACCCGGAAATGTGGCTCGGCGTCTCGATGCAAATAACTACGGTTCGACAAGTACGCTAGCCGCCTTACAGTCATTCAATCGCCCACGGTCTCCTGGAAGCGCAACCACGAGCTGCGAAGGCAGGGCGTTTGGGGTGAGTGGAATATTTCGAATATACCCCACCGGTAAGGGGGGGAATTCAATGGAGCGCTTTAGCCCGAGCAGTCTAGTCAGATGCTTAAATGCATTGCGAGCATGAGTGTGTTGGTCATCTTCCTGCACTGGTTCGACCGCGATAGTGACAATCCTCTCCGTACCGAGCGGTGTTGCTACCGGTTTCCATACATACCCGTTGGGACCGTCCAATTCAAGCGCATCAGAGGGTTGTGCATCGTAGCGGAGAATCGTAACCGTAGCGTACCGGGCGCTCGGAGTATTCGGAGGCACCGGAGATTGGTCTGAAATTTGTAGTGGATCGGCATTCCAAGGCACGATTTCCCTTGGGACGGGAAGTTTGATCGAAAGGTAAGGCTTTTCCTTGGGCGGTTGCGGCAGGTGTTCAGCGGCCGCGGAGACTTTGAATACGGAAGTGTTCGGCACTGGGATCAAGGGAGCAATACTCCCAGTGTTTCCCTCCACACCCTTCGTGAAATCATAGCCGCCAGGTTGCAAGGTGCGAATGTGGGCAAGGTCCCCGGAGGAAATAGCCGTAGGCGGATTGTGATCCTCGATGGCCGGTAAGTAGACGACAATCCCGTCTGCATGCTCCACGATCGCAAATGGACCAGCCAACACGATATTGAGCGTCATGGGGGAGGAGACGGGAATCGTACGGGAGGGCGGAGGAGGCTGGCCGCCGGATTCCGTTGTTTTGTTTTTGCCACAGCCCACGGCGAAGAACGAAAGTCCGAGTAGGCCAAGGGCAATCGTAGGGTTTAGGTGAGTCTTCATGAAAGGGTCTCCTCGCTGTTTCAAGATTTCCCAAAGGCACTAAAGGCCGCCCAATAGTAAGGGTGATCGGTACGCTGCGAAGAGCGAACCTGCTGCTCTGCATTGTTAAGCGCTTTGGCGACCGGCATGCCCTGTTGGAGGAATGCGTAGAAGTTGCGCATCAAGTGCAGAGTCGCCGCCGAGTCCACATCCCACCTGCTCGCAACTACGTGAGGGACGGCGGCATCGAGAAATGCACGGGCTAGGCTGTCGGGCTGGCTTAAGCCTTCGCCGATGCCTTCGCCACCGGTAGCGCACGCAGATAGGACAGCTAGCTGCGTGTTCTTCAGTAGAGCGGGTCGCAGACTTGAGGCATCGAAAAACACGGAAGCGTCTCCTGGATTGACTGGGGCCAATAGAAGCCCGACCTTTTGCCGCGTGACTAAGCCATGCCCAGCGTAGTGAAAAACGACAGCCTTACCGATTTCCCTTTCCACATTTGGGAGAGTTGCTGCTTTGCCTTCTAAGACGGTTGCGCTGCGAAACGTCTTGGCGACGGATTCGGTCTCTTTTCGGACATCGGGAAGGAGGGCAAGACCGTGCAAACTTGGTGTCCCTTCGCTTGAGACACCCACAACAAGGGCGTGCTTGCCGACAAATGAGTTGAAACGGGGGTGGAGGCCGGTCCAGATGTATAAACCAGGAGAATAGGCGAGTACGTATCTCTCAGCGAGATACTGGCCCGCAGGGTTTAAGAAGGCCTGGATGGGCAGACCGGTAATGGCATCGTCTCCTTCCACAACCAGAGTTCGATCAGGATCGAGATGACCGGCTATTGGGGCAATAAGCAATTCGTAGAGTTGTCGTGCCACAGCTTGGAGGGCAGGAACATTTGATGTGGGAGTGGCGCATAGGCGGCTGAATTGATTACCGAGGCGAACGAGATCGGCAGAACTGCCTGGAGATTTAAGACCGAACACTCCCCGGTCATCGTAAACCCAAATGCCTATTTGGTCAGAAAGGAGAGCGTAAGAGACGACAGTCACGTCCCGCAGCGAAGGGAGAACACTAGAGACTTGCCGCGGCACAGACAGTGGAGGCGCGCGGTTGCTAGTTCTTTCGAACATTAGCCCGTTTTGAGCCTCGCCTTCGGATCTGGTGCATGGGGCCGCAGCAAGGTACCACTCCCAAAGGTCGAGAGCGGCAGCCGGAGTGTTGCGTCGAAGGCCGATCTCGACCAGTCGGCGAAACGTCGCGGCACTTCTCTTTCTCCAAAGCAAGCGGTCCCGAGTGGAGCGTAGGGAGCAGGATTGGTGCTCAGCAATGGCAGCCGCCCAATGCAGGGACTCTTCGGCTTCACCAAGATTTCCTGATCGCATTTGTAACCCGGCGAGGGTTTCGTAAAAGTCGACTTGAAGGTAGCGATCTGCAGTTTTCGGGAGACGGGGCTTGACCGCAAGGAGATATTGCATTGCAACGCCAGGATTCCCCTGTTCGGCGGCCAGTTTGGCAAGATTTATGTCGATCTCAGTCTCGTAGTTCCGCGTGACTTCGGAGGGAGAAACCGAGGCAAGAAGGTTGCGCGCAATTAAGAAGTTTTCATCGGCCGTGCTGTGCTGGCCGGCGAGAGCGGCAGCTTTGGCCAGGCGATGGTGCTCTAGTGCGCGCATTAAGTGATCCTGGTCGTTGGCGAGTGTTTGAACAGCTTCGCGGGCGGCCGCCACTTGGAGGAACCACTGGCCACTGTCTTCCGCAAAATTGTCCATGTTCGCGTAAAAGCTGTAAGTCCTCATGGGGGGACATCCTTGGGAAGAGCAACGGTCGATTCCTGTTGCGAGCATCTGCCATGCGGCCTCTTCGCCTCCTTCCGACCAATGCACGAGGGCACTCATGGTGAGGGCACGGAGATAGGCGAGCCGATAGTCGTGTAGTTCCGCATCTTTCGAAGCTGCTGATAACGCCTTGTCGGCTGCACCAAAATCGCCAGCGAGGTTTTGGCAGATACCCTCTTCTATTTCGAACTGCAATCGTATCCATGGGTAATGGTGCTGTGTATCGTTCGCCAAGCGGTTTTTGGCTTTGGTCGCAAATTCGATGCACGCGGGCGCATCTTCGGAAAATTGCAACGCAAATACCTGTTCATACAGCGCTCGAAATACACCTGCTTTGCTTTTGAATTGCTGAAAGAGACGTTCTGCCTTTGCCGCCTCGACCAGAGCGACGTCGTATTGTGAGTTTTGGCTCGCGATGGTGGCATCCCTGAGTGCTCGAACTGCAGCCTGAAAATGAGTGTCCGACGAACCTTCTAATAAGTCTCGCAGCCAATCATCTCCGTGTTTGACACGCGAGACCTTGGCGACGAACCGCAAGGCGGAACGAAGCATGTTGTGGCCTGAACCGTTCGATTGAGCATCCAGCGGAAAGGCGGACGACAGCCATTCCTCAATGGCACGCTGTTGGTACTCCTCGATGCGTTCATTGATGGTGTCTGTGGCGAGGACTTCGTTTTCACTCGCGAGGACTGTGACCTCAGCGGGAGCGAGCAGTGGGCCGAGTTTGCTCTGGCGGTTTTGGAGTTTTTTTTGCAGGTCGATTAAGCGATCTCTGGCTTCATTCGACCAATCGCCTTTGGAATCTAGTCTGAGGTAATGTTCCCAGTCTTCAATCGCTTGGCTGAAGAAGGACATTCGTTCGAAAGCAATGGCTCGATTGAAGAGGGCCACTTGGTCATCCGGCTGCCTCAAGAGCACCTTCCCCAAGAGTTCAACCGCCTTTCCGAAGTCAGCATTCCTGGATTCTGTTTCTCCCCTCTGGAAGTACGCGGACGCAAGGTCAATGGAAACCGAGGAAGAGTCAGGTTGAATGTCAGCTGCGCGTTGAAGGCTCTCGATTGCAGCAGCATAGTTGCCGTCCATCAGGTCGGCACGGCCCTTTGCTTGCAACCAGACCGCAGAGTCGGGATGCCTAGAGATTTCTCGCGCAATGATAGCTTCGGCTTCGAGAAGAGCGGATGGGCGAGTTAAGCGTGATCGGTCAGAACCACGTTCGACTCGCAATTGGCCAAATTGAGCGCTCGGAATTCTCATGGCCAGAGTTCTTTGTTGGGCGTAGGCTTCGGCGAGAAGGCGGTCCGCGGATTGACTCTGCCGACTTGAGAGGAACCACCAGCCAGACGAACCTACCAACAAGAGCAGTGCAACCGCGAACGCCCAACGGGGAAACAGCAGCAACGACTTTAGGGTGCTGACGGGTGTTGCCCCCGGCCGAATGCGGTCACCTTGTTGATTATGTGTTGCGAGTCGAGTAGCTAAGACTTTCTGCCATTGCTCGTCATGAGTCTTGAGAGCGGATAGGGCACGGTCCTCATCGGGGTTTGTTTGAGGGTCGAATTCTTGGAGGATCTGTCGCAGGAGAGGCCCGCAATAATCACATGCGGTTGCGTGTAGGAGAAGTTCCTCGGCCTCTGCCGATGGCTGCAAACCGGCTCCGAGCAACATCCACTTGTTTTCCGGCGGACACGCCGACGCGGGCGACGCGTGGGTAGGGGATCTAAGCCTCCTCAGTTGTCTTTCCACGGTCTGATATTCCTGGAGCCTAGCACTGCAGCTCGGGCAAGACGCTAGATGTCTGCGCGTAGCTTCAACATCGCCGCTCGGTTCGGTCGCCAGGATGCCCGAACCGATTTCCTCTGTATCAAGGAGGTTCCGCAGCTCCTCAGCGCTAAGATGAACGTCGTCTGGCCTGGTCAAATTGCGGCTCCTTCGTAAGAACGAAATTGCAGGTCAAATCCCTTCATTGCCAACCAGTCAGGTTGCCGCGCTTCTGGCATGAGTTCAAACCGAAGATACGCCCTCCCGTTTCAACTGACAAAGATGGTTAGGGTGCCTTACGGGACTGAACATGGCTCAGGTTGCGCACATGGTCCTGCCGGATTTTATCTTAGATTCAGTTTTGGAGACGCGAACCTTCGCTAAATGGCGGGAGGCTTTCCCTGAACAATAATGCAGATGGAATGCGTCGGGATGAGCAAAGGGAAACGAGATCCGTTCGCGTTTTGCCGTGTGTAGCCGCAATTCTACCGGATACGCGGTCCGAGTGCGGCAAAGGAAGATGGGGTATGGAAGGAGGCGCCGTGACTCTTATCTCTCGGATCTGTTTTGTTTTTTTCGTGATAGCCATGGGTTCAACGGCATCGGAAGGTACGCCAAGCGCCCCGGGGCAGGCCGTTTGGACCGTCATGGTGTTTCTAAATGGGGACAACAACCTTGAACCTGAAGCGGTCATGAACTTCCGCCAAATGGCTAAAGTTGGAAGCGACGAGCGCGTGAACATCATTGTTCAATTCGATCGACTTTCTGAGAACAACCATCTGACGACGCCGGATTGGTCTCAAACCTTGCGGTTTCGGGTCACGCGGAACATGGAGCCAATCCCCAGCGAGGCGTTGGAGGATATCGGCGAAGCGAACATGGGTGACCCCAAAGTTCTCGCGGATTTTATCAAATGGGCTCGAAGCAAGTTCCCAGCTCAGCATTACATGCTGGTTATTTGGGATCACGGCCAGGGTTACAGAGTTCTGATGGAGAATCGAATCGCGATTGCGGAGCAGGAACGGTTGGCGGTCGCGAGCGCCCAGGCCCGGCACACAATGGGGATTGCTCCTCTGGCCCAAGGCAAGGGTGGAGGTTCTTACCGGACCATTTCCCAAGACGACACGAATCACGACAAGCTGTACGCGAAGGAAATCCAAGACGCACTGAGTCAGTCACTTGGCTCAGAGAAGCTCGACGTGATTGGGTATGACGCCTGTCTGATGAGCATGGTTGAAACTGGATACTCATTGCGATCGTTTGCGAAAGTGATGGTGGGCAGCGAGGAGTTGGAACCTGGGCCTGGATGGAACTACGAGTATTGGTTGAAACCGCTTACCGAACACCCGGAGATGACGGGATCCGACTTGGGCAAGACCATCGTCGATGCTTACGCCCGCAACTACGCACCGGGTAGCCCCATTGAGGACGCAGCGACGACGTTGTCTGCCATCGATCTGTCGAAAATGGACGCCCTTGCTGGCGGGATCAGTACGCTCTCCGAAAAACTAAGTATCCATATGAATACCGAGAAAGCTGTGGTGCAAGAAGTCCGCGACAACTGTCAAGAGTACGCGGCCGGCCTGAAAATTTACCATATTGACTTCGGACACTTCCTGGGACTGTTGGCTGACGCGACCAAGACTTTAGAAATCAAAATGCAAGCCAAACAGGTACGCGGGCTACTCCTTTCATCCGTAATTGCAAACTACGCGGGATCGGACCGAAAGGGGGACTGGGGATCGACGGGATTGGCGATCTACTTTCCCAAGACGCTCTCCTTGTACAAATCGGATCCCTACGCGGAAAACGGATACGAAAAGAAAAATGCCTTCATGCCAGTCGAGTTCGTTCAGAAGCAACAGTGGACAAACTTTCTGCATGCGTACTGGATGGCACAACAGTGAGAACACAAATGCCCGCGGTTGTTATCGTCCTACTACTGTCGTTGTTGGGGGCTTGCCAATCGTCGTCGGCCACGCCAAACAGGCGGTTGGCACTGGTGGTGGGCAATTCTCATTACCCAAGCGCCCCTCTTTCCAATGCCACGAATGACGCGTTTGACATGGCGCAGACGCTTCGTGATCTCGGATTTGAAGTCATCTATAAGCAGGACGTAACGCGAGATGAGTTTCTGACGGCAATTAGTACGTTCGCGAACCGTACAAATGGGAATGGTGGAGGGCTTTTCTACTACTCCGGCCATGCATTTCAGCTGAACGGAGTTAACTACCTAGCGCCGATCGACATCGGCAATGTGGCTTCGAGTACGGTCGATCAGACGGCCGTACGTTTAGAGCGAGTATTTTCGGCCCTGGCCCAATCCGGAGGGGCAAACATTCTACTCTTGGACTCGTGCCGAAATAACCCGTTTGGTGATCCAGCGGCTCCCGGACTAGCCCGGCCACAAGGCATGCCGACCAATACGTTCATCAGTTTCTCAACCGCGCCCAATCGAGTCGCCTCGGATGGTGTCGGGATGCACTCACCTTACACTCGTGCGCTGCTCAAATTTATCAAGGATCCCGGCACGCCGATTGAGGAAATCTTCAAGGAAGTTCGGACGATTGTGGAAACCTCGACGGAAAACCAGCAGACACCATGGGAAGAGAGCTCTTTGCTGGCTCCGTATTTTTTTCGCGCTCCAGTATTCATGGTCGCGCAGTTTACTGGCGCGGATGACGACGCAGTGTTGATAGTGAATGGCGAAGACATGACAAACTGGGGGAATGATCATGGAAATGCGAAGCGAGTTCCACTGCACGGAGGGAAAAACCCTTTTGTTGTTCGCGTCTTCAATCAGCGCAGTTATACCGGGGGCATACCGGGACTAGGGGGCCATTTGCCCGAGGGTTGGAATTACGCGATTAGCTTACACACGGATGACGGGCACACATTAGCTTCCTTTTCCGACGGCGAAAACCAACCGGCCGACAACGGACCGCGTCATGGAAAGTGGTTCACAGTCGTAAGGGGATCGATTGACGTCGATGCCAGCATTGATTCGATTCGTCTCACGGAAGTAGATGCACGAGCGTGGACGCACTGAACGGAAAAATCGCTTTTATTGTTAATCCTTCGAGAAAAGAAGCGAGCGCTACAACGGTCCAGGGGACGCGGTAGAAAGTGGCTTGCGGTTCACGCACGGAATGCAGCAATCGAAAGGCGCAGTACTGTGTGCTGCAGCGCGCGAGCGAATCATGGCCATGAGTGGAACAACGCCGGTGCCCCCTGCTATCAGCTGGCTGATTAACTGCCATTCGGAAGCGACTAACCCAGGGCAGTCGGCTCAAGAAACATCCACTTGACTCGCAGGCCGCACCGTCGTTCAATATGTTGTGACGCCATATATGGAGAGCACAATTTCACAGACGGAATGGAAAAGGGGCAGCGCCGAACTCCTCATTCTCTCGCTTGTCGAAGTTCGCCCGCGCCACGGCTACGAAATCAGCAAACTCATCGAGCAACGCTCCGGTGGCACTATTCGTTTCCACGTGGCCTCGCTCTACCCAATGCTCTACCGCCTGGAACGACGCGGCTGGCTGCAGGGCCGCTGGGTTGAAAAAACCGGACAGCGCCGCCGCCGTTATTATCGTGTGACTCGTCAGGGCCGCCGAGTCCTTGCCTCGCAGCTTCGCGGCTGGCGGCAATTCGTGGCCGGCATCAATCGCATCACGGAGGCAGAAAATGCCTGAATGGAAGCCAGAAATCCTCCGCCGCCTCGCTGCGCTAAAGCTCTCGCCAACCCGGGAAGCGGAAATTGCGGAAGAGATCGCGCAGCACCTTGAAGATCGCTACCAAGAACTCCTTGTTACTGGCCAGTCTGAAGACGCAGCTTTCCGCACCGCCATCGCCGAACTGACGGGAGAAGACTTCCTCGCTCGCAATCTTCACCCTGTCGAGAAAGACTCGTATCGCGAGCCCGTAGCTTTGGGAAAGGGCAGCAGCAATTTGTTCACTGGTATTCTTCAGGACGTTCGCTACGCGCTGAGGATGCTTCGCAAATCCCCCGGCTTCACCACCGTCGCTGTGCTCACCCTCGCTCTCGGCATCGGTGCTAGTACCGCCATCTTCAGCCTCATCAATGCCGTCATACTCCGATCTCTTCCCGTCAAAGATCCGCAGCACCTCGTTCTTTTCCAATGGCAGAGCGGCAAATGGCCTCCGCATTTCTCGATGACAGGCTGGCAGTCGGATTTTTCGTTTTCGTATGAGGAGTTCAAGGAATTCAGCGCCCAACAGAATGTGATGTCCAGTGTTTTCGGGTTCGTGCCACTAGGTTTTAACGACCAGAACACCACCGTGGGCATCAACGGCGAGCCCACGCTGGCCGACGGGGCGATGGTCACAGGCCAATATTTTTCTGGACTTGGTGTTACTCCGCTTTTGGGGCGCGGTATCACCGATGCCGATGAAAACCCTGGCGCGCCGCGCGCGGTGGTGATCAGCTATGTGTATTGGACGCGCCGCTTTGCACGCGATCCCTCCATCATCGGCAAGAGCGTCACGCTGAACGGCATCCCGTTTACCATCGTCGGTGTCACGCCTGGAAACTTCTACGGCATCTCCGTCGGCACCGAGCCGGATTTGTGGGTTCCGTTCGACGACAAACCCAATATGCGCCCTTGGAGCAGGCCTCCCGGCGGCACGGATTCCGTTTTCACCGAGCGCGATTGGCTGTGCCTCAACATTATGGGGCGTCTGAAGGATGGCGTAACCAGAGAGCAAGCGCAAGGCGCGCTTGACGTCGTATTTCATCAATTCGTCACCGCAGATTGGCACCCGCCCAAAGAAAGCGACATCCCGCATTTCATCCTAGGTCCAGGCAGCCAGGGTCTGCCGGTGGTGCAGGACTACACCGCGCAGCCGATTTACATGTTGATGGTGGCCGTCGGGCTCCTGCTGCTGATTGCTTGCGCGAACGTCGCAACGCTCTTGCTCGCGCGCGCCAGCTCGCGCAAGAAAGAAATCAGCGTTCGCCTGGCCATCGGCGCGTCGCGTTCGCGCCTGATTCGGCAATTGCTCACGGAAAGCGTGCTCATGTCTGCGCTAGGTGGACTCCTGGGATTAGTTTTCGCGAATCGGGGCACACCGGCGCTCATCGCGCTAATGTCGAGAGCCAACAACGGCACGATGATCCTCGATGCCGGCACGGACTCACGTGTTCTTTTCTTCACGTTTCTGGTCGCCATGCTCGTCGGAATTCTGTTTGGCCTCGCCCCTGCCCTTCGCGCATCGAAACCCGACCTCCTGTCCGCCATGAAGGACAACGCGTCCGCCGTTTCGGATCCACGCAACAAGCATCGCCTCGGCGAATCGCTCATCGTCGCGCAAGTCGCTGCGTCGGTGGTGCTCATGATTGGTGCCGGGCTTTTCGTGCGCACGCTCGCCAATTTTAAGAGTCACAATTTCGGATTCGACCAGCGCAATCTCCTGACATTCGGCCTCGCTCCCACCCGCGCCGGCTATCACGACGACCGGCTAGTGAATCTTTATACGCAGTTGCTGGATCGTATCCAGGCTCTTCCCGGAGTTCGCGCCGCAACCCTGATCCAAAATGCGCCGTTCTCCGGCTGGTCAAATAAGAACTCCCCTGTCAGTGTAGAAGGTTCAGCACAGAATCCAAGGAATTCGGGGATGTACTGGCAAGGGGTAGGTCCGGATTTCTTCAGCACCATGGGCATTCCGATTGTTCTTGGCCGCGGCATCCAACGCACGGACACCGCAGCTTCTCCCAAGGTCGCCGTGGTCGACGAGACTTTCACGAAAAAATATTTTCCGGGGGAAAACCCCGTCGGCCACCGTTTTAGCCTGAGCTCGAAATACGACCCCGCAAACTCCTATGAAATCGTCGGAGTCGTCCAGCCCGCCGAACTCACCGACGTGAACCCAGGCGTCCACCCCAAGGGCTACGCGTCCTATGCGCAATTCCCGAAAACACTTGGCCAAATGTTTTTCGAGGTCCGCGCCGAGGGCCCTCCCGCAACCATCGTTTCTGAATTGCGCGGCGCGGTACATCAAGCAGATGCATCCCTGCCGCTCATCGCCCTAAAGACGCAAGCAGAAGAAACCAGTGAGGCCCTTTCCTTCCAGCGCTTGCTCGCGCGCCTCACGACGATTTTTGGCTTACTCGCACTGCTCCTCGCGATGATCGGCCTCTACGGTACCCTCGCCTATGCCGTGACGCGCAAAACGCGCGAAATCGGCGTTCGCATGGCGCTCGGCGCAAAACCAACGAAGGTACTTGGCATGGTCCTCCGACAGGGAATCACAGTCACTCTAATGGGCGCGGCGTTTGGCGTCGTCGCCACTCTTGGCGCCACTCGACTCATCAGCAGCATGATTTTCGGCGTCTCGCCCTATGATCCGTTAACGTTCGTCGCGGTGGCCGCGATTCTATCTATCGTCGCGCTGCTCGCCTGCTACCTCCCCGCACGCCGGGCGATGAAGGTCGATCCCCTGGTGGCGCTGAGATATGAATAGGTCATGCCGTCTGCGGCGTCACAAGCGAACCATGAAAATGGCCGTAACGCGGCCACTGAGAGTAAGCGATTTGAGGCTATTTTCTAAGGAATAGTCTAGACCGCGTTTAACTCTTTCTTGGAAAAATCTTGCGCAAACATCCGGAGATTTGCGGACAGTCGTGGCCGCCCTCCCGAGTGATGGGGCGGAAGTAATGCAAAGAGCACAGCCACTAGTTGACTTCGGGCTGGCGCAAAGACCAGATGACCTGCGCGGGCGAATGACAACATCTGAGTTCGGAACCACAAGCTACATTGACCTTGTCGCACAGGTCTCGGGGAAATTTCGAGCCGCATCTGACATATATTCCCCCGGGATAACCGTCACAGAACTTCTCACGGGGACTCTTGTGCCAACACAAGGCTTTCCATGTAAGTTGCCCACCCCTCACCCAAGAAATTCGTGGCCGCGCCGGAGCCGCTCGTGCACAAATGCCCAATCTCATGACCTGGAAAGGCCCTCGGGAATCGGTCCTTCCTCGAAAAGACTCGCGGCCAGCCTGATGCGACAACCACCTGACTCGAGACAAACATCCAGCCATTGCCTTCTTTTGATCGTGCCTGTGCGACTCCAAAGTAGTTAGCATTCGTATTCCGCAGCAGCTTCTTCAACCGGTGATTTTCATCCTCCAGCTGCCGCAGCCGCTGCGCTTCGTTCGCATTGAGGCCTCTTGCCTAATGGCTTAAATAGCAGTAGAGGCGAGCTCCAAAAGAAATTCCGCCAGCTGCCACGAGAGTCCAACCGGAAAGCTTTCCTACGACTCCTGCGACGGATGCAAACGTCTTGGTCGCATTGAGGATCCCCACCGCTTCGCTCGCCGTGCCTGCCGCAGTTAGGGACACTTCTTCTGCAGGTATTCCTCCAGCCTTTCCAAGCTGAGAGGCCAATTCAGCAGCGTTAGAACTGGCACGACTTGCCAATCCGTGAACTAGCTTCTCTGCTGCTGCGGCGCCGGAAACAGCGTCAGCAATATTGACTATTGTTTCTGCGGTCCCGCCGAGGCATTTGGTATTGAACCCACCACCATGTCTGCCCTCAGGACCATCCTGGAGCGGTAAATGTGTGCCCTGACCGGCAGCAATTGCACTGATCTGACTTGGGTCTGCGGGCACCTCCACTTCCTGCAGCAGCGGTGCTATATCACAGTGGTCAAGGCTTCCATCTGCTTTGTAATAACATTTATATATGACGTCATACGGCCCCATTCCCGTGGGGTCGGAGAAATTTATAGGGTCGTTCTGGACGTACAGATAGCGATTCAAAGACTGCGGAGCACCCTGGTACCCAGTCAGGGGATCCCGACTCATGAATCGGCCAACGCGGGAAGAATAAAATCGTGCATTTGCGTAATCCAGGCCACCCTCGGAGTCGGGATCGCGCTCGTAGGTTGTGAATTTCCATTTGTATTGAGGGCCGGTCTCGTAAGAAGGCTCGCCGAAGGGGAAATGACCCGAGGTGCGAATTGGGGTGGCTGTGGAATCAGCGCGCGATCGGACTGATGAAAGATGATCGACGTAGTCATAAGTGACTGCGCCAGACCCAATTTCGGCGACTCTCTGACCACTAGCATAGATATATTCGATATTCGGAACCGAAGCCGCTGCTCCCGTGATGTATTCCGCAATGACTTGGCCTTGCGATGCGATGTGGATAATCCCGTTTTTGTTAACCCGGAAGCCGTCGCCATCGTAGCCAAAGGTGTTAGCTGTGCCGTCCACGTGCGTGATTTTCCCTTCAGCATCGTATGTGTAAGAATGCACCCCATCGGAGGTCATATTTCCAGCGGCGTCATAGGCCTGCCCGCCGGCAACAAGATGATTTGTGTTGGGGTCCACGAGCACTTCGTTTAAAGGCTGGAGCGCTGTGCCGCCGACGGGAACTTGGCTAAGCCGGTTGCCATAGCGGTCATAGGTGAATTCCAGTTTCCAAGTGTTTGTCGAGGTCTGATCAGACGTTTGCGCAATCTTCAAGCGACCGAGTTCGTCATAGGCGTATTGCGTGCTGCGTGCCGGGACGACGCCGTCCGTGATGGTCTGGATCTGGCCGTTGTCAGAAGCGCCGCCGTAGCCATAGGCAAGATTCAGAATAGCACCGGAGGAGCTGCCGTATTGAATCGAGGCAAGCTGCAGCTGAGGGTTATAGCCATAGGAACCGATCATGCCGTTGCCGTAGGACATGCCCAGAATCTGGCCAGCGGCGTTGTAAGAAGTGGCGCTATATACAGCGCTGCCATTGTTGTCGACTTCCGCGAAGCGGCCCATAGGGTCGTATTTTTCATCCACAACGCGCCCAGAAGGATAGGTCAGCCGACGCAGCTCGCCTGCCGAGTTGTAGTCGTAGTTAATGGAATAAGGGACTCCCGCGACGATTTGGGTTACCTGACTGATTCGGCCCATCGGATCATACTGATACGATTTTGAGCCGGTTCCGTCGGATGTGCTGATCAAGCGCCCTCCGCCGTTGTTCGGCGCCCCAGGCGCACCGAAAGAAAACTTCACCTCAGGAGTTCCGTCGTTGTAGGTAATGTCAGAGAGTCGGGCCAAGGGGTCGTAGCTGTAGGTTGTCGTTATCGGAGTCGAGGTTCCGGGCAAGACACGTGGGTTGATCTTTGTGGCAACCGCCCCGAAGTCCGTGTAGGTGAAACTGGTCACGTTATAGCCCGTCTCAGGAATTGTCGAAGTGAGAAGTTCGCCCAGACCGTCGTACGTGTATGTCCGTACTTGTTGGCCCTGATTCACCTGCAAGAGATTTCCCATCGGATCATAGTTATATGTGGTGGTAAGCACGACGCTGGGGTCGAAAGAAGGTGTGTATTGGGCGCCGCCGCTAAGAGTGGCGGTAACGGGGGTGGAGGAACCCGCACTGGGGAAGGAAGGATTCGGGAAAAAAGAACTCAGATTCGAGCTACCCGAAATCCGCACAGAATAACTGTTCGCGTCGGTTCCCTTTGTCGCAGCGGTGAAGGTGATGCTAGCTGATCCTGCCGGGACGCCAGCGGATACAGCTCCCCAAAGGGGATCGCCGCTGATCTTAGCCACGAGGCTGGCAGCGATGCCTGCCGCAGTACTGCCTTGGCCATAATTCACAGTTTCTGTAGGGGCATTACCTGCAGTGAACCCGAGGAGCTGCGCAGTAACCGTCCCGTTGTCAAAGAGTAGTCCCGACTGACCGGGAACAAATGAAGAATTTGGCGAGGTCGCGGTAAAAGAAGTGGAGCCGGAAGTGAAGTACGCCGAATTGGTTGAGGTGGCCAAGGTCAAGGGATAGTTCGTACCGCTGCCCGTTGCGATTGTGGTCAGGTTCAAAATACCATCTGAGCAAGTCGCGTTCGTACAGCCCGCGTTGACGTAGGGGGTAGCATTTGTGTCCTGACTGAACTTGTTGAACAGGGCCTGCGCGAGAGTGGCGGCCGTATCCGTCTGGCCATAAGGAACCTGTTCGGAAATTAGCGTTCCGTTGACAGTGAAACCTGCCTTAATAGTTCCCGTGTCGTACTTGGTGGTTAAGATTTGGTCCAGGCCCCCGGTGAAGTTGCCGCTCGTGGCTGACTGCGTTGGCGCGGGCTGAGTCAAGCCGGGGCCGGACAAGATCAGGTTCCAGCCCAAAGCGCACACCTGATTTCCACCCGCATTCATGGCGGCAACGCAATCGGAGTTGATGGATGCCGTGACCATGGACGCATTCATGGCGTTTCCGGTTGCGACAGTGGTCAGCGTGAGACTGGCAGAACCGGCGGTATAGCTGGCTTGAACCACCGAGTTACCTTGTAGATTCTGCGCGAGGGCTTGCGCCACGGCCTGGGGAGACGTATTAGTAGTGCCGTTGTAGGTAGCGGTAGAAGAAATGGCTGTTCCCGCGACGTTCATCTGCAGAGTGAACTTGCCCGAATCAGGCACCGGGATAGTGCAGCGAGTATTGCCATGGATGACGCTACAAGTTTGAGTAGTTCCGTCTTGCCCGCCGATGGTTACGGTAACGCTGGCCTGGGCGGCAGCCTGCTGGACGACCTTCGTGTTGCAGCGGTCAGTAATGGTGCTCGAGCAAGCCGCAGTGGCCGCGAGGACGATCTTGGCAGTGCCCGCGGTCGCGCCATTGCCGGCGGAATTACTCGCGACGCTGAGATCGGTCCCACTGATACTCACGGAACCAGTGGCTGCGGCGCCGCCAAGAGAACCCGGTTCATCTACTCGCGCCAGGCGGCCAAGGGCGTCAAAGTACCTCTTTCTTTGCAACCCGGCAGGATCTGTCGTCGTTATGGCGTTCCCAGAATAGTTCGTTTGATACGCATTCTGGACAGCCGAGCCGACAGCGGGAGGGACAATCTGCGTGATGCGCCCCAGTGCGTCATAACTGTAAGTGGTGTAGTTCGGAGCGTCGGCCGGCCCAAAGGGATTGCTAACCTGCATGGGGCGACCAAGGATATCGTTCGTCCGCGTTACGGTGCCCACAACTGCCGTCCCGTTTAGAATTTGATTGTTGATAATGCGCCCCAGGCCATCGGTAACCTGCCTGGTGACCATTCTGTTTGCGGTGCTCGATTGGCGGATTGCAGGATTCGCGCTGGCGTCGTCGTAAGAGAAAGAGACCGTACTCAGGTCGGGAGACGTTGTTGTCAGTAGCCGCCCCGAACTGTCATAGGTAAGGGTCGCATTTTGTCCGTTTGGATCGGTCTTACTCAATACGTTTCCGTCAGCATCGTAAACAAAAGAAGTAGTGAGCGCGCTGCTTACCGGCCCCACGGACACAGAATCCGGAAATGCGTACCATGTAGCGGTTGAAAGGCTCTGCCGCATTTGTGGTCCGCTTCCGCGCTGACTGGTAATTGCGTTGCCGGTTGCATCGTAGGAGAATTTCGTACGGATCCCGACGCTGCCCGCTGCGGCGTTCGCATATTCGATCAAAGTAGTTAAGTTTCCACGTGCGACGATGGCGGAGGTATAAGCGGGATCGTGCCCAGCAGAATTAACGGAAAAGTCCGTCACCGGAACTTCGTCGTAACTCATATCTGCGCGCGAAACAATAGTCCCCTTACCATCCTTCACGACAACCCGAGTCGGTCTATTTAGAATGTTGTTCGCCACCGCAGCGAAGGTGGTCACTGTTTCTTTGAGGAGCGGGCCTGGCGCCCCTGCTCCGAAATCATATTGCAGCAAATCAGTAACGTTTCCGCCGCTATCATACGCATTGAATTGGACCTGATTTTGGGTAACGCCATCCTGCTGAATTGTCGTTATGGACGCCAGTCGCGCGTTGGCACCTGAAACATCCAGCGCCCACTTCATCTGGGTTGCACCCAGGATATTTGTTGAGCTTGTCGTACAGGGAGAAGAAGAACAGACCAACTGTTGCAGCGGCACACCATCCAGGGAATCTCCCGAAGCCGAAAATATCGTAGTCTTCGTCTTTCCGGTCGGGTCACTCACCGAAAAATTGGTCACAACGTTGGCTTTGTTTTTCTGCACCGCGTAATTCCAGACGCCGGTATTTACGCCGTCAAAAATGGTTTGTTCGGTGTACGTTGGATTGGCGGACAGGAAGCCGTTTCCGGCGATCGGCCAATTGAAGCCTGTGGAATAGCGGGGAGTCCCATTGCTACTGAGCTCCGAAACCTGGCTCACAAGCCCCCAATCCGCGTAACCAAAGGCCACTTTCGTGCCGTCAGGCCTGGTAACGCCAGTCAACACATTGATCCTGCTGGGGTTGGACCCATCGGCGTTTACCAGGGATCCCGTCTTTTCGGTAAACGCGATATAGAGTGGATAACTCTGCGCCCATGAGAAAGTGTACGTCCTCACTGGCACATTGCCGGCGGAAACTTCCGTGACGGAATTCAGCTGTGTGGGAGTGGCCGTGTCATAGTTGAAAAAAATCTTGCGGCCCACGTCGTCGATGACCTCCGAAAGCCGCAACGAAGAATCGTCCTGGTAGAAAATGGAGAAGAAATTTCCGTTCGTGTCCTTGAATTGCGCAGGGCGGAAGAGCAATGCGCCCGAGGGTTGCGCTGCGTTATACGTGACTGTCAGCCCATTCTTGAACTTTGCTACCAGCACGGTGCCTGGTGGGGACATGATTTGTGCCTGGATGTAGGTGGAGTCAGTTGTTATATATCCGCCGCCGGCCGAGCCGGCACTTAGAGGATGCTTTGCGCCGGTCGCGTCCACGAGCACGCCGCTTCCACTATCGGGCGAAAATTCGATATAACCAAAGTCCAGTCTGAAACCGGGGCTGGGATTATCGTGGTCGGCGTTCAGTACGATGGAGTTCCCCATCACCGTCCAGATGAAGCTGTTGTAATACAGCGTGAGATTGACATCCAGGCCATTTCGGCCTTGGACCGAAAACAATGGGACACTATATGTGAAGCTCTGGCTACCTTGGACAGTAACAGGCACTTTGGCTCCCACGCCCGGTAACGGGCCAACGCTGGGCTGCGCCACGCTCCCAAGCCCGCGCGTTGCATTCGCGGCCGTCCTGAATGGAATCGATCCCGCTCCCGTAGTTGGCTCTGCGCCGCCACAACTCGTGTCGCAATTCACGACGACCTGCGCGCTTGCAGACAAGACACAGAATGTAACCGCCAGAGTGAAAAGTGTTAACAGCCGGGCGATGGGTTTCATGGTTCTCCTGATGGTGCGAATGATTTTCTAGCTGACCGCTTCTTCCTGATGAGCAACGGAATGCCGCTTATATGTGTAAGATCCTGTATTGAAATTTTCGAGCCTTCGGCGTCTGAATAGACGAGCCAACAAATATTGTTTCTGTACGAACCATCCGGCGATTGCGAAATCACTTCACCGTAACTGATGCCGTTTGTTTCTTTGCCCTCGATACATATTCCTTGACGATCTCAACACTTTCTTTTCTTCGTCGCTATTCCCTCCCATTCGATTTCATCGCAGCTTGCCTCTGGTAGCCGCAGTTCATCATCCGCCAAAAATATGTTCAACATAATATTTTCCCTCGCCGGCAGGCTGCGTTTAGAGCGATGCTTTCATCTTTGGAGAGGCCGTGCCTTATCCCACAGCTCATCGCGCTGCAGTCCGCAACCGCATCATCCTCAGTGCCCGCAAACTCTTCAATCAGCAGGGCTTTGACAATGTCTCGCTTTCCCAAATCAGGGCCGGTGCCGTCCCACCGCCAGCCCTCCCGCCAAGCCGACATCCACGCCGGCCAGCGTCAGCCTCATACCTTCGCCCACAATCAACGGTAGGACTCCGCGCGGATTCGCCCCCAACGCCATGCGTAGCTCGATCTCGCGCGTTCTTCGGCTCACGGTGTAGCCCAACACTCCGTAAACGATGTCGGACTCCTAAGTGGTTGCGCCATCTCGCCGGTGGGGATGAAATGGCGCGCTCAGAGCGAAGCGGATTCCAGCGACTCCGGCATTTGCTTTAAATTCTGTGATGAAACACGGGGATTGTCGGCGGAGTTCTGGGTTGGGGGGTGACAGCACAAGACTCGGTCACTCCAAAATTGCATCGATGGTGCGTACTCCGTTCGCACAAAAAGTGTTTCGCGTCCGTGCGGTGAAGCTTGCGGAAGCAACGCCGGAATTCTGTCCGAGAATCTTCAGCGATTAGAATGATGACAATAGAACATGGAAGAGTGGATTCACGCCCGCTAACGTCAAGCAGTTGGCACGGAGGAAAAAATAGATGATGAGAATGAGGAGGTCGTGAGCGGTCCCCTTTCACGGGCACTTCAACACGTTTTACTGTCGGCAGTTTGATGACGCCCTAAATGATGTCCCGGGCCGCGGACGACAATGCGTACGCCATTAAGATTCAGTGCTTACGCACCTTGGAAGCCGAAAATGGGATTGAGGATGCCGGGCCGAAGTACATAGCGCGAATTGAAACCACCTGACCATTGCTCAGACCACTGGCGTCGGCGACGCCGTCGAAATTTGTCGGTGCGCTCTGCGGAAAAGCCGGCTGCGTGACTTGAACTTTTTCCTGCGTGTTGGTCCCCAAGAAGGGTGGGAGGCCTTGAACAAAAAAATCATTGGGTGGAGCAGTAGAAAAGACGCTACCGGCCAGGCGGGTGAACCGCAGGTCCAGGATATCCACGGTGACGGATCCGGGAGTAGTTCCGCTGCCAGAAGCGAAGCTCGTAACACGGACAGCGACCGTCTGGCCAGGACGAAGCACCGAAGTGTCGTTGGCGCTCTGAAAAATAGTCGCGTCACCCGGAAGGGTTAGGCCTTTCGAGTCAACGCTAAACGTTACTCCCGGCTTCAGATTGACTGTGATTTGATCGCCCAGGCTTACGCTGTTTGCAATCAGGCTTGCGGTCGAGGACAACAAAAAATCACTTGTGACTAACGCAAATTGCGTAGGGAAGGCCGGCGTGGCAATAACTACTCCTTCTATCCAATCGGAAGCGACGGTATCAAGCGGGTCGTATTCGAGGAGCGTAAATGAGCCATCCTTATTTAGGGTCACGTCCATGCTGGCAAGCTGGTTGGTTCTTACGCAATTGAAATCGGAAGTGAGATTGATCGGAGGGCTGGTGCAATTCGGAGAATAGAACGTAGATGGATTGGCCGTGACGGTAATGGATCCGCGTTCTACGGTCTTGAGGGTCAGCGTAGAACTGGAACCCGCTACGGAACTGACGAAACCAGTGACATCCTCGACAAGTTCCACTTCATTGGTTGCGAGGCTGCTCACACCGGGAGGAAGCGAAACCGCGTTCGCAACGCCGGCCTTTGTGAAATCAACGCTGGAAACAGCCTGGGCCGCAGCGTTGACCGTCAGCGCTTTGGACATGTCGACCTGAACTCGCAGGGCGGCCATCTGGTTATCCGCAAGCGTTAGAGGAAACGGGGCAGACGAGATGGAAAGTGCGGCTGCGCCACCGGAGACAGTCGCAACCGAGCCACTGCTGCAGCCAGGGGTACCCAGTACCGGTTGAGCGCAGTAGGTCACGCGCGAGCTGCTTACTGTTAGAGTGAGCTTGGTATAT